>ERZ651768.899-NODE-899-length-21973-cov-6.996575_pt1 | contig 21973 bp, 20 predicted proteins | sample MGYA00514754_ERZ651768 | MGnify/ENA metagenome assembly ERZ651768
CCCAGCTCCGGGAGCCATTTGGCTTTTTGTTCGTCAGACCCGTAGGCATGGATCGGGTACATAACCAAGGCACCCTGCACGCTGGCAAAAGAACGCAGCCCTGAATCCCCTCTTTCCAATTCATGAAGAATGAGCCCATAGGCTACGTTACTTACGCCAGCACCTCCCGATTCTTCCGGCAAGGTCGAACCCATGAATCCAAGTTCACCCAGTTTGGGAACCAAATCCATAGGGAAGGTGGCGTTCTCATAATGCTGATTGATCAAGGGCATAAATTCCGTCTGGACGAAATCGTGGGCCGTCTGCTGGATCAATAATTCTTCTTCCGTAAGCAGGCCAGTTATATTGTAAAAATCAGGTCCTAACTTTTTCATGAAAATTTCCTTTTTTAACGGATCGCAAGCTGTGTCATAAAATCACGGGTAGATAGGTTATCACAATTGAAAATTAATTCTTTGAGATCATTTAATTCATCTTCTTTGAATTTATCTCCAGTAAGTGAATTAAATTTATTTACCAGGTCTTCCATTGTCATGGGTTCCCGCGGATCTCCCTTGGGATATTCAAGGTATTCAGAATGTTCAGAACCATCGTTTGTGGTAATCACTACCTTTGATGGCTGTTTTGCCGGAAACATCTTTTCGAATTCCAAGGAAGGTTCACCCTTGATCTTGTCTATAACTTCAAAGATCTTGGGGTCACTCAGCTTTTCATCGGAAAATGATTCCGTAGTGACTTTTTTGTCCACAATTGCCGCTGCCAAACAATATGGCAGTGAATGGTCTGCTGTTTCTCTGGATTCCGGGCGGTATTTTGCCGGATCAAACAGAATATCATAGGCTTGCGCAAAAGCGGTCACCTTGACCTCTTTAATATCGGTGTAGTCCAATTTGTTATCAATCATTGCTTTCAAAGCACAGGATAGATGGGTGTGTGTTAAGGCCTCGGTGGGGAAGGCTTTCATACTGCATTCAAGAATTTTATAATCTTTTCCTAAATTACCTACCAGAGCATCAACATCCCATCTCCAGAATGATACACCATCCCGCCCTTCCATATCCCGGGGGTTCGTGGTTTCATTTTTTGCATCCCAGCCGATAAAGGCATCCATAAACCCTTCTTTGCCTTCAAATACTTTTTCCGTGCCGGTATATCCTTTTTGCGCCATGAGTGCCGCAAACACCCCACTCTGAACCGCCATGGGATCAACCGTGTTTTTCATCATGGTCAGCACACCTGCTGTCGGACAGCCAATGGTATGATTGTGACTGCCATTGATCCCGATAGCGTTCACCATCTGATCTACGGTAAGCCCAAGAATTTTTCCGGCAACAATAGGTGAAACAAATTGGGTCAGCGTAGCATGGTGCCATTTCCGTTCCCGGACACCGGGTTTTGCAAACAGACAAAGTCGTTGTTCAAATTCATAAGCCAGAACGATGGCAACGATCACATCTTTCATGGACGCATCCGTTTTTTCTGCAGTACTCAATGCGGCCGGAATGATGTCACTGGGATGACTGGGATCTTCTTTCCAGTAAATATCATTAAAATCCAGTGCACGGATCATCAGTGAATTAATGAGCGCTGTACTGATAGCAGGCATTTTGTCCCCAAATCCAATCACAGTAGATTCTTCAACACCTCCCATTTCACGATAAATTTCCAGAATGGCGTTCACATCCCGCGTGTCCATACTGCCATAAGCACAGCCGACTGAATCATAGAGATATCGTTTAACATCCTGAATCACTTCATCCGGTAAGTCTTCATATTTCAGATTAACTGCAAATTCAGAAATTTTTCTTGAGATTGTTTTTTCCATTGGACCCCTTACAATTTTGCGATGATGGCGTCTGCCATTTGAACCGTAGACACCGCACCTTGTTCAATGACCTCAGAATGGCCAGGCATTTTAGCCATATCATAGGTTCTGATCTTTCCTTCGGCTACCACTTCCGCAACCGCTTTTCTTACTTTTTCAGCTTTTCCCTGCTCATCCAGAAAATCAAGCATCATACAGGCGGATTCCACCATGGCAATGGGGTTCACGATTGACACCGGATAGTCAGCATATTTCGGTGCGCTGCCATGCGTGGGTTCAAACACACCTACACCGGTTTCAGGATTGTATTGGGCGCTGCAGGCGAATCCAAGGCCGCCAATAAGCCCGGCAAAACCGTCGGAAACAATGTCGCCAAACATATTGCCGGCAACAATCACACCATAATTTTCAGGGTTTTTTGTCAACCACATCATTTGGGCATCAATATTGGTATTCCAGAGTTCAATATTAGGGAAATCTTCTTTCTGAATCTGTTGAGCCATTTTGTTCATCATACCTGAAGTTTCACGAATCACATTTGGTTTTTCACAGACTGTTACCGATTGATAACCGTATTTCCTGGCGTGTTCAAAGGCCGCACGCAGGATTCTTTCTGTCGCTTTTTTTGTGAAGATTCTTGTTGATACAGAAATTTCATCAACGGGTGTATCCCCAAAATTTTTCCCAAATTTGGGGTGCGTCATCAGCGCGTCATACACTTGCGCTGGGGGGTTGCTCCATTCAACGCCTCCGTATAATCCTTCCGTATTTTGTCGGAAAATAGCTACATCAATTTCTGGTTCTTCAATGGCATCTCCAGGACCTCTGCGGATAAAATTCAAAGGATTCCCTTTGTAAGTCCGGCAGGGACGCAGGCAGATATCCAATCCAAAGTGCTGGCGTAGTCCCACAATCGGACTGGAATACACCAACCCTTTATCCTTTAATTCCGGCGCTAGTTCCTCAAATGCTTCATCCTTGGGTTTGGATGTAATGGCGCCAAAAAGACCAATCTTATGTTCTGTAAGCAGATCTATCGTTCTTTGGGGTAGCGGATCTCCTTCCGTGCACCAGAATTTCCAGCCAATATCCCCTCCAACATAATTCGCCTCAAAACCGGCGACATCCAGTACCCGGATCGCCTCCTCCAGCACGATTCTCCCGATACCATCGCCGGGCATAGCTACAATTGTTCTATTTGACATGTATGTTCCTTAGTTAATTAAGAAATGATTATCGATTATATTCTTTCTTTTACCCAGTTTTCCAGACCACCAGTTAGTATCAGTTCTTGGGCGGCTTTACCAACGGGATTAAAGTGATATATTTTATCATCAATATTTATAATGGCTTGTTTAAAATCAACTTTGGCAGTCCAGCCAGTTTTTAGGGATAATGCATCCTCACCAAATTCATTTTTCAGGTCGTCCAAAAGATCCGGAGCCTCAAGAACCAGAAAACCATTATTTATGGCATTGCGCTTGTAGGTTTGGCTGAAAGAACCCGCCAGAACTATCTGGATACCTCTGTATTTAAGAGAGGTAGCAGCCTGTTCACGTGAGGAACCTGTGCCGAAATTATACCCCCCCACAAGAATATCTCCCTTGGAAACCAATTTTCCAAATTCAGGATCATAATTTTCCATGACTACTTCAGCTTGCTGTTCAGGAGTAAAATCATCAATATAGGTATACTTTCCAGGATAAATTCCGTCAGTATTCAAGTTGTCCTGGTGACAAAAAATGATCTCACCTGTTAATTCATGAGGAAATCTATCCAATAATGAGATGCTCACCCCATTAGCCTTAGGCTTTTCATGCTCAGTCCGGTTACTAATAGTAGAGGTCGTATCATAACTTAATGCCCCTGAAATCTTTCCGGCTATAGCTGAGGCAGCTACAACAGCTGGGGATGCCAGGTATGCTTTAGCTGTGGGATCACCCATTCGCCCTTTAAAATTACGGTTCGTAGCAGAAATACCAACTTCTCCGGGACCCAGAAGGCCCATCCCCAGTCCGATACATGGACCACAACCCGGTGGGAGAGGAGTGGCACCAGCATCAACGAGTGTCTGCCAATCACCACATTTTTCACTTTCTGCCTGTACTTCATTTGAAGCTGCGGCAATATAAAATTCTACCCCTGGTGCAATTTTGCGGTTTTTAACCACGTCCGCGGCTGCTATGAGATCATCAACCCGACTATTGACACAACTAACCAGATAGGCTTTATTAATTTTTATATCTTTAGATTCAGCTTCACTTATACTGATCATGGCTTTTACATGATTAGGACCGGATATATGGGGCCGAACTGTATTTAAATCTAGTTGAATATCCTGTATGTAATAGGCATCTTTATCTGCCTTGAGATCGGTTTTTTCAAGTTTATCAATCCGTTCATTATTTATACGAGGATGATCACCATTTTTACCATCCGCATCGGAAGGAACATTTTCCAATCCGCGATAGGCGATAAATTTAGCACGATTTCTAAGCCATTTGATGGTTCCATCATCTATGGGAAATACACCTGCCAAAGCACCCCATTCTGTGGTCATATTTGCAATAGTGAGACGTTCATCAATGGATAAAGATGTTACACTTTCACCCACAAATTCCAGGACATGGTTCAATACTTCATCCTGGTTATACAATCCACAGAGTGTGATAATTACATCTTTTCCAGTTACTCCTTCTTTCAGCTTTCCAATAAGTTCTATACGGGTAATGGGTGGAACTTGCCACCAGGTTTGGCCGGTTGCCCAGAGTGCTGCTGCATCTGTCCTAACAACTGGTGTGCCCAGGCATCCCATTCCACCATACATATTGGAATGACTATCTGAAGCCACCGCCATGGTACCTGGCCAAGCATAGCCTTCTTCACACATGATCTGATGACCTATTCCTCTTCCTGCAGGATAAAAATCTACACCCATATCTTTTCCAAAGGTTTCAATAGATGCATATTTTTTAAGGTTTTCATCTGAAATGTCCTGTACATTATGATCCAACGTGAATACGAGCTGACGTGGATTTTCCATTTTGCTGGCCCCAATCGCCTTGAATTTTCCCATAACGGCACCAGTATTATCATGGGTCATCACATATGCAGGCTGAATGGAAATAAAATCGCCGCTTTTTACAATTTGACCGTCATCTAATCCGACAGCATATTTTTGGGCAATCTTTTCTATAAGATTCTGGGGCATCAGGATCAAGCCTTAAACGGCTCAAAAGAAACAAAATCGGCATGATGCACAATGATGGATTCTACCGTCCTTTTTCCCAAATCACCTTCCTTGGAATGAGTACCAATGATATGTTGAACGTCTGCCTGTAAATCAAACCGGGCTGCAATGGCCACGCCGCTGAACGGATGACGCACCTTGCTGCCGAAATCGCTGGTGGTGAGCTTGCCGTCCACAATTTCATATTCAAGCAATTTCCCAATATCAATCAAAATTGCGCCGGCAATGAGAATATCCATATCAATTTGAATCTCATCACCAAAGTTTTCCTGCATCCGTTTGGCAATATCCACTGCAAGGTGGACACAGGTGCGTTTATGATTCATAAAGGTTACATTGCAATCCTTGATCAGCAGTGAAAAGGGGATTTCCTGCAGGTCAGCGGCAGATAAAACACTGTTTTCAATAGCCCAAGCCCAAGCCTCTGTTACCTTATTTTTCAGGATATCATCCTTGATCCATTCAATCTCCGGCCAAATTTTCAATACTTTATCTTTTTCACTCATTTTGAATCCTTTATTTTAAATATACTGTCAATGACCGTTCCATCCACCCACTTCACCACGCTGATCACTTCATCCATAAGTTCTGGTTTGGCTGGCGGACCACCGATCAAATCATCCACTTCCTCTTTAATTTCTTCGATTGGACGAATCGGTAAGCCACTATTTTTCGTTGTTTTGATGAGATCTTTCCGTAACGGATTGATGGCAATTCCTCTTTCAGTGACGACTACGTCAATTAATTCCCCGGGTCCAACCAATGTGGTCACATTATCAACAATAATGGGAATTTTTTTCCGAAATGAAGGAATGGGAAGAATGGTACATTTACTGAACAGACAGTTCTGCCAACCGCCAATACCATGGAGCATTCGTCCATCAGAATGTGTTACAACATTCGCATTAAAATTCACGTCAACTTCTGTTGCTCCCAGCACAACCACATCCAACATACTGGCGAAATTGCCTTTCCCATGCCAATTATAACTGGTGAATGGTGATGTGTTTACATGACCATTGTTTTCTCTCATGGATCGTACCCCTTCCAGGTCAAATGTCTGCCCGTCTAAAATATAATCCGTTAGACCTTCCTCAAGCATTTCCACAAGATATTTTGTAGAACCGCCGCGGATGAACCGTGCTTTAATGTTGGCATCTTTCATCATTTCCTTTAGATAGATTGCGAATGCCAGGGCTGTACCGCCCGCGCCCGCCTGAAAACTGAATCCTTCTTTTATGATCCCCGCTGCCTGGACAAATTTTGCTGCCATTTCAGCGATATGTAACCTGTCAGGTGCTTCTGTAAGTTTTGTTGTTCCGGATACTATTTTTTCCGGTTCGCCTACCTTATCCAGCACCACTACAAAATCCACATTCTGGCCCTGGATCTGCCAAGGAATGCATGGAAAAGGAACCAGATTATCCGTTACCACAATGATCTTATCTGCATAGAGAGTATCCACCAGGCCAAAACCCAACAACCCGCAGGCCGATGGACCCCTGTCTCCCGTTGCGTTGCCGAATTCATCAGCAGTCGGGGCAGCAATGATGGCAACGTCAATGTGGACCTCTCCATCCTGCACGGCCTGCCAGCGTCCACCATGACTCCTTAAAACACCTGTTCCGCGCATCCCGCCCCGTGATGCAAAATCACCCAGCGGACCATTCAGCGATCCTTCAATCCAGTCGATTGTTCCATTTTTAATATGATCAATGATTGGTTCGTGACAAGGAAAAGCTGCTGACGGAAACCACCTCAAACCTTTTACACCCATTTCAGCGGCAATATCGAAAACCTGGTTCATGATTAGATCACCATTTCGGAAATGATGGTGATTGGACACTGTCATGCCGTCTTTCAAACCTGCTTTTTCTATAGCTTCTTTCAGGGAACCGACTACTTTGTTGCCATCCATGGGATATTCGGCACAACTGCGGATTGGGGGTGCGGCTTTGCTGCCTTTCGGCAAATATTGTCCCACACCCTTAAACGGAACCTGTGGAACGCCGTTGATCTCGTTTGGGACCATCCGGCCAATGGTATTCCGAACCAGTTTTGGTTTACTCATCTTCTTTCCAAATTTTAGGTAATAATCCTGATGCGATTGCAAGGTCTATGATTTGTGCTGCTTTCTTTACAACCGGGGCATCGATCATTTTACTGCCCAAAGATACTACACCCAACCCTTGTTTCTGGGCCTCATCAAACGCCAGAACTATTTTTTTCGCCTTTTCAATTTCATCAGTATCCGGCGTATACTCCTCATGGATTGGCTCGATCTGCCGAGGATGAATACAGCCTTTACCATCGAAGCCAAGAGCTTTGGCCTCCCGGGCGGAAGCGCGAAGCGCTTCCTCATCACCGATATCCACAGATACAGTATCAATGGCCTGCAGTCCCGCTGCACGGGCAGCGTTTATTACTGTACTCCTTGCAAAAAATGATTCTTTGCCTTCATCCGTCCGAACCGTGCCAATATCTGCCGTGTAATCTTCCAAGCCAATGGTCAAGGCCACGTTATTGGGTGATGCTTCGGCAATATCCAGGGCATTCATGACTCCCCTGGCACTTTCTATGATTGGCATTAGAAAAACAGGATCTTTACGACCGCAATTTTCCATAATCTGGACAATTTTATTATCCACTGCAACAAGCTGTTCCGCACTTTCCACTTTTGGCACAAGAATCAGGTGCACATTGTGCGGAACAACAAATTCAAGGTCTTGCAATCCCATTTCACCCTGATTGATGCGTATCATTCGCTCTGCACCTGAGAAGTCCAGCGTACGAAGTGCATTCCGAATAACAAATCGTGTAGCTTCCTTTTCCGACTGTGCCACAGCATCTTCCAAATCCAAAATGATCCCATCCGGTTTATATTTCATCGCATTCAGCATGAGCTTGGGCTGATTTCCCGGAACGTATAATCGACTGCGGCGGAAACGATCACGCATAGATTTCACCTCGCAATGGAGTACCATGGCGGATAGGGATTCGGTCGTTATTTTTGGATGGGCCATTTTGATCAATGCCTCAATTCGCGCTGAAATAACAAAAGGCAAAGCACCGAAATCTTCCAGCAGAAACTCACCGGAAGAAATTCCAAGATCCCGGCAAACAGCTTCCGCCTGGGAAAGAATCGTTTCCCTGGATAGAGTATCCACTTTACCGGATAGTTCGATTGACAAGGACTTTTTTGAAGGTGTATAACTTATGCGTACGTCAGAACGCGGTTTGTCCCCTTTGGGACCCACAATATATTCATATCTCATCGTAGGCTCATTGTGTAAGAATTCCGTCCAGAATTAAAGAATATGAATTTATTATAGTCCATTTCCCCCTGCAAGAAATCCCGATAAAATAGATCCTGATACTTTGATTCTCAAAGTAACCCATGATCAGCAAAAGAATACACGTCATTCCCGGCAATAATGAGATGATCGTGAATGGATATGTCGATGGATTTTGCCGCTTCTTTCAGTTTTTTTGTAATGTTCAAATCGTCCTGACTTGGATTTGAGTTCCCGCTGGGATGGTTGTGGACAAAAACCAGCGCTGCCGCATCATTATCCAATGCCTGTTTGATAACTTCCCTTGGATAAACCATCGAAGTGGAAAGACTCCCCTGAAAGAGTTCTACCATTTTTATAATTTGATTACGGCCATTCAAAAATATCACCAAAAATATTTCCCGGTTTTTATCGCGGAGATTGTGTTTGAGATAATCCATGACTTCATCGGACGAGCGGATAAAATCCTTATTGATGACGCGATCCGACAGGAACCGTCGGGAAACAGCCTGGGTAATTTTGAGTCCGAATACATTTTTATCCCCAATACCCTTGATTTCTTTCAATTTTGATGGATCCGCTTCCAGAACAGCTTTCAAGGAACCAAATTTCTGCAAAGCATTTTTTGCAGACTGTTTGCAATCTTTTCGCGGTGTACCAAGAGTGAGCAGGAGTTCGATGATCTCGTAATCGTGAAAGCCGTCTAATCCACTTTTCAGGAATTTGTCCCGGAGACGCTGACGGTGGCCAGCATTTTTTTTCTCCGGAGTCACAGAGAAAACAAAGAATCTATTATTAACATTGTTACCCTGTACCCTCTGCGGCTATTTTTTCAATTTTTTAAGTTTGGACCTGAATTCACGTAATTCCCGTACGTTTCCAATCTCGATCTCGCCAGAATCCCATTTCAACTTGAAATCTTCTTCTGAATCGGATCCGCCCTGTTTCTGATATGAAGGATACAAATCGGCTTCAGCTCTTGGTTTGTTTTTATGCAATGTGGCGGTAATCTGGTATGCAACATCCTCCAGAATATCATCTACAACCCTGGGTGGGAGTTGTTTCTCCAACAGATTTTGTTCGATTCTGGAAAATCGCATACCGCGGACAACATAATCCTGGTACGCTTCCCAGGCAAATGGAGCTACTGCCTTTACAGATTCCGCCATAGCATCAGAATAAACGCGAATCTCATACTGGGCGTGGCTGTCCGACCGCAGACCGATAAAGTGCAAAAGGTTATGTAAATCGTTCTTCCAATACCATTCGGTGTACAGGTTCACCGGTAAGACAGCCCGAGCCAATTCACGTGCAACACCTGCTTCATTGAGCTCTGCATACATGGCAAAACTTTTTTCAGATATTTCCTTGAAGTAATCCTGTACTTTCTGCTTTAGTTCAGCAGGTACTTTCCCCATTCGGCCTTGTTTATTCAAAGCTGACTGGAACTGAATATGTTCAGGGTCCGGATAATAAAATTCATCCCGTGCTTCTGAATAACGCAATGAATATTCATTAATGTTGGCTGTACGATGGCGCACCCATTGACGGGCCACAAAAATAGGCATCTTGCAGTGGAATTTGAATTCCACCATTTCGAAAGGAGTGGTGTGTCGGTGCCGCATAAGGTAACGGATCAATCCACGATCCTGGGAGACTTTACTCGTTCCCTGTCCATAACTTACGCGAGCGGCCTGAACAATGGCATCATCTCCACCCATGGAATCCACAAGCCGGACAAATCCTTTATCTAAACATTTGATTGCATCTTCTGGTACTTGTGTCATTTTTCTAATTAGCAGTTAAAATATTAAACGTTTTATCTACAGCGTCAATGTCACCGGCAATTAGCCCCGGTTCAATCAACGTCCTTTCCTGATTGAAACTAACATGATTCCCTTTTAGGTCAATCAGCTTTCCCCCGGCTTCATTAATAATACAATTTCCGGCGCAAATGTCCCATTCGTTTTTCGGGCGTAACGAAGCGAATATATCTGCTTTCCCCGCTGCAGTGAGTCCAAGTTTGTATGCGACTGAACCTATGGCTCGAAGTTCGCCGAATGTTTCAAGGTAAGGATCCCAGAGTCCACGGCGAGTTTCGGAACGACTATTGAGAATTACCATTTCCCCAACATCATCTTTCGTGGTGCACTGTATTGATTCTCCATCGAGTTGGGACCCTTCACCTCGTACAGCCGAAAACATTTCTCCGGTTACGGGGTTATATAAAACACCTACGATGGGGGTTCCATTTTCGACTAAAGCAATACTCACCACAAAGTGTGGGACGCCTTCAATGAATTCTTTGGTTCCATCCAACGGATCCACCACCCACACCCGCTTTTTGGTCAGCCTTTCCGGTGAATCTACTGTTTCTTCGGAGAGCCAACCATATTCTGGTCGCGCTTCGGTCAGAATTTCTCTCAGGCACGTATCCGCTGCATAGTCAGCCGTGGTGACCGGATTATGGTAGCCTTTATCCTTGATTTCATAATCCGCTTTATAATAATTCAGGATCAACTCGCCGGCTTCAATGGCAGCTCCTTTAGCTAAAATCAAATCAGATTTCATGGGGTGAAAGTTAGGAGCAAAAGTTTTCTAGTTTTTAACTATTAAATTGACTGTTTCAACGAGAAATTGCTTTGCGCAGAAAACCGATGAATTCCGCCATATTTCCATATATTCCGTGACCAATATCCAGACATTGGTCTGACTTCAGATCATCTTCTATTATCTGCTTTCTTACAATAAAATCCTTATATCTCAGCCATTGGATCTGCGGGTGATCCTTCGAATAACCCTTTGGAGCCACTTTAAGCCTATCACCCCCCAGACCGCCGAATGTATCCGCAAATCCCTGATTTTCCATAATCCCTTTGAATTGTTCGGGCCAACCGGCAATATAATCACGGATCGCCGCCAGCGTCACTTTATCTGGGTGCCACACACCCCCGGCAAAATAAGAATTTCCCGGTGCCACATGAACATAATATCCCGCACCCATACGCTTTCTTCCTCCAGGATTCATGCTGGCCCCAAACCATGGTTTATAAGGTGTCTTATCCTTGGCAAAACGAATATCCCGATAAATCCGGAACAAGCAGTCCTTAGGTTCGGTACCAATCATCTCTGCATCAAATTCTGAAATTCGAAATAGGAGCATGGCTACAAAATCGATGAAATTCTGCTGGGCATCCTTAAACCGGCCCTTATTGGCATGATACCACTCCCGGCGATTGTTCATTTTAAGGTCCGCCAGAAAATCAAATGTGGATTGGTCAATCATCGTTTTCCAAATATAATGAGTTTTTCACGATTCTTCCGGGGTTGAACTGATATTTCTGGAAATTCTTCCCTCTCAATAATCCAACCATTTTTAAAAATGGATTTCACATCGTTAATAGTTGTTCCCCATGGTGGACCCCCATCTGTGATTATCTTATCCAAGGGAAACCAGAGACCGATTAATTTTCCGCCTGGTTTTATAATTTTGCACATTAATCTTTCGTATTCCTGCCGCCGATTTGGGTTGATGGCACAAAAACAGGTTTGCTCAATCACATAGTCAAAAACATTGTCATAATTCGGTGTCAGGGAAAAAATATCAGACCGGAGTATCTGGACATCCGCATTTTCTTCTTCAGACTTTGCAGCCAACGCTTTTACTGCGGATGCTGCAAAATCGACTCCTGTAACCTCAAATCCTCTATGGGCAAACATGACCGCATCATGCCCAGATCCACATCCAGCGATGCACACCTTTCCGGGAATTAATTCACTAGCAATAGATTCAAAAACTGGTGTTACACCGCCCAAGTCCCATCCGGCATCATCAGCCAGGTATATATCTTCCCAAAATTGGGCTCTATCTTCTTTATACATTACAATATTTTCATATCCATCCGTTTTTCCACCACCTGATCATCTTTGAGAAATACTTTATAAACATGGGAATCAGGATAAAATTGAACAGATTTTGAATATTTTCCTTCCTTGAAATGAACCGCTGCACCGCCATCTATGGCATATCCAGGCATGGATTTCCCTTTTTTTATAAATTCATGCACATTGGAACGTCGATCCACTTCTTCCTGGTAGTGGGGGCAGCACATTCCTGGAAGAAATCCCAAACATTCCATCACATTCAAATTGCTGACCCAGGAATCCGTTATGCCCTGCTCAAACCAGCAAATGGCTCCAGCACTTACACCGCACAGAATTTTCCCTTTATTATATGCTTTGTAAAGGAGTTTATCCAGTTTCCATCCCCTCCATACCGCCAGCATGCTTTTGGTATTTCCTCCGCCTACATAAATCACATCTGCTTTATTAATAATGCCGTCCAGTCTTGGAGTTCGTTCAAATAGAGTGACATGGTTTGGTTCACAGTTCAGACTGGAAAAGCATGTATAAAAATTGACAATATAACTTTTATCTTCTGCGCTGGCTGTAGGGAGAAAAAGAATATTTGGATTTTCTTTTCCAGTCTGCCCCAGAATATATTTTTCAATTTTATTGTGCTTGGGGTTGCGGCCGAAACCGCCGCCGCCTATAGCAATAATATGCCTTATGTTCATGATTTCTCAGATAAGTTTAACATGGGATATATCTGCAGCCTGAAAAAAGACGACTGTTTGATCCAATCTATCTGAAAAGAATTTAAGCAGAAAACCACGTGTTATAATTCTTGAATAAAACGGTCATATCACTGTATTTTCCAGCCAGTTAGGGACAACGAAGGATTACAAAGTTTTAATCTTTTCTGGCGATTTCGACAATTTTTTTATCACCCTGTACTGGGCCATAAATTTTCCTTCCTTCCGAATCCCTCGGAAATAAAACATCGTCATCAATCCGTTTGATTGGATACCGGATCCGTTAGGTCCGGGTATCTGCATTTCTTGCCGGTGGATGTACAGTATACAGGTGTATAATATGAAGAAAGAAATCTTTATTAATGAAAGCATGGGTGAAACCCGGATTGCCATTCAGGAAGATAGTAAATTGGTGGAGGTTTACGTTGAGCAACAGGATAATCAACGTATGGTGGGTAATGTCTATAAAGGAAAAGTTGAAAACGTCCTGCCGGGAATGCAGGCTGCCTTTGTGGATATTGGCTATGAATTGAATGCTTTTCTCCCATTTTCAGAAATTGGCAACAGTGAATATATCATTGAAGAAAGCAGCAATGACCGCAACCGAGGTAGCAGTAAACATAGCAGGAAGATTGAAAATATTGAAGTGGACCTGAAAACAAACCAGGAAATCTTTGTCCAGGTTATCAAAGAACCCTTTGCCGGAAAAGGCCCTCGGGTTACTACAGAAGTAGCGCTTCCAGGCCGTCTACTGGTTCTGGTCCCCAATGCAAATTATATCGGTATCTCCAAAAAGATCTGGGACAAGTTTGAACGTCGGCGATTAAAAAAGATCGCCCAGCGCTTGCGCACCGATGACGCGGGTGTAATTATACGTACCGTAGCAGAAGGAAAAAGCGAGGAACATATTGAAAATGATTTTAACATTTTACTGGATAACTGGCAGAAGATAAAAAATAAATCAGAAAGAGAAGAAGCACCCATCCTGGTTTATGAAGATTTGGAAACCGCTTCCAGTGTGGTCCGGGATCTGCTTACCCTGGATGTGGAAAAAATAATCATCGATTCCAAGCGCTTGTATCGCAAGACCCAGCGCTACCTGGAGGATGTATCCCCCAGTCTACTGGAACGGCTGGAGTTATATAAATTAAAAGCTCCTCTTTTTGAAAGTTTTGGTATCGAATCGGAAATAGAAAAACTGATGCGTTCCAAAGCCTGGCTGAAAAGTGGTGCCTACCTGATCATTGAAAAAACAGAAGCAATGGTCGTCGTTGATGTGAATAGCGGCCGATTTGTGGGTAAAAAAATGCACGAGGAGAATTCCCTTAAGATCAACATGGAGGCAGCCCGGGAGGTAGCACGGCAGTTACGCCTCCGTGATCTCTCAGGATTGATCGTGATCGATTTTATTGATATGCAGCTTGAGGAAAATCGCAAAAAGGTCTATCATGAATTGCGCAAGGAATTGAAGAAAGACCGGGCCAAGGTAGCAGTGGCTCCCATCACCGAGTTTGGCCTATTGGAAATGACACGACAGCGAATCCGGGTCAGCCTGCTGGACTCCATGAGTGAAGAATGCCCCGCATGCCATGGGTCAGGACGAATTATTTCACAGGAAACGCTGGTCACTCGGCTTGATCACTGGCTGCGCCGCTATAAAAGCAAACACCGTTCCCTGCGTCTTCAACTGCAGCTTCATCCTGAAAATTCCAGATATTTGAACGGCGAGAAAAAACATATTCTACGAGGGCTAATGTGGCAGAATTTCGTTCATCTGAAGATTGAGGAAAATAGCGAACTCCGTAGAGGCGAATTCAGATTTTTACGTACCAAAGATGGTACAGATGTGACCCAGGAGATGAATCTTGATAAGGAAAATGTAGCCTCTTAATTTCCGCGGCTTTTTGGAGAGTGAAAATGTACGCAATTGTCAATATATCTGGAAAACAGTACAAAGCCACTGAAGGTGCCAGGCTTCGTGTACCCCGCCAATCAGGAGATTCGGGGGCAAAACTGTCTTTTGATGATATCCTTCTAATTAGTAACAGCGACAGCACTCAGGTAGGGAAACCCAATGTTTCTGGCGCGAAGGTAACGGCAACAATCCTGAACCATGGGCGGGAACGTAAAATTCTTGTCTATAAGAAAAAACGCCGCAAAGGCTATCAGCGCAAGAATGGTCATCGTCAATGGTACACAGAAGTAGAAGTACAAAAAATTCAACTGTCTACGACAAAGAAAAAAGCAGCCCCTAAAAAGACTGCTAAACCAAAACCCGCAGCAAAAGAAAAGGAATAAATCATGGCACATAAAAAAGGGCAGGGTAGTTCCCGCAATGGTCGCGATTCCAATGCAAAATATCTGGGACTGAAAGTTGGTGATGGGCAATCTGTTCTGGCCGGAACCATTATCCTGAAACAGCGCGGTACCAAAATCCATCCCGGTGTTAATGTACGCCGCGCCAATGATGATTCCCTGTTTGCCACCGCAGACGGCATTGTCCGTTTTGGCCGCAAAGGCCGTGATCGAAAACTGGTCAGCGTAGAAACCTAAGTTTAAATGACCCCCCATATGCGGGGGTTTTTTATTTTCATAAAAAGGAGACTTTATGGCTCGTAAAAAAATAGCACTTATCGGTGGTGGCCAGATCGGCGGTAACCTGGCGCTGCTGGCCGCACAAAAAGAATTGGGCGATGTTATCATCTTCGATATCCCCAAGGCTGAAGGTATGGTTAAGGGCAAAGCTCTCGATCTGATGCAGTTACGGCCCCATGATGGCTATGATGCAGACATAAGCGGAACCTCGAACTGGGATGATGTTAAAAACGCAGATGTACTTATTATCACTGCGGGTATTCCCCGAAAGCCGGGTATGAACCGGGAAGACCTGCTGGGGATTAACCTGGGCATTATGAAGGATGTAGCTGCTAATATCAAGGAGCAGGCTCCCAATGCTTTTGTGATCGTGATTTCCAATCCCCTGGATGCCATGGTCTATGCTTTTTACAAAGTTTCTGGATTCCCAAAGAATCGAGTGGTGGGCATGGCCGGAGCCTTGGACAGCACGCGCTTTAGAACCTTTATTGCCATGGAAACTGGTTACTCGGTACAGGATGTGACCTGCATGGTGCTGGGAGGACATGGTGATACCATGGTACCCATATCGCGCCTGGCTACTGTAGGCGGTGTCCCTGTTACGGACCTGATTTCATCGGAGCAGCTGAAGGAGATTGAGGATAGAACTCGTGTTGCCGGCGGTGAAATAGTAAAGTTGTTCGGCAATGGCTCTGCCTTCTATGCGCCAGCTCAGTCCGCAATTGAAATGGCAGAAGCCTTCATACGCGATAAAAAACGGGTTATTCCCTGTGCCTCATTGTGTGAAGGTGAATTCGGGATTGAGGGCTACTTTATCGGTGTACCCAGTGTCATTGGAGCCGGCGGAGTGGAAAATATCCTGGAATTTGCCCTTACAGATGAAGAGCAATCAGAATTGAATTATACACTGGAAGCAATCAAAAAAACAGTGGCAGAAACGGGCTTGTAGTCTGTAAGAAAATTTTTACTTAAACAATAAGTGCTAAATTGTGTTTGTTGTTTAACTTCCCAGGATCATAACTCAAGATTCATTTATTATAGTACTATGTTCCGATTTCTAATCATCATCCATTGCAGTCTGTTCTTGTTTGCACAAACTGCTGCCGATAAACAGAACACTGATATTTTTATCTATACCGAAAAATATCGTTTTGATACAGTACCGGACAACGGCACCTATACCGTGGAAATCAGGAATATGGACGGTAATGTAAATATCCAGGGTCACTTTGGGTCAGGCATGGTTGTGAAGGTAACACATCAATTGCACTGGTCCGCACTGCATAACGGCATTACCTCGAAACGGGAAAATATCATCAATGTCTTTCATAATGAAGAGGACAGCAGGATCAGCATACGCGGCCCGGACGAGGATAAATTTCCGCGCAGGGAATCGACCTTTTTTCTCAGCGTTCCTATAAATATTAATCTGGAGATCGAAACAGAAGGCGGTGATATTCGTGCTGATGAATTGCAGGGCGATATAAAATTGATCACAGCCGGTGGCAATTTGAATGTTCAGAGTGTCAGAGGTGAAACAGTCCTGCAAAGTTCCGGCGGGGACATAAACATCCAGAATTGCCAGGGCCGCTTCCGCGTCCACACTTCTGGCGGCACTATCGAACTATTTGAGAATCAGGGACAGTATAATGTGTCCGCATTAGGTGGCGATATCCGGCTCAGTACCGTAAAAGGCGATGTAGAATTGATGACCATGGGCGGATCCATTTTTGTACACAATCTTACCGGAGAAAAATTGAATTGCCGTTCATCTTCCGGCAATATCATCGCGGAAGAAATTAATGGCAATTTTTTCGGTCAAACCCAGGATGGGAACATCCAGGTTGAATCTCTAAAAGGCTTGTGCAATCTGACCACTGCCAACGGCGATATTAACACCGATTATTTGCGAGGCACCCTGGTCCTCGACGCAACAAACGGAAATATTATCGGCGAAAATATTTTTGGGCCGATCCAGGCCTACACCTCCAGCGGCGATATTGATTTTAAAATATCCTACGACTCCGGCAGCTCCGACTACAGTATCAGCCTAGAAACCGTTTCAGGTAATATCGATGTATCTGTGCCTAAAAACCTGCCCGTCACTATCGAGGCAGAGGTCCAGGGCGGGAAAATGGCTGGAGATATCAGTTCCGATATTCCCATTACATTTCTAGATACGGATTTGAACATTTTCGCTAAAGGACAGGTAAACGAAGGTACAATCCCCATGAATTTATTTACCGGACGGGGCCATATTACCATCAGGGAAAATTAAGGTCTATCTTCCGTTTTCAGCCTGGGTGACTAGTATGCTTAGCTGTCCAATTTATTAGTTCTATTGAACAAATAACTCGTTCTAAAAAGGCAAGAAAAAGTATGTGAGTAAGAATTGGGATGGCACCATGCGCCCAATCAAAATGGATATTTCACTTGGGTTGGTGTCGACGGGCAAGGATGTAGATTAATTCAGTAAAATGTAATAATTACGAATTAATCATCACCAGTATTTTACTAACTAATTTTTCGATTCCATCCGCCGCTTCCTTGATGGATTTAGCTTCTACATAAGCTGGCGTGGTTACAATCTTATTTTCTTCATCAATCACAATATCTCCAGCGCCAGCAGATTCTGTTGCAATTCCCATAGCCTGGATATCATTGGAGATGTCCACGCTGCAACCGCCCGTCACCTTCCCGCTTCTGCCCATTTTCTGCAAAATCTTCGCAACCATAACAGGCGCAATACAAATTGCTCCCAACGGTTTCCCTCTTTCGATGATCTCCACGGTGAGCCGCTGCACATCGTTGACCACGGTACATTCTGGACCGGTCATAGCATAATCAAAAAGGTTCTTAGCCATACCTGTGCCGCCCGGAAAAATCAAGGCATCCAATTCATTACCGCTTACGGTAGCTACGTCCACGATATCTCCGCGGGCGATTCGAGCTGCCTCTACAAGAATATTCCGGGCAGGTTCTACGACCTCTCCGTTTAAATGGTTGACCACATGAAACTGATCCATATCCGGTGCCATAATCGTTACATCAGCTCCAGCTCGATCCAGCGCCAATAATGTAATCACTGATTCATGAATCTCTGCCCCATCCTGGGCACCGCAGCCTGATAATACGACTCCTATTTTTGGCATGATTTTTCTCCTTTTTTTGCAGTGGAGACACAGCATTCTGCGCCTCTATAAATTACTTTCTATATTTCGTTTCAAACCAGCGAATTTGGTCCTTTTAACAGCTGACCCTTTGAATATCTCCCTGAATTTTTTCTCAGTCAGTTTTTTCCAATCTTCTTTTGTTCGATCCAGGATTTCCTGTCTGGGCTGGAATTCACTTCTGTCAGATTTCCAAGCAAATTTTTGGTTCCAGGGGCAAACTTCCTGGCACACATCACAGCCATAGATCCAGCCATGAAGGTCATTTTCTGCCTCTGGTAATTCACCGCGATGTTCAATTGTCAGATAGGAGATACATTTTCCAGCATCGATCCGGTAATCTTCCAACGCCTGAGTTGGACAGGAATCAATGCAGGCAGTGCAACTCCCGCACAGGTCTTCCACGAATGGGGCATCATATTCCAATTCCATATTCAGGATTAATTCACCCAAAAATAGCCAGCTACCTTGGTCCCGGGAGATCAGGTTTGTATGTTTTCCAATCCAGCCCAGTCCGGCCTTTTGTGCCCAGACCTTATCCATCACTGGCGACGTATCCACACAAACTATCCCTTTAATCTCTGTTTGTGATTCCTTGATCCATTTCAGTAATTGGAATATCCGTTTTTTCAATACATCATGATAATCATCCCCCCAGGCATAAGTGGAAAACTTGAGATCAGAATTAATATCATTCTGCCCTTTGCCAACATGGTAATTCATACCAACGGAGATAATTGATTTTGCTTCCGGGAAATATGTATGGATATTGCCCCGTTCATCCTTTCTTTTTTCCATCCATCCCATGGTGGCATGACGTCCTTGATCCAGCCAAGTTTCCAGATCGTTCTTTTCTTTTGGAGTTGGGTCGGCCCTGGCAATTCCTACTTTTTGAAAGCCGAGTTCCTGTGCTTTTTTCTTTATAGATTCAGATGAAATTTTCACAAATAGAATTTAACGGATTATATGACCATAGTGTTCCACATGTGGGGTGAGGAAAGTGTTCATTTGTTTTTCTCCGTCAGTAACATCATATTTTCTTCTTCCTAAACTATCCAACCTATATGAACCATCTTTATTAGAAACCCAATCATGTTTATCATTGAATAATGGAAATCTGAACTTAATAGATATTGTGTGTTGTTTGGTATCTTCATCATAATTCAATACCATTATTTCATGTATATAATGTAAAAGAATTTCTCTTCTATTCTTAAAATTTTCCGTATTTCGTATTTCTTCCATACGACTAAAATGGACACTCAACCAATCAATCCACATTTTGTTTTCACTAAACACATCAAGTTTCATCTGTAATGAGGTTAGATTTCCCATCAATTCCTTTCCTCTTCCCTCTATCGTTTTCACTAAAATATCATATTTCTTTTCTTCCATCTGATTAGTGTAATACTTTTTATCCAATACCATTTGATTCTTTTCTAATTCATACATCTCATTCTGAATATTCTTAATCTTTCTATTGATACTCCGTTTAGTATAACCTGACGTCTTACCTAATAATTCTTTTTTCGTTTTTTCTTTAATCGTATGTGATTGTTTTAATACATCAATTAAAGAATTCCATACATAATCATCCATTAATTCTTGACGAATGGATTTAGTAATAACACATTCATCAGTTTTTCTTCCATCATATTTACGAACACGATGACGACAAACATATAATGGGTTCTTCCTTGATTTCTTTTTACCAAGTGTACTCATATTACATCCGTCAGGACATTTAATAATATCTCTCAGTAAAAATTCAGTTTTAGGAAATCTTGTTCTGGTTGATTGTGATTCTATTTTTTTCCCAACTGACCTGAAAGTCGTTTCATCGATAATCTTAGGACTTTTACCAACTAAATCACCAAAGGTATCAATCCCAATATAAACCTCCTTTGTTAACCACTTTCTTATCATCCGTTTTGACATATTTATTCCAATACCAACAAGTTCCTTCTGTATCCTATAAACAGATGTTCCTCTATCATACCAATCAAAAACCTTTTTTAATATTTCACTTTCTTCTTTGTTAATAACCAATCTCTTATCTACTAAATCATATCCAAAGGGTGGTTTCCCTTTCATCCAACATCCTTCTTTATACTTTTTTCTTACAGAACGTCTACTTTTACGAACCTGTGTTTCGATTTGGTTCTTATTTACTTTAGTGATAATTGTATCAACTAAATCTGTAATCCAATCCCATTTCTTAGGTGTGTGAGATGAACCAACATATAAGTTCACACCATACTTTTTCATTGTAACATGAATCATTTGTTGGTCTACATCATTTCTCGTCAACCTTGTATCATCGTCTATCCATACATTTTTTACATAACCATCATTTATACCATCCATTAATTCAGAAAATAAGGGACGAACATCAAGATATGGTTTCATACCACTACCTTGTTCTTGAATCACAATAGGTTTCAGATTTAATTGTTTAGATAGTTTTATTCCTCTTCCTTCTTGGACATCTAAAGAATATCCATCTTTATCTTGTCCAGTAGTTGAAACCCTACAATATATATAGAGTGTTTTTTGTGGTTTATCTGATATTTTAATTTTCATTTTTTAATCATTATCCGTAAGAAACCGAACTGTTGATTACACTTAAAATGTTCATTCTCTCGTCAATAACCTATACCAAAATGGGTGTGATTTTCTCGTTATTCATAAAGGTTTTTAATACAGAATACACATTTTCTCTCGTCCATTTACCACCACTCTTGTTTTTGTGTCTATTCTTTGTGAGGTATTTACTTACATACCCATAGGAAAAACCATTCTTTTTCAATCTCAACATTTTCCGTAATAACCTTTTTTCTTTTTTGTTTTCTACCAAATCATTTCCAACTCTATTATATCCAAATGGTGTCTTGGAATAAACCTTACCATTCTCTTTCTTTACTTTTAAGGTGTCTTTGGTTCTCTCCCTAATAAGTTCCAACTCCATTTCATACAGAGATGAGAGTAGGTTTATAGTAAAACGACCATAAGGTGATGATGTATCTATATTTTCTTTGATGGATAAGAACTTTACTCCTTTGGTTTCCATCAACTGAACTGACTTGTAAATCTCACCAAGGTTTCTTCCCCAACGACTGATTGATATACAAACGAGGTTATTGACCTCACCATTTTCAATCATCTTCATTATGGAATTATACCCATCTCGTTTATTGGTCTTTTCACCACTACCACTAATTCCCTCATCCACGATAATTTCATCT
>ERZ651768.901-NODE-901-length-21958-cov-27.857182_pt1 | contig 21958 bp, 19 predicted proteins | sample MGYA00514754_ERZ651768 | MGnify/ENA metagenome assembly ERZ651768
GACCGGTCGGTCACGCCGCTTGAACGCACCACCTGGCCGCCGACCAGGACGTGGTGGATGCCGGTCGACTCCAGCCATGTCTTGGCGATGGTGGCCCGGTCCGCGATGGTGCTCGGGTCGAACACAGTCACGTCGGCCACCGCCCCAGCCCGGAGCCGGCCCCGGCGGGCCATGGCCGGGCTGCGGGACTCCAGCAGCTGGGCCGGGAGGATGGTCATCTTGGCCAGGGCCTCGGCCAGTCCCAGGACACCGCGGTCGCGTACGTAGGTGCCCAGCACCCTGCTAAAGCAGCCTGCCGCACGGGGGTGGTTGTTGTGGTGGCTGTGGAGGATGGCGTCCGAGCCGACCATCACCCACGGGGTGGCCAGCGCCGTGTCGATGTCGTCGTCGGACATGGCGAAGGCGGCGGTGAGCTTGTTCTCGTCGTGAGCCCGACGCCAACCGGCCTCGTCTAGCCGGTTGGTCTCGCCAGCCACCTGCAGGTCCTCGTACGAGATGTCGTACTTTTCCTGGAAGTCGTTGAACCGGGTGCTCCTGGCGTAGGTGGCCCAATAGGTGTAGGGGTAGGTGCAGGCTGTGAGGGCCAGGCCCTCGGCTCGACCGGCCTCCATCTGCGCGATGGCCTCGGCCATCCTCCCGGTTCCTCCGGTGGAGTTGATGTGCTCCACGTGGACCGCGCAGCCGGTGCGACGGGCCACGGTGATCGCCTCGGCTACCGCCTGTTCCTGTGTGCCGGGCTCCAGGTCCTCGGAGTACCGCAGGTGCAGGCACAGTGGCACGCCGTACCGGGCGGCCAGGTCGCCGTGGCGGAGCATCTCGTCCAGGGTGACCCCGATGTTGTACTCGGGTTGTTCATGGATACCCAGGGCTCCGGCCCGCAGGTCCACGTCGGCCAGGCGGACCAGCTCGGTGATCTGCGTGTCGCTGGCGTAGTCGATGCCGATCTCGAGGTTTATGCGGTGGGTCGACTGGTCGGTCGCTCCGCCGTAGTTGACCGGGGGGCGGTGCTCGGCGGTTTGGACCAGGAACCTGTCCATGGGGTTGTCGATGCCGTGCATGCACAGGTTGGTGGTAACCCCATCGGCCACCTTGTGCCACTCGCCGTAGCCGGTGGGCGGGTAGGACAGGATGTCGATGAAGCCCGGGGCCACGACGAGGCCGCGGGCGTCCAGCGTGGTCCTACCGGTCAGGGGTTCGAGGCTGATCCGGGTGACGGTGTCGCCGTCGATTCCCAGGTGGCCGACGGCGTCGAAACCTGACTCGGGGTCAATGATCCGACCACCGGACACCACTACATCGTGGACCTGGTCGGCGGTAGTCGGTGGGGCGTCGTCGAGGGATGGGAGAATTTCGGGGGTGGCGGTTGTAGGGACGGTGGTGGACCGGGGGACGGCCGGAACGGTGGCCGCCGTGCCGGCCTTGGTGGAGGGTTGACCGGGCAGGCGGCGCAGGAAGGCCAACGTAGCGGCGCCAAAGCCCAGGCCAATCACGAAGCGGCGACGGGACACGGCGTCGGGCCGGAGGTCGTCGTCTGGTCCAGTTGGGACGGTGACTTCGTCGTCGGGTGGCGCGTCGTCCTCGCCCCCCGTGCCGGTCGGGGAGGGGGCCCCAGTCGGGTCCTCGGAATCCCCGGTTGGCTCGTCCATCGCAGCGGACGCTAGTGGTGGCACCGGGTCCGGGGGCGCCGACCCGACCCGGACGCCGGACGAGGGCTGGCTACCGTGGAATGGTGACCATGGGCCTGCCCAGACGAGCCGTGGCCCTGGCCGGATTCGGCGTGCTGCTGGCTGTCGGAGCTGTCCTGGCCACTTTGGGGACCGACGAACCCACTACGTGGATTGATGGCCGACCCCCGTCCCGGGTGGAGGCCCGGCTGGTGGTAGATGCCGCGCCGGTGAGGACCATCGACCCGTACCGGGGTTTGGGGACCTGGGTCGACGCCTACGACTTCGACCCGGCCTACGTTCCGGGGGCCATCACCGTCCGGCCGGTGGACGTGGCTGACATGGCCGACCACGGGGTGGGGACCCTGTACCTCCAGTCCTCGCGGTCTGATTCCCGGGCCACCAGCCTGGTGTCCGACCCTTGGCTGCTGGCCGGGTTCCTGCTGGCTGCCGACCGGGCCGACGTGGATGTCGTGGCCTGGTACCTCCCCAAGTGGCGGGACGACGATGAGGACCTGGACCGCCTGCTGGCAGTCGACCGATTTTCTGTGCTGGGGCGTCGGTTCGCCGGCCTGGCCGTGGATATCGAGTGGAACAGAGACGACCTGGGGGCCATCGAGCGCTCGGACCGCCTGGTGGACCTCACCGACCGGTTACGCCGCACCGTCGGTGGAGATCCGCTAGCCGCCATCGTGATGCCGCCGATCATTACCGATCAGATCAACCTGGCCTTCTGGCCCGGGTTCCCGTGGGACGAGCTGGCCGACCGGTACGACGTCTGGATGACCATGGGCTACTGGTCGTTCCGGACCGAGGAGCACGCCGATCCAGCCTTCTACACGGCGGAGAACATCCGACGGGTACGAGCCAACCTCGACCAGCCCGAAGCGGTGGTCCACGGCATCGGGGGGATCGGGTCAGCCGACGGGACCGCCCTCGTCGATCCGGGTGAACCGCTGGCCACCATCGACGACCTGGGGCCGTTCGTGGCTGCCCTGTCGGACGAGGGGGCAGTGGGCGGCTCTATCTACGACTGGGCTACCACCGGAACTCAAGCCCGCCGCCTATTAGCCGACCTTATGGCCGACTTCCCGGAGGCTTCTACGACTCGCTGAGAGACAGCAGGCGCCGGCAGGGCCCGTCCAAGGGTCCGTGGTCGTCGGTGACCGTCCGGGCCGCCTGCTACGGCGGCCGACCGGTCAGATGCCCGCGATTGCAGGGATCGGGAGGCCCCATTGGTCCACGCGCGCGGGACCCCTACCATGGAGGGTGTTCCTCGGCGCCGTCTTGGCGCCTGGGCGGACCGGGGGGTGACCACGATGACCGAGCGGCGCGGCGCGACCTCAACCACGGCATTTGGTGTGGGACGGCGCGAGAACCACGACGCCTCGGCGTTCTACGCCCGGTTCACCGCGCCCGAACTGTCCGACGACGACACGGTGGTGCGGGCCCCCGACCTAGGCGACGGCTGCCTCAACGGCGACGCCCGCGACATGCACCAACTGCCGGACCGCTCGGTGGCTCTCGTGGTGACCTCGCCGCCGTACTTCGTGGGCAAGGACTACGAGGTCGAGATGGAACGAGACGGGGTCCCCACGTCGTACCTCGAGTACCTGGCCATGCTCACCGACGTGTTCGCCGAGTGTGTCCGGGTGCTGGAGCCCGGGGGCCGCATCGCCGTGAACGTGGCCAACCTGGGACGCAAGCCTTACCGCAGCCTCTCGGCCGACGTCATCCACATCCTTCAGGACCAGCTGGGTCTCCTGCTGCGCGGCGAGGTGGTGTGGCAGAAGGCCGAGGGGGCAACCGGCTCGGTGGCCTGGGGCTCGTTCCGGCGGGCCGCCAACCCAGTTCTGCGCGACATGACCGAACGGGTCGTCATCGCCAGCAAGGGCCGGTTCGACCGGGCCCGCCCGACCGCCCAGCGCCAACGGGAGCACCTTCCCTCAGAGAGCACCATCACGACCGACGAGTTCATGGAGGCCACCCTGGACGTGTGGCGCATCGACGCTGAGCAGGCCAGCCGGGTCGGCCACCCGGCGCCCTTCCCGGTAGAACTGCCCCGCCGTCTAATCGACCTCTACACCTACCGGGACGACCTGGTTCTGGACCCGTTCCTGGGCTCCGGAAGCACCCTGGTGGCCGCGCTGCGGGCCGGACGCCGAGGCGTTGGCTACGACCTCGACCCCGGGTACGTGACCTTGGCCAAGCAGCGCCTGGACGACGAGCGCCGTCGCCTCGAGGAGGTCCGACCCGAGGCGTGGCGACGTCGCGACCTGGCTGGCACGGCGGCCCCCCAGGGGGGCCTGTTCGACGTGGTTGACGCCCCGACAGGCGATGGGCCCCAGGCCACCGACCATGTGCTGGATCGGGCCACGGCGGCCGGTAAGAAGGTGGCCGACATCGCCGAGGCGCTCCTCATGGAGGCAGGCTTCGAGGTCGTCAGGACTGGGGTTGTTCGGCGGGACCTCGGCCTGAAGTTTCCGTTCTTGGTCACCGACCGGGCGGTAGGCCGCCAGTGGTACATCGACGTGGCCGGGGCGTTCACCAACGCCCGACCCGGGATGCGGCGGGCCGACATCCTGTGGCGCACCCTGGGGCGAGCCCATGTGCTGGCCAACGGTCACCATGACGACCCGGCGGGCCGTCCCCGGCTGCTCCTACTGACCCCGCGACTGCCCAGGACTGGGAGCGAGGGCGACCGGGCGCTGCGGGCCGGCGGCGGCCATGGTTTCTTCGACGCCCTGGAGTTGTTTGACGAGGGGGCGCTGGCCCGGCTCCGCCACTACGCCGAGGCGTCTCCGGATCGCCCGCTGGCCGGGTTCTGGACCGAGGACGAGGTCGAGGTTCGGTTCGCCTGATCAGGCTTCCGACCGACGCCGGGTTTCGGTCCGGCGGGGCGGTCACCCGATAGGGGCCGGCTCGAACACCACTTCGAACAGCACCGGCCACCGCTTACCGGTGAGGAGGAACCGTCCGGCCTCCGGATCGTGGGCGATGCCGTTCAGCACGTCGTCGGAACCGAAGCCCGACCGGTCGGCCACCAGGTCCGAGGCGTCAACCACCGCGGTGACCCGTCCCGAGGCCACCTCGACGGCCACGATCCGGTCGGTTCGCCAGACGTTGGCCCACACGGTTCCGTTCACGCACTCCAGCTCGTTCAACCGGTCCACCGGCCGACCATCGAGGATCACCTCCACTTGCGACAATCGCTGGAAGCTGTCGGGATTCCGCAAGGTGAGGGTGGCAGACCCGTCGGATTGGACCAGCGTGGCTCCGTCGAGGCGGCACAGCCCCCAGCCCTGCCCGCCGTAGGTCCGGGTGTCCACCACAGTCAGGTCCCCGAGGTCCCAGACGACGGCCCGGCCGGCCTTCCAGGTGAGCTGCAGGGCTCGTCCATCGCCGAGGGCGGTAAACCCCTCACCGAACCACGTGGGGTCCAACGGGGCGCTCCGCAGGACCCGCCCGGTGGACCGATCCACCTCACGGATGCCAGACCGGCCGTAGAGGCCGGTGGTCTCGAAGAGCCGACCGTCTACCAGCTCCAGCCCCTGGGTGAACGACTCGGGGTCGTGGGGGTGGGTGGCCACCACCCGGGGGACCAACCGACGGACGGCCTCGGGCCCGTCGGCTGGCGTTGGTTCACCGGAACCACAGGCCGCCAGCACCGCGACCAGCAGGACGGCGAGGGCCCTGGTAGGGCTTCGGCGGAGGTCCGTCCCGGTCATCGACGTCGGCTGCTCGTCTCGTCGCCAGGTCGGGCGGGCGACGAGACTGCCGCCCATGGTCACCCGACCCGCTCCCAAGAATCGTAGGGCGTGGCAGCGGTGACCGGATCGCCGGTCGCCAGCCAGGTGGTCAGTGAAGGCGTCGCAACGGCCTACCTGGACTGGGGCGGCGATGGACCACCGCTGATCCTTCTGCACCCCAACGGCTTCTGCGCCGGCCTCTACGACCCATTGGCCCGTCGCCTCGTCGACCGCTGCCGCGTGGTGGGCGTGGACCTGCGGGGGCACGGAGCCAGCGACGACCTGACAGCGGTCGACGAACTCGGCAACGACCTGGCGGCCCGAGACGTCCTGGCCGTGGCCGACCACCTGGAGTTCGACCGGTTCTCGGTGCTGGGGGTGTCGTTCGGCGGCGCGGTAGGAATCGAGGCGGCAGCCGCCGCCCCCGACCGGATCGCCGCCCTGCTGCTCTGTGAGGCAATCGCTATTGACCCGGACAGCGCCCGGCCTCATCCCTTCGGCGATGGCGATGGCGATGGCGATGGCGACCATCCGCTGGCTGTCGGCGCCCGCCGACGCCGCGACGTGTGGGACGACCGGGAGGAAGTGCTTGCCTCCTACGGTTCTCGCCCCCCGCTGGACGCACTAGACCCTGAGGCGCTGGCCGGGTACGTGCGCTGGGGGTTTCGCGACCGCGACGACGGGAAGGTTGAGTTGGCCTGCCGCCCGGAAACCGAGGCCAACATCTTCGGCCGGACCCGAAGCCACGGTCCTCTCGAAGCCTTCGAGGCACTCCGACGCGTCACCTGCCCGGTGGCCGTCATGGCCGGAGCCCGGACCGACCTGGACCCGGGATGGTTCGCCGACCAGGCGTCGGCGGTCGGGGTGGACCTACAGGTTCTGGACGGAGGGCACTTCGTCCTGTTCGAAGACACTGCACAGGCCGTCGACCTGGTTGACCGGAACCTCCGGACCCTCGGAATCCTCCTGTGACCCCACCCCACGACCCACTTACGAGACGAGGTACGCCGTGAGCGAACGTTCCCTGCACCCGGTAGACGTAGCCAACCGGGTCATCGACTCCGGTCAGGCCGAGGCCCCGCACAACCGGGTCACCCACCAGCTCTCGGTGGTCGACGACGACGTGGCCGTGGTCGAGTCGTTCTCCCACTGCTGGGCTCTGCGCACCGACGAGGGACTGGCCTGCTTCGACGCCGGCGGGATCAGGCACGGAGCGGAGGTGGTGGACGAGCTACGGCGGTGGAGCGACCAGCCGGTCACCCACCTCGTCTACACCCACGGCCACCTCGATCACGTCGGCGGCAGCGGCGCCTTCGTGGCCGACGCCGAGGCCCGGGGTCACGCCCGCCCGTGGTTCCTGGCCCATGAAGCTGTTCCAGGCCGCTTCGAGCGTTACCGGACCACCAACGGATGGAACCTGGTCATCAACCGTCGCCAGTTCGGCGGGATCCGCAACCGGCAGGACCTGGGGATCGGCGACGACGGCCCCGCCTTCCTGCCCGACAACGTCGTCGAACCGGACGAACTCTTCCGGGACCGGATGTCATTCACCATCGGGGACCGGACCATCGAGCTGCGGCATGCCCGGGGCGAGACCGATGACCACGCCTGGGGTTGGGAAGCCGAACGACGGACTGTCTACAGCGGTGACTTCACCTCCTGGGTGTTCCCCAACGCCGGGAACCCACAGAAGGTGCAGCGCTATCCGATCGAGTGGGCGGCCGCCATGCGCGACATGCTGGCGGCCGGCGCCGAGCGGGTTTATCCGGCCCACGGCCTGCCCATCGTGGGTCGGAACCGGGTGGAGCAGGTTCTGGGCGATATCGCTGAGGCGCTCGAACACCTGGCCGGCCGCACCCTCGAGATGATGAACGAGGGCGCCACCATCGACGAGATCATCCACGAAGTCCGGGTCCCCGACCACCTGCAAGACCGGCCGTGGCTGGCTCCCCAGTACGACGAACCCGAGTTCGTGGTCCGCAACGTGTACCGCCAGTTCGGAGGCTGGTGGGACGGCAACGCGGCGAACCTGAAGCCGGCCCGCGAAGCATCCCTGGCCACCGAGCTGGCATCTCTGGCCGGGTCGGTAGAGGTGCTGGCCGAGCGTGCAGTAGCCCTCGCCGAGTCGGGTGACCTGAGGTTGGCCTGTCACCTGGTGGAGATGGCGGTGGCTGCCGAACCGACCCACGAGGGAGCTCACCGGGCCCGAGCCGACGTCTACTGGCGTCGACGGGCCGCCGAACGATCCCTCATGTCGAAAGGGATCTACGCCGCGGCGGCCCGCGAATCGGAGGCCGCCCTCGGTGGGGAGGCGGTCGGTGATCCCCTGGGCGGTTCGATCCGGGACGCCCTGGGCTAGTCGGTGGCGGGTCCGACCCCGTCCGTCCCGAGGTACAGCATTCCGCCGACCGGGCGACACGGCGCCGCGATGTCGTCGGCCAGGAGGCCGGCGGTAGCCAGGCCGGGTAGCGGGTCGAGTGCCCCGATGGCCGACGCCAAGTGGGCGGCGGCCCGGATGCCGACCGACCCCTCCAGTAGGGAAGTGACCACCACGTCCAGGCCGGCGTTGCGGGCCCGGACGGCCAGCTCGGCAGACGCCGACGGGCCGCCGAGGGCCGACGGCTTGAGGACGACCACGTCGGCGGCGCCCAGGGACACAGCTCGGGCCACCTCCTCGGGACTGCCGGCCGACTCGTCCACGGCGATGGGGACAGGGGAAGCGAGACGGAGCGCGGCTAGGGCCTCCAGGCCGGCCACCGGCTCCTCCACGAACTCTGGGTCGTAGACGGCCAGGCGTTCCAGACCCCTTAGGGCTTCGGAGGCCGACCAGGCCCCGTTGGCGTCCAGGCGGATCCGGACGTCAGTTCCGACACGTTCCCGGACGGCGGCCACCCGGTCGAGGTCAGCATCGATCCCACCCACCCCTATCTTGATCTTGATCGTGACATGGCCTGACGCTGCCGCCTCGGCGGCCGAGGCGGCCACGTCGTCTGGGGTGGTTCCCGTGGCCAGAGCGGCCACGGCGACGCGGTCGGGGCTGTCGGGGGCGAGCAGGCGGTGGACCGACGTCCCGGCGACCCGTGCCGCGAGGTCCAGGAGCGCCGAGTCAACGGCAGCCCGAGCGGTGGGCGACCCATCGGGGAGGTCTCCGTTGCTGTCGTCCGAAGCCCAGCGGTAGAGGGCGGCCTCGGCGTCGTCCACCGTGTCCGGGGTGAACCCGGCCAGCGGAGCGGCCTCCCCGAGGCCGGTGTGACCGTTTTCGTCCTCGAGGGCCAGGAGCACCGTCCAGCGGTCGCCGACCGGGCCGTGGGCGGTGGGGATCGGGGAGCGGTAGCGGAGCAGCCGGCGTTCGATCCGAACCGTACAGATCTTCATCAGCGGTCTTCTCGCTCGTCGTCCAGTTGGGATAGGAACTCCCGGATGGCGTCGGTCGTCCGATCCGGGTTTTCGAGGTGGGCGGCGTGACCCGCCCCAGGGATCACGGCGATGGCTGAACGGGTCAGCCCGGCGGCCATCCGCATGGCCACGGCCCGGTAGCGCGGGTCTTCCTCGCCGACGACCAGCAGAACGGGCACCCGGAGGCCAGCCAGGTCATGCCAGTAGGACGGTTGTCGCCCGGCTCCGGCACCGCGGAGGCTGCCGGCTAGGCCGTCGGGGTGGTTGTTTAGGCGCTGGGCCCGGCTGGCGGCCAACGCGTCAGGACCGAGGCGTTTCTGGGAGGCGAAGATCGGACTGGACATCCAGTGGTCCACGAACCACTCAAGGCCTCGCTCCAGGAGGTCGTCGGCCAGGTCGTCGTCAGACCGGGCCCGGGCCGACCGTTCGGCAGCATCCGACAGGCCTGCCGAAGATCCGATCAGGGTCAGAGAGGCCACGTGCCCTGGGTGACGGACGGCCAGCCCCACGGCCAGCCGTCCACCCATGGAGTAGCCGACCACGTCGGCCGGCCGGAGCCGGTGGCTGTCGAGCAGGAGTGCCAAGGCGTCCACCGTGTGCTCGAACCCGAAAAGTTGCGGGTCGTCGGGAACACCGGTCCGTCCGTGGCCCGGGAGGTCCACGGCGGCCACCCGGCGGAGGTCGGTCAGGCGGTGGCCCAGCGGCCAGATGGTCGCCGCCCCCCCGGTGAAGCCGTGAAGCAACAGCAGAGGGGGGCCGTCACCGTCCATCTCGACGTGAAGACCGGAGGAACCGTCGGTGGCCACGTCAGGTCCTGTGGTCGGCGAGGGCCTGGTCTACCGCGGTGGCTGCCGCCCGGTGGAGGCCCACGTTGGTTGAAGCGTCGACGACGATGTGCACCAGGTGCAGGCCCCTGCTCCCGACGGTTGCCGAAAGGACCTGGTCCAGGCCGACACGATCGGTGGGACGGTGGAGGTTGCCGCCTGCCAGGGCTGCTGCGTGCCCGAGGTCCAGGCCGTGCGGGGTGTGGAACAGGCGGTGGTGGTCAATGTGAGATTCGTCAGCGATGGGAAGGAACCGGAAGATTCCGCCGCCGTCGTTGTCGACCAGCACCACGGTTAGGTCCAGGCCGAGGCGTCCGGTGGCCGTGAGCCCTCCGACGTCATGGAGGAGGGCCAGGTCCCCAGTGAACAGAACGGTGGGCGCCGAGGATCCGGCAGCCACGCCGAGGGCGGTCGACACCTGGCCGTCGATCCCGCTGGCCCCCCGGTTGGCCAGGATCCGTAGCGGCCGGTCACCGACGGGCATGAAGGCATCCAGGTCCCGCAGGGGCATCGAGTTGGCGACCACCAGATTCGCCCCGGCGGGCAAGGTCCGGTCCAGGGCGACCGCCACGGCGGGTTCGTCGAACGGGGCCCTGTCCACCAGGTCGGCCACTACTGCTGCAGCCCGCGTGTCGGCATCAGCCCACGCCGCCGTCCACGGGCCGGACCGGTCAGCAGATGACAGGTGGGTGGTCAGCAGGGCGGCCAGCCGCCCCGGTTCGACGGCTACCCGATCAGTAACCCGGAGAGCGGTGTCGGGGAACCGGTCGAGGTGGTCGACAGCCACCACCCGGTCGGCGCCCACTCGGTCCAGCCACAGCCGGTAGCCCTTGCTGGTCGGCATGGCGCCCAACTGGACCACCACGTCGGGGCGGTGCCGGTCGGACCACGAGGACCGCAGCAAGTGGTCGCCAGTGGCCAGGATCGGGGCCGCGGCGGTGTGGGGGCCCCGCCGGAGGCCGGAGGCTGGGTCGGCCAGGATCGGCCACCCGGTCCGGCGGGCCATCTCAGCCAAGGCACCGACTCCGGTGGCGTCAAGGTCCAGGGCTCCGGCCACCATCAGCCCCCGTTCGGCCCCCAGGAGGCCGGGGAGTGGGCCAGGGTCGGAGGACGCCGCGTCGGGGGGCAGTGGGAGCAGGCCGACAGGCGGCGGGTCGTCGGCCGCGGGTTCCAGCGGCTCACGGAGCGGGACGTTGACGTGGACCGGGCCGGGGATCGGCCGAGTGGCCCGCACCACAGCCTGATGGGCCAGCGAGGCCGCCTCACCGGCCGGTTGGGTCCCGGCGACTGCCGACGTGGTGGCCCACCGAGCGTGGCTGCCGTATAGGCCCTGCTGATCGATGGTTTGCGGGGCGCCCCGGCCCTGAAGTTCCGGGGGCCGGTCGCTGGTCAGGACGAGGAGCGGAACGCCCGAGTGGAAGGCCTCGACCACGGCGGGCAGGTAGTTGGCAGCCGCTGTGCCCGAGGTGCACATCACGGCCACCGGCCGCCCGGTGACCCGGGCCAGTCCCAAGGCGAAGAATCCCCCGGACCGTTCGTCCAGGTGCATCGACACCTCGAGGCCATCGGTGCGGTCGGCGGCCACCGTCATCGGGGTGGACCGGGATCCCGGAGAGGCGGCCACGTGGGCTACACCGCAGGCCACCAACTGGGCGAAGAACGCTCGGCACCAGGCCTGGGTGTCGTTCGGGTCGGCAACAGGCAGGGGGGAGGCACCCATCGGGGACCCTCCGAGGTGGGGACCGGCATTCACTGGAGGCCCTTTGAGGTGGCCACTACAGGTCCGAGCAGAGCCCGCAGCTTCACGTCAGTTTCCAAGAGCTCGCGGGCCGGGTCGGACCCGGCCACCACGCCGGCGCCGGCGTACAGGGTGGTATCGGTCGCGGTGAGCAGGGCAGAGCGCAGAGCAACCCGGAACTCGCCGTTGCCCGATCCGTCCAGCCAGCCCACCGGGCTGGCGAACCACCCCCGGTCCATGCCCTCGTGAACGGAACGAAGCTCGGCCGATCGTCCACCCGGGTGTCCGGCCACAGCCGGGGTCGGGTGCAGGGCGCCGACGAGGTCCAGCAACCCCACCGCTGTCGGGAGGTCGGCGTCGATAGGGGTGTGGAGGTGCTGGATCCCGTGGAGCCTCAGGAGGCCCGGTTCCCTCGGATGGCGGTCGGTGACCCCTAGGTCGGCCAGCGCCCGATCGACTGCCTCTACGACCACCGTGTGCTCGTAGCGCTCCTTGGGACTGGTGAGCAGGCCCTGGCCTAGAGCGGCGTCGATGGCCGGGTCAGAGTCCCGGGGGGCAGAACCGGCCAGGGCCGCCGTTTTGAGCCGTCCGGCGTGGACGGCGGCTAGGCGCTCGGGAGTGGCGGCCACGAACGACGCGTTACCGACGGTGACGCCGAGGGTGGCGCACGCCGGATAGGTGGCCCGCAGGGTGGCCAGGAGGCGGGCCACGTCGGGTCGAAGGTCGACGCGCAGGGACCGGCAGGGCACGGCCTTGCGCAGCTCACCGCGCCCGATGGCGTCCAGGGCTAGGCGGACAAGGTTGCGGTAGTGATGCAGAGCGTCCTCGTCGGCCCAGGCGGCAGGGTCGACGTCGGCCGGGATCTCGGGGCGGGGCGCAGTCACCACCGGGGTAGGCCGATCAGCGCCGTCAATACGAGTCACCCAGGTCCGGCCATCCCGACGCAGCACCTGGACAGCGGGGAGGACGAGGCGTCCGTCGCCGAAAGGGGCCCACGGCCCGGGCGGCGCAGTGTCGTCGAAGGCGAACCCGGCGGCCAGCCGGGGGAGGGGGGCGTCGGCTGGTGCCTCGACATCGAGGTCATCCAGGAGGTCAGCGGCCCGGCGCGCCGCGTCATCAAACCGGGACGGGCCGTCCAGCGACACCACGTCGGTCGCCCCAAGGCCCACCCAAGACACGTCATCCTCGGGGACCTCCCAGAACCACCGTTCCTCACCGGCCGGCGCGGTCGCTAGCCAGGCCAGGGGGTCGGTAGCCGGACCGGACCGGACCTCGGTGGTCGTCGCCGGGCGGCCGGGGCGGAGGCCGGGGTCGGTTAGGGCCATCGGCAGGTCACCTCGAGTCGGGCGGCGTCGGCGGCCATCAGGGCGTCGGCCAGGGTGTGCCGCTCGGCATCGGCCACCCGGTCCAGGGCCCGGTTCACGAGAGAGCGATGGAAGTGCTGGGCCACCAGCCGGGTTACGGCGGGCAGGAGAGACCGGACTACCTCAACCAGGGCCTCGTCGGAGCCGTCGGTTCCGGACTTCACGTGATTCTCGAACAGGGCGATGGCCCGGTCAACCACCTGGTCGACGTTGGCGCTGTGGTCGGCGGCCAGGGAGACCAGCTCGTCGAGGGGTACCCCGGCGGCGCTGACGGCCAGCCCAGCTCGGACCATAGTCACCGCCCCCTCGTCGAAGAGGGGTCCGCCTTCACCTTCGACCGGCTCCAGGATTCCGTTGTCACACAGGAGCGACACCAGGCCCTCGGGCACACCGGCCCGATCGGCCACCTCCCCTCGGGTCAGGCTGGGGGAGTGGGTGGCGTCGGCAAGGCGGTCCAGGGCGTCGGACCGGGCCGACGCGTCGAGGTTGGCGATCTGGGCGAGCGAGAAGCCCTCTTCGGCGAGTCGCCGGATCTCTGCCAAGCGGTCGAGATGGGCGTCTCGGTACACGGCTCGTCGTCCCCGGCGGATCGGCGGCTCGAGGAGGCCGAGACGCTGGTAGTAGCGGATGGTGTCAACCCCGATTCCGCTGGCCGCCGACAGACGGTCCACGGTGAGTAGATCTTCGGTCGGCGAAACGGGGGTAGATCCCACGATCCGATTGTACGAGTAGTCACTCTCAGTGTCGATGCTCATATTCTCAATGGTGTGGCTGAACCGCGCCCCAGCCGCAGGACCGTGGCACGATGGCCCGGTGACCCCGACGCCGCCCGTGGACTACATCGCCCTTACCCGGGCCCAGTACGACGCCCTGGGTTACCCGGCGTACCAGTGGGCCGAGCGGCCCGACCCCCCAGCTTGGGCTCCTATGCCCACCCTGGCCGACGCCTCGGTGGCCCTCATCGGCTCGGGTGGGGCCTACCGCGAGGGCCAGGTGGCCTACCACTGGAAGGACGACACCGGGATCCGCCATATCCCCAGTGCCGAACCGGCCACCGACATCCGGGTCACCCACTTCGCGTATGACCTGGAGCCGGCCCGCGAGGACCCCAACATCGTCTTCCCGGTTGACCGCCTCCGAGAACTAGTCGACGAGGGCGTGATCGGGGGCCTAGCGCCCACCGCCCTGGGATGCATGGGCGGGATCTACTCGGTGCGCCGGACCGAACAGGAACTGGCCCCGGCCATCGTGAACGAAGTGCTGGCCATGCGAGACGCCGGCCAGGCCGACGTGGCGCTGCTCGTCCCCGTCTGACCGGTGTGCCACCAGACCGTGGGTCTGGTCGCACGGGCGCTGGAGGCCGCCGGCATGCCGACCCTTTGCCTGACCGCCGCGTACAGCATCACGGCGGCGGCCAACCCTCCCCGGGCAGCTTTCGTCGACGTGCCGCTGGGCAACACGGTGGGGCGTCCCCACGACCCGGAGTTCCAGCGCGACGTGCTGCGGCGGGCCCTGGCCGCGGCCCAGGCCATGGACGTGCCGGGCACCATCGTGGACCTGGGCGTGTCGTGGGACGGGGACGGATCCTGGAAGCGGTTCGCCTCGTCGACCGGGGTGGGGAGTGGTGATGGCCAGGACGACCGCCGCCAGCGGGTGGACACCCCCCAGTACCAATACGAGGCCGACCGTCTGGCCGCCGGAGGCTGACCAGAGGTGACTGTCGCCGACGACCTCCGCCCCATCCTGGACCTCATCCAGAGCACCCGCTCTCCCATGGCCGACACCACACCGGAGTCCCTGCGGGCCACGTACTCGGCCCTCGGCCCTCCCGGAGGCACCGAGATGGCCTCCGTGGAGGACCGGACCATCCCCGGACCGGACGGTGACGACCTGCCCGTGCGCATCTATAGGCCATCGGCCGACGCCGAGCGCCCGCCGGTGGTCGTCTACCTGCACGGTGGCGGGTGGACCATCGGCGACCTAGACACCCACGACGAGCCGTGCCGGGCGCTGGCCGCCGGTACGGGCGCCGTGGTGGTAGCCGTCGACTACCGCCTAGCCCCCGAGCACCCGTTCCCGGCGGCCGTCGACGACGCCTACGCCGCGGTTTGCCACGTGTCCGAACACGCCGACGACCTTGGGGTGGACGCCGGTCGGCTGGTGGTGGCCGGCGACAGCGCCGGGGGCAACCTCTCAGCGGTGGTGTCGCTCATGGCCCGGGACCGCTCCGGCCCGTCCATCGCCTTCCAGTTCCTGATCTACCCGGCGGTCGATTTCGACCTGACGTCGGGCCGATGGCCGTCACTGGAGGAGAACGCCACCGGGTACTTCCTTCACCTGGAGACGATGCGGTGGTTTGCCGACCACTACGGCGGCGCCGACCGCCTAGTCGCCGAGCCGTACGCCGCCCCGATCCGGGCCGCCGACCATTCCGGGCTGCCGCCGGCCCACGTAATCGTCGCCGGCTACGACCCACTGCTCGACGAGGGCTTGGCCTACGCCGAGGTCCTGCGAGAGGCCGGGGTCCCGGTCACCGTGGCCAACCACGAACAGCAGGTCCACGGCTACTGGCACTTCGTGCCCCACCTGGAGTCCAGCCGCCGGGCCCGGGAGGCTGACGTCGCCGTGTTGGCCGCCGCCATCGACGCCCTACCCGTGGCCTGACCACCGCCCGGGCCGACGTCCGACCTCAGGTACCGTCGGCCGGTGATCCTTTTCGTTTGCACCGGCAACATCTGCCGGTCCCCGATGGCCGAGGCCCTGCTCCGGACCCGGATGGCCGAGGCGGGCGCCGACGGCCCGGAAGTTCGCTCCGTGGGTACGGCGGCCGTCGGCGGCCCGGCCACACCGGCCGCCGTGGAGGTGCTGGCTGACCGGGGTATCGACCTGTCCGGGCACGTCAGCCGGCCCCTGACCGGCGGATCGCTCGCTTCGGCGGACCTGGTGGTGGCTATGACCCGGCGCCACGAGGCGGAGATCGGCTCGGCGGACCCCGACGCGAGGAGCAGAACCTTCCTGGCCGGCGAGGTGGCCCGACTGGGAGGCCAGGTTGGCCCCCGGGGCGTCCGGTTGCTGACTGACTGGGTCCGGGCCCTGGACGGGGCCCGAGGTGGACACTTCACCACCGGCCGGGTAGCCGACGAGGTCGCTGACCCGTACGGCGAACCCGTCGAGGTCTACCGGGGTTGCGCCGACCGCCTGGACGGCCTCTGTACCGCCCTGGCCCGTCTGCTGGCCCCGCCTAGCTGAGCGTTACCCGACCCGCCCACTGGCTGGGCGTGGGACGACCGGGCACCAGACGGGTGCCGGGCTTCGGTACCGTCGATACCCATGGAGTTCGCTCGGACCCCCAAACTGGAGGCGTTCGCCGACGAGGTCCGCACGTGGTTGGAGGAGCACCTGGTGGGGGAGTTCGCCGACCTGCGAGGCCGGGGCGGCGTCGGCCAGGAGGACGTCGAGGCCGAGGTCCTCCTGGCCTGGGAGCGCCAGCTGGCCTCGGGCGGCTGGCTGGGCCTCGACTACCCGGAGCGCCTGGGTGGCCGTGACGCCTCCCTGGCCGAACAGGTCGTCTTCCACCAGACGTACGTAGAGGCCCGGGCGCCGGGCCGCATCCCCAACATCGGCCTCACCCTGCTCGGCCCTACCGTCGTCGCCTACGGGACGCTGGAGCAGCAGGAGCGGTTCGTTCCGCCCATCCTCGCCGGCACCGAGCACTGGTGTCAGGGGTACTCCGAGCCAAATGCCGGCTCCGACCTGGCCAACGTCTCGACTCGAGCCCACTTGGTCGGCGACCGGTGGCTGGTCTCCGGCCAGAAGGTCTGGACTTCGCTGGCCCAGGTGGCCCAGTGGGCGTTCGTGGTCTGCCGGACCGATCCGGACGGCGAGCGCCACGCCGGCCTCTCGTACTTGCTGGTGCCCATGGACCAACCGGGTGTCGAGGTGCGTCCCATCGTTCAGGTCACCGGTGGTTCAGAGTTCAACGAGGTCTTCTTCGACGACGCTGAGACCGACGCCGACCTGGTGGTCGGAGGCGTCGGCAACGGCTGGGCGGTGGCCATGGGAACCCTCGGCTTCGAACGCGGGGCCTCAACGCTTGGCCAGCAGACGGGCTACCGCCAGGAACTGGACGCCCTACTGGACCTGGCTCGCCGGAACGGCGCCCTGGACAACCCCGCCCTGCGCCAAGACCTGATGCGGTCGTACAGCGAGCTGGAGATCCTCCGCTACAACCAGCTCCGGATGCTCACCGCCCTGGTAGCCGACGGTGTGCCCGGCCCCGAGATGTCGATCGGCAAGCTCTACTGGGCGTCGTGGCATCGCCGGCTGGGCGAGCTGGGGATGCGGGTGCGGGGGGCCAGCGGCATGGTGGGCGTGGACGCCACTCCACCCCTGGACGACCCCTTGGGTATCGGCTATCAGCTGGACCGCCTCCAGCGGACCTTCCTTTACAGCAGGGCCCACACCATCTACGGCGGCTCTAACCAGATCCAGCGCAACGTGATCGGCGAGCGAGTTCTGGGCTTGCCCCGGGAACCCCGGTAGCGGTCACCGACTGTGCCACGCCGTAGCCTTTTGGCAGAACTAACCAGGAGCGAGCCATGACCGAGGCTTATATCGTCGACGCCGTCCGGACCCCCACCGGTAAGCGGGGAGGCGGCCTGGCCGAAGTGCACCCGGCCGACCTCGGCGCCCACGTCATTCGCGAGGTGGTGGAGCGCAACGACCTGGACCCGATGGCCGTCAACGACGTGGTCTTCGGCTGTGTCGACAACGTCGGCCCTCAGGCCGGTGACATCGCCCGCACGGCATGGCTGGCCGCCGGACTTCCCGAGGCCATCCCCGGTACCACCGTCGACCGTCAGTGCGGATCGGGCCAGCAGGCGGTCAGCTTCGCCGCCATGGGCGTGATGGCCGGCCTCCAAGACCTGGTCGTGGCGGGCGGCGTGCAGAACATGAGCATGATCCCCATCGCCACGGCACTCGAGGCGGCCCGGCCCCTCGGCCATGACGACCCATTCTCCGGCTCGACGGGATGGGTGGACCGCTACGGCACCCAAGAGGTTTCCCAGTTCCGGGGCGCCGAACTGATCGCCGAAAAGTGGGACATCTCGCGTGACGAGATGGAGGCCTTCGCCCTGACCAGCCACGAGCGGGCCATCACGGCTATCGACGAGGGACGGTTCCAACCCGAGGTGGCACCGCTGGCCGGCGTAGAACACGACGAGGGCCCCCGCAGGGGCGGCAGCATCGAGAAGATGGCCCAACTAGCCCCCCTAGTCGAGGGCGGCCGAATCACCGCCGCGCTAGCCAGCCAGACCAGCGACGGGGCGGCGGCTCTGCTGGTGGCCTCTGAGCAGGCGGTAGCCGACCACGGCCTCACACCCCGGGCACGCATCCACCACATCAGCGTGCGAGGTGACGATCCGATTTTCATGCTGACCGGCCCCATCCCGGCCACCGCGTATGCCCTGGAGAAGTCGGGCATGTCGATCGACGACATCGACCTCTTCGAGTGCAACGAGGCCTTCGCCCCGGTTCCCATGGCCTGGATGGCCGAACACGGCGTCCCCCACGAGAAGGTCAACGTGAACGGCGGAGCCATCGCCCTGGGCCACCCGCTGGGGTGCAGCGGCGCGAAGCTCATGACCACCCTGCTCCACGAGTTGGAGCGCACCGGCGGCCGCTTCGGCCTCCAGACCATGTGCGAGGGCGGCGGTCAGGCCAACGTCACCATCCTGGAAAGGCTCTGACGACGCCAGGGAACGGGTTCCAGCCGGCCGACTGACCCCGGACCTGACACAGCATCAGATACCGGGGCGGGACTACGGTGACCACCGTGGACGAGCAGACCGGAACCGTGGAGATCGACTCTGATCTGCGGGCCGCTGACGGCCGCGTTCCCGGCCGACGGGGCCTGGCCACCCGCCAGAAACTGCTCAGCGCCACGCGCGAACTACTGGACTCGGTGGCGTACCGCGACCTGAAGGTGGTCGACATTGCCCAGGAGGCCGGAACCTCGCCGGCCACCTTCTACCAGTACTTCCCCGACGTGGAGTCGGTCATGCTGGCCCTGGCCAGCGACCTGTCAGAAGCCTGGCACGGTGACCTTCGCAAGCTGGTTTCCAACCGTGACTGGGACGGCGACCCCGACGGGTCAGCCAAAGTGGTGGCCGATGGGATGCTGGAGTTCTGGACCCGCCACAAGCCGGTGCTGCGGGTTCTTGACCTGGCCAGCATGGAGGGCGACCTCCGGTTCCGCGATATCCGAACCTTCCTGCTGGCCGGAGCCACCTCAGCCCTCATGGACCTGGCCGCCGAGCGGCGTATCCCCGGGGACCCCATGGCGTCGGCCGGCGTGGTCGTCGGGATGCTGGCCCATGTGGCCAACCACCAGCACGGCCTGGAGCGGTGGGGTGTCTCCCACGACGTACTAGTCGACACGGTCGCCGGGATCATCCGGCGGACCATCGTCGGGCTGCCCTGATCGGCCACCGGGCCGGATTGCCAACGTGGGCCCGCCGGTAGTCTCGGGCCGGTGACCCCCCGAGTCCGCTTCGCCCCGTCGCCCACCGGCTTCCTACACGTCGGCAGCGCCCGGACGGCCCTGTTCAACTGGCTGTACGCCCGCTCGGTGGGTGGAACGTACGTGCTGCGAATCGAGGACACCGACGCCGAGCGGAACCGACGCGACCTCACCGACAACTTGCTGGCGGAGCTGGAGTGGCTGGGCTTGGACTGGGACGAGGGACCGGTCTTCCAGTCCGAGCGCCAGGAACGCCACCGCCAGGTCGTGGCGGACCTCCTGGAGCGTGGGCTGGCCTACCTGTGCGATGCCGAGAACCGGGAGGTCAGCGGGTCCACGCTGGTAGACGGGCTGGCTGTGCGATTCCGGATGCCAGCCGGGCAGACCATGGCCTTCGACGACATTGTGCGGGGCGAGGTCTCGTTTGCCACTGACGACCTCGAGGACTTTGTCATCTGGCGGTCCAACGGCTCGCCGATGTTCCTGCTGGCCAACGCGGTGGACGACGCTGACATGGGTATCACCCACGCCATCCGAGGCGAGGACCTCCTCTCGGGAGTGCCCAAAGTCCTCCTGATGCTGGACGCCATCGGAGCGCCGCGCCCCACCTACGCCCACCTGCCCCTGCTCGTCAACGAGCAGCGAAAGAAGTTGTCCAAGCGGCGCGACGACGTCTCGATCGGCGACTACCGGGAGCGGGGCTACCTGTCCGAGGCCATGGTCAACTACCTGGCCCTCCTGGGATGGGGACCACCCGACGAGGTGGAGGTCCGTCCGGTCTCCGAGATCGTGGACCTGTTCCGCATCGAGGACGTCAACAAAGCGGCGGCCTTCTTCGACGTGAAGAAGTTGGAGTTCGTCAACGCCACCCACCTTCGGGGGTTGGACCGGGCGGACTTCCTTCAGCGGGTGGCCCCCTGGGTGGGCGAGAATGCCCCCTGGCCGGCCGAGCGGTTCGATGCCGGTGTGTTTTCCGCCATGGTGGACCTGGTGCAAGAGAAACTGCGAACCCTGGCCGACACTCCGCGCTTTGTGGACTTCCTGTTTCTGTCCGACCCGGTGGACGATCCGGAGTCGTGGGAGAAGGCCATGGTGAAGGGGCCATCGGCTGCCGAGATGCTGGATGGGGCGGCCGTCGCCCTGGCTGATTGCCCGTGGGATGTCGACTCTGTGCTGGCCGCCGTCGCCGGGGTGGGGGAGTCCCTCGGCCTGAAGTTGGGTAAGGCTCAGGCCCCGATCCGGGTGGCTGTGACCGGACGGACGGTTGGCCCGCCCCTGTTTGAGACCATGGCCGGGTTCATGGAGCGCGACGAGGTCCTGCGGCGGATCGCCCGGGCCAGGGCCCGCCTCTGAGCCCCTTCCCGGGTATCGGGTGGCACCGCTGCCGGGTCGGCGCCCCTCCCGGCCGCCGTTACGCTGGCCGGGCCCTCAGGGCCCACCTTCGGGGGTGGTGTAATTGGCAACACAGCTGGTTCTGGTCCAGTCGTTGGGGGTTCGAGTCCTCCCCCCCGAGCGAGAGGCGGCGTTCGGCGCCGTCGCTACACTGACCGCCGCTCCGACGACCCTGATCAACGGATCGGGCACGTCGGGGGTGGTGCAGGCCCCGTTCGTCTAGAGGCCTAGGACGCCAGGTTCTCAACCTGGTAACACGGGTTCGAATCCCGTACGGGGTACCACGCGGGCCGGTCCGATCTCGGGCCGGCTCCGGTGCTTTTCAGATTCCCGGTCAAACCAGGTGGCGGAGGTGGCCGGTCTCGTTAAACGACCGGACCGAACGGATACCGGAGGACGAGGCGGCCACCCGGGTGATCCCGCAGTAGTCGGCCATGACGGCGAACGGGTCGTTCAGGCCCAGCAGGGTCTGTAGGTAGACGCCGATCACCATGGCATGGCAGAACACGGCAACCGTGCGACCCCGGTTGGCGGCCACTACCGCGTCGAGGGCGACGGTGATCCGGTCTCGGAAGGCCTCGTAACCGTCGGCGAACATGGACAGCGGGTCGTCCAGGAATTCCCGAATGACCTCGTGGTCGGCGTCCATCTCCTCAACCGGCGTGTACGAGTTGCGACGGTAGTCGGACTCCTTCAGGCCCTCGAGGCATTCTGGGGTGAGGCCCAACCGGTCGGCCAGGGGTCGCCCGGTCTGGATGGCCCGTTGCATGGTGCTGGTCACCACGTGGTCGACGCCCTCGGTGGCCAGGAGGTCGGCCGTGGCCTCGGCCTGTCGGAGGCCGAGCGGCGTGAGCGGAGGGTCGGCTGGACCGTCGTCTCGTTCCTCGGATTCCGGCAGGGCGTGCCGGACGATGATCAACTCCACGGGGCGGGAACCTAGGGGCGACCACTACTGGCGCCGGTACCGGGTTTCTTGAGAGCTCAGAGGATGGGCTCCCCAACCAGATCGTTTCCTTTCAGGGGGTCGCAGATGTAGTGGCTGTTTTGGTCTGAAAAAGCAAAAAGCCGCCCGAAGGCGGCTGTAAATGATGTCAACAACTTAATTTTACCACACTTGTTTTTTTGATGACAGATCGTGGGCGGGGTTTCTGCAGGTTTCCTCAGAAACCCCTCTCCGCGGGGAGGTGAGGTACGAACCTCAGATACGCGCAGCCATCTACTCGAGTGGCTTGCGAAACTTCAGGGAGGTGATCCCGTAGCGCCGGGTCTTGTCCTCCATGTCGTAGGAGACATTGGCGCGAATGCTCT
>ERZ651768.903-NODE-903-length-21951-cov-14.425985_pt1 | contig 21951 bp, 24 predicted proteins | sample MGYA00514754_ERZ651768 | MGnify/ENA metagenome assembly ERZ651768
GAGCCCGAGGTCGGATTCGAACCGACGACCTGACGCTTACAAGGCGCCTGCTCTGACCAACTGAGCTACTCGGGCGGGATGGCGCTGGTGGCGCCGCAGTACCCGCCTGAGGCTACTGAGATGAGCTAGGTCCGTCGCCCGGCCCGCCTATGCCGTCATGCCTGGGCGGCTTCCGAGCCGGCGCCCCGGAAAAGCACGATGCTGGTGACCAGCAGCCAGAGCATGGGAGAGCCTGACCCCGATTAAGGCGACCTCGTGCGGAATCAGCGCCACGACGGCCAGCGCGCAGCCGGCCACGGCCAGCCACGACGGGATGAGGCCGGTCTGCTTGGCGCTGGCTCCCAGGCTGACCATGAGCAGTCACCTCGGCGGTCGACGCCGTCGCGACCTCTGGCGGCATACCGGCGACCGCCATCCAGCTGACGAACCCGAGGATCATGGACGCGGCACCGGACAACGGTCCGAAGCGATTGAGGAAACGGTTCACAGGGGGGCTTCATTTCCCGCCGGCGGCGAAATCCCACACCCCGCCGCGCCCCGTCATGCTCGCGCGTGCTCCCCGCAGCGACAAGGTGCTCCCGGATCGGGCGCTCCGGCGCCGGGGGTACTTGAACGGCCCCCCGCGGTGGAGGATCATCACCATGTGGCATTGACCCGGCGAGACCGCGACATCCTGGACTTCGAGCGTTCCTGGTGGACGGCTACCTCGCCGAAGGACGTCCAGATCCGTGAACGGTTCGAGCTCTCGGCCACCCGCTACTACCAGTTGTTGGGTGAGTTGCTGGAGGACGGCGAGGCCATGGCCTACGACCCGCTGGTCGTGAGGCGCCTCCGGCGTCAGCGTGATCGTCGCCGCAGGGCACGCCTCGAACCTCGGGTGGTCGAAGACGACGGCGGCCGATGAACGTCGGCCGCCGCAGCGGGGGGCTCGGACCGAGCAACGCCGCCGCTACGCCTCGTGCCCTCCTGATCGTCGGCGTGGCCGTGGCGATCGGCCTGCTCATGCTCTGGAAGGGACTGGACAGCTCGCCGGTGGCGGCCGACAGGCAGGCTCCCGCCCTCACCGATGACGTTCCGGTTGCCGATCCGGTGCCGGGAGCGACGGGCTCTGCCACCACGACCGAACCGCCGACCGAGCTGCCTGACGCCGTGGTGCCGACCTCGACGGTCCCGACGACCACCGAGGCCCTGTTCCCGACCCCGACGCACGCTCCCAACGAGGTGAAGGTCCTGGTGGCCAACGGTTCCGGGGTCTCGGGCGCTGCCGGCAAGGTCACCGACATGCTCAGCCCGTTGGGTTGGGCGATGGAGTCGCCGTCGAACGCCGACAAGACCGGCACCACGCGGGTCTACTACCGCACCGCCTACCTCGCCGATGCCAGGAAGATCGTGGACCACTTCGGCGAGATCCCCTCCCTGCTAGAGAAGATGCCGACGGGTGGGCCGGCGGTTCCGGCCAAGGCCGAGGACCGTGTGGCGAACGCCGACATCGTGGTGGTCCTGGGCTCGGACCAGCGCATCCAGTCCAACTGAGGTCGACCGGTGCGGGTGGTCGCCGCGCCGGACAAGTTCCGGGGCACCGTATCGGCGACCGAGGCCGCATCTGCGATAGCCCGGGCCGTGGCCTCGGCGGGGGGGACCACCCTCGAGGTGCCGATGGCCGACGGTGGGGAGGGCCTGCTCGAGGTCCTGGGTGGTCCGGACCGAACCACCCAGGTGACCGGCCCCCTGGGTTCTCCCGTCAAGGCGGGCTGGCGGCTCTCGGGCGGTACGGCGGTGGTCGAGATGGCCCGGGCCTCGGGCCTGACCCTGGCCGGCGGCGCCGAAGGGAACCGACCGCTTGATGCCACCACGACAGGGGTGGGGGAGTTGCTCCGCCATGCCGTCGAGCTGGGGGCGCGGCGGATCATCGTCGGAATGGGGGGTTCGGCGACCACCGATGGTGGGTTGGGGGCGCTCGACGCCATGGGCTCGCCGTCCCGCTACCGGGGGGTCGAGCTGCTGGTGGCCTGTGACGTGCGGACACGATTCACCGAGGCGGCCGAGGTGTTCGGGCCCCAGAAGGGCGCCACCGACGCCCAGGTGCGGCTGCTGACCGGTCGCCTCGAGCGCCTGGTCCAGGTGTACGGGGAGCGCTTCGGTTCGGATGTCTCGGAACTCGACCGGGCCGGGGCGGCCGGCGGCCTGGCGGGCGGCCTGGCGGCGATGGGTGCCGAGCTGGTCGACGGGGTCGACCTGGTGGCCGAGGAACTCCGCCTGGACGAGCTCGTGGCCGGGGCGGACCTGGTGGTGACCGGTGAGGGATGGCTGGATGCCACCTCGTTCCAGGGCAAGGTCGTCGGCGGGGTGGCGGCCTATGCCGCGGCTGCCGGCGTGCCGCTCCTCGTGGTGGTCGGAGGCGCCGAGCACGAGGCCGCGACTCGGGCCGATGTCATCTCGCTGGTCGACCGGTTCGGCGCGGACCGGGCCCTCGCCGACACGGCGGCGTGCATCACCGAGGCCCTGGCCGAGCGCCTCGCCCTGCTCTGAACCAGCCCGGCCGAGGGGTGTGTGATTCCCGACCGCATGGCTAGGGTTTCCGCCCATGGCCGTCATCATCCGCATCCCCACCACGCTCCGTCCGCTGACCGCCGGTCAGGCCGAGGTCGAGGTCGAGGCCGGCACGGTCGGCGAGGCGCTCAACGCGCTGGACACCGCACATCCGGGCTTCACCGACCGGCTCCTCGACGAGGCGGGCGCGTTGCGCCGCTTCGTGAACGTGTTCGTGAGCGACGACGACGTGCGCTTCCTGGACGGCCTGGACACCGCCGTTCCCGAGGGTGGCACCGTCGCCATCGTGCCGGCCGTCGCCGGGGGCTGAACGCCCGTCACAGATCCGCCCATGGGGCCACGGGACGTTGGAAAACCGCCGATCCGCTGATTGGATTGGCACTCGCTTGAAGAGAGTGCCAGCGGCCGCGTACCCGCTCCGCTGGTTCACCGATCACTGAGAGGTTGCCGCCGATGGCGAAGATCATCACGTTCGACGAGACGGCCCGCCGGTCGCTCGAGAGGGGCATGAACCAGCTGGCAGACGCCGTGCGGGTCACGCTCGGACCGAAGGGCAGGAACGTCGTCCTGGAGAAGAAGTGGGGTGCCCCCACCATCACCAACGACGGCGTGTCCATCGCCAAGGAGATCGACCTTGAGGACCCCTACGAGCGCATCGGCGCCGAGCTGGTCAAGGAGGTCGCCAAGAAGACCGACGACGTCGCCGGTGACGGCACCACCACGGCAACCGTTCTGGCCTGGGCGATGGTCCGCGAGGGCCTGCGCAACGTGGCCGCAGGGGCCAACCCGATGTCACTCAAGAAGGGCATCGAGGCCGCAGTGGCCGCCGCCGTCGACTCGATCCGGGATTCGGCCCAGGACGTGTCCAGCGACAAGACCCAGATCGCCAACGTGGCCGCCATCTCGGCCGGCGACGCCGAGATCGGCGAGGTGATCTCCGAGGCCATCGACAAGGTGGGCAAGGACGGTGTCATCACCGTCGAGGAGGGTCAGACCTTCGGCATGGAGATGGACCTCGTCGAGGGCATGCGCTTCGACAAGGGCTACATCTCCCCATACTTCGTGACCGACCCCGACCGCATGGAGGCCGTCCTGGAGGACCCGTACGTCCTGTTCGTCGGCTCCAAGATCACCGCGGTGCGCGACCTGGTGCCGGCCCTGGAGAAGGTCATGCAGACCAGCCGCCCTCTGGTCATCATCTCTGAGGACGTCGAGGGCGAGGCCCTGGCCACCCTCGTGGTCAACAAGATCCGTGGCACGTTCACCTCGGTGGCCATCAAGGCCCCCGGCTTCGGTGATCGCCGCAAGGCGATGCTTCAGGACATGGCCATCCTCACCGGTGGTCAGGTCATCTCCGAGGAGGTCGGCCTCAAGGTCGACGCCGTCACGCTGGACATGCTGGGCCAGGCTCGCAAGATCGTGGTCAGCAAGGACGAGACCACCATCGTCGAGGGGGCGGGCGACGAAGCCGACATCGCAGGCCGCATCTCCCAGATCAAGGGCGAGATCGAGAACACCGATTCGGACTACGACCGGGAGAAGCTCCAGGAGCGCCTGGCCAAGCTGTCCGGCGGCGTCGCCGTCCTGAAGGTCGGAGCAGCCACCGAGGTGGAGCTGAAGGAGAAGAAGCACCGCATCGAGGACGCTGTAAGCACCACCAAGGCGGCCATCGAGGAGGGTGTCGTCGCCGGCGGCGGCGTGACTCTGCTGCGTGCCCAGGAGGCGGCCGGAGCGGCGGGTGACGACCTCATGCCCGACGAGGCCACCGGTGCACGCATCGTGGCCAAGGCCCTGGAGGCCCCACTCCACCAGATCGCGGTCAACGCCGGCCTCGAGGGTGGCGTCATCGTCGATAAGGTGCGCAACCTGGACGGCCCGAACGGCCTGAACGCCGAAACCGAGGAGTACGAGGACCTGATCGCCGCCGGCATCATCGATGCCGCCAAGGTCACCAGGTCGGCCCTGCAGAACGCCGGATCGATCGCCGCCCTGTTCCTCACCACCGAGGTCGTCATCGCCGACGCCCCGGCCGAGGGTGCCGACGGCGGTATGCCGGGCATGGACTTCTAGGAGCCGCGAGAGCTGACCGATCCACGGATCTGAGCTGACCCTGACGGTCCGGGCGCCCTTCGGGGCGCCCGTTTCGCGTCCGGCGTCCGGTCCGGCCGCGTACGGGTGTTCACTGGAGTCCGTGGACGTACGAACGAACGGGGAGACGGACCTGTGAGCCGGGGTCGGACGGCGAGGGTGTTCACCCGACGCGTCGACGCCGACGGCATCCGACGGGTGCCCGACGAGCTGATCGTCGAGGAGCCGATGTCGATACGCCTGGACGGCGAGCTGGTCGCCACGACCATGCGGACCCCGGGGGACGACTTCGAGTTGGCCGTCGGCTTCTGCGTCACCGAGGGCGTGTTGCACGACGCACCGGTACGGACCGTTCGCTACTGCGGGCAGGGTTCCGCCGCGGAGTCCGAGTACAACGACGTCACGGTCGACACCGGCGGGCTGGCCCCGGCGCCCACCCCGAGGCTGGGTCCGGCCTCTTCGTCATGTGGCGTGTGCGGCACGGTGGCGATCAGCGAGCTGCTGGATCGGCTCCGGCCGCTGGACGTGGCCCCGTTCGACGTCGCGGTACTGGCCGGCATGGCCGACCGGATCGACGGCCAGGCCCTCTTTACGACCACCGGAGCGGTGCACGCAGCGGTGGCCTTCGACCGGACCGGCCAGCCCCTCCTGATACGCGAGGACATCGGCCGGCACAATGCCGTGGACAAGGTGGTGGGTCGCCTGCAGATGGACGGTCGCCTGCCGGCCGGCGACCTCGGCCTCTGGGTGAGCGGTCGGGCGTCCTTCGAGATGGCACAGAAGGCCTGGGCCGCCGGCTTCGCCTGCCTGGTGGCTGTCAGCGGCCCGTCGGCCCTTGCCGTGGAGACGGCCCGGGTGGCCAACCTGCAGCTGGCCGGGTTCGCCCGTGGCGATCGCCTCAACCTCTATACCGGCGACTGAGCGTCCGTGATTCCCCGGCGGTTCGCGGTGGGTGCGGGCGCCGCTGGGTGCCCTGTGCCGGCGGTTCCGTAGAATCCGTCCGATGAGCGAACCGGTCACCCCCGCCGAGGGCCTCGGCGTCCTCCACCTCTTCTGCAAGCTCCGCCGGAAGATCCCGGCCTTCGGCCGGTCGGTCGACCGCCGGGCGGTCCGGGCCGCCGTCACGGCCGCGACCGATGCCGGTGACCAGGTGATCACGGTTGCCATCCTGGGCCACAAGGCCGACCTGGCCTTCATGGTCCTGAGCGAGGACCTCTGGCGCCTCCGGGACCTCCAGACCAGCCTGGTGGCCGCGGGCCTCGACGTGGTCGACAGCTATGTCTCGATGACCGAGTTGTCCGAGTACTCCCAGGGCCTGCCCGATGAGATGCGACGGGCCCGGCTCCATCCGGTGCTTCCTCCCGAGGACAAGCCGGCCTGGTGCTTCTACCCGATGTCCAAGCGTCGCAACGTGGACGCCAACTGGTTCACCCTGCCCTACGACGACCGGCACGAGCTGATGATGGAGCACGGCACCTCGGGCCGGAAGTTCGCCGGCCGGATCCTCCAGGTGGTCACCGGCTCCACTGGAGTAGACGACTTCGAGTGGGGGGTCACCCTGTTCGGCCAGCGTCCTGACGACCTCAAGGACGTCGTCTACAACATGCGGTACGACAGGGCCTCGGCCGTATACGGCGAGTTCGGCGAGTTCTATTTCGGCATGGTCGACGACCTGGACACCGTCCTGGCCCGGGTGGGCCTGCGCTGACCGTGGCAGCCACCACCGAGGTGACCGGGCCGGGCCTCGACGCCCTTCGCCGGGCGTTGCAGGACCTGGGGAGGGTGGTGGTGGCGTTCTCCGGGGGTGCCGACTCGGCCTTCCTGGCCCGTGTCGCCCACGACACCCTCGGTGTCGACCGGGTCCACGTCGTGACCGCCGTCTCGCCCTCGCTGGCCGGCGACGAGCGGGCTGACGCCGCTGCCCTCGCCGACGAGTGGGGGCTCCGGTGGTCGGCGGTCGAGACCCACGAGATGGCCGACGCCGCCTACCGGGTCAACGACGGCGACCGCTGTGGCCGCTGCAAGGTGGCCCTCATGGACGTGCTGGACCCGATCGCCGCCGATGAGTTGGCCACCGTGGTCCTCGGTGTCAACGTCGACGACCTCGCCGACCACCGGCCTGGCCAGACCGTGGCTGCCGACCGGGGTGCCCGCTTCCCGCTGGTGGAGGCCGGCCTGACCAAGGCCGACGTTCGCCACCATTCCCGGGCCATGGGGCTCCGAACCGCCGACAAGCCCGCCGCAGCCTGTCTGGCATCGAGGGTTCCCTACGGGACCGAGGTGACCGTTGCGGTCCTCTCGGCCGTGGAGCGGGCGGAGGGCGCCCTGCGACGCCTGGGCTTCGACGACCTCCGGGTCCGCCACCTGGACGACACCGCCCGGATCGAGGTTCCGACCGATCGGTTGGCCGAGGTCGTGGAGCGGCGTGCAGAGGTGGTGGCCGCTGTGGCCGCTGCCGGCTACGCCTACGTCACGCTCGACCTGGAGGGCCTGAGGTCGGGCAACCTGAACCGGACCCTGGAGGGTGGGAAACGGGTCGGTGGATGAGTCGACCCCTACGCGGACCGACGACGAGGCCCGCCTGGCCGAGCTGGCAGAGGGGCTGGCGGATGGGATCGTCGCAGCCCTGCCGGGCTGGGTCGCCCGATGCATCGCGGCCAGGTCGGTCGGGGTGACGGTCGACGATGCGGTGGTGGCCGCTGCCGGTCGACGTGCCGCCGCCGACGTGGGCCCTCGGGTCCGGCGCCTGCTGGCCGCCGACATCGACGAGCAACGCACCGGTCCGCTGGCGCTGGTACGCCACGCGGTCGCCTACCCCGCCTCGGTGCTGTCCGCTGCCGGGGTCGCGCCGGTCGAGCGGGATGCCGACGCGGTTCGCCTGTTCCCGGACGACGCCTACGACCTCTCGCCGGCGTCGTTCGCGGAGCTGCACCCCGACCTGCGCGGTCCGGGCCTGGAGTGGGGGGCGGCCAAGGCACACGTCCACCGCCGCAGGCACGGTGCCCACCCGGGGTTCCCGGATTCCGGGGGCTGAGGCGTCCCCGCTACCGTCGGGCCGGTGACCCCGCTGGAGACGACCGACCTTCTGGAGGACCGGTCGCTCCGGGGGCCGGATTTCTGTCGGGCACTGACAGAACGCATCGACGGGTTCCTGGCCGAGGTATTCGCCGCGGCCGACCCGCCGACCGGTACCGCCCTGGTGGCAGTGGGTGGCTACGGCCGTCGGGAGCAGTGTCCGGGCAGCGACGTGGACGTGGTGCTGGTGCATCCGCCGGGCGTCGACATCGCCGACGTCGCAGAGCGGGTCTGGTACCCGCTGTGGGACGCGGGCCTGAAGCTCGGCCACCAGGTAGGCACGCTGCCCCAGCTCCTCGAGGTGGCATCCGAGCACCTGGACACCGCCACCAGCCTGCTGGCCGCCCGCCCGGTGGCCGGCGATCCGGCGGTGGCCGAACGGCTGGCCGCCGAGGCACTCGAACAGTGGTCCGGCAGGTCGCGTCGCCACCTCGACGACCTCCAGGCCTCGGTCGCCGAGCGGCATGCCCGATACGGGGAGGTGGCCTTCCTGCTCGAACCGGACCTCAAGGAGTCCCGGGGTGGCCTGCGCGACGTCCACAACCTGCTCTGGGTGGAACAGGCCACCGTGCCCATACTCCGGGAGGTCGAGTCGGCGGGCCTGGTCGCCGCGGCCGAGACGCTGCTGGCCGTCCGCGTCGAGCTCCACCGCCTCACCGGACAGCGGGCCGATCGCCTCCTGCTGGAACTCCAGGATGACGTGGCGGCGGCACTCGACCTGGCCGATGCCGACGTCCTGATGGCCGAGGTGGCCGCCGCGGCGCGCACCATCGCCTGGACCGGCGAGGGAGCGGCGCGCCGCACCCGGCGGGCCGCCCGTCGGCGCGGACCGCTCAGGGCCCTCGGCAACCTGCGCCGTCGGGAGGTGGCCCCCGGCCTGGTGCTCGACGACGGGCGCCTGGAGCTCACGGCCGAGGCCGACCTGGGCGATCCGCTCCTCGTGCTGAGGTGCGCGAGGGTGGCCGCCGAGCACGATGCCTACCTGCAGCGCGGGTCCCTGGAGCGACTGGCCGACAACGCCCTGCCGCTGCCCGTGCCGTGGCCTGACGAGGCCCGTGAGATGTTCGTGGCGCTGCTCGCAGCCGGACCATCGGCCATCCCGGTCATCGAGGACCTCGACCACGTGGGGCTGTTCGTGCTCATGGTCCCTGAGTGGGAGCCGTGCCGATCCCGGCCCCAGCGCAACGCCTACCACCGCTTCACCGTCGACCGGCACCTGATGGAGACGGCCGCGGAGGCGTCCCGTCTCGTCGACAGGGTGGACCGGCCCGACCTGCTGCTGGTGGGCGCGCTGTTCCACGACATCGGCAAGGGCTACCCGGGTGACCACACCGAGGTCGGGGTCGACCTGTTGCGGACCATCGCCAGCCGCATGGGGTTCGACGATGGTGACGTCGACATCCTGGTGGCGATGGTCCGGCACCACCTCCTGCTCCCCGACGTGGCCACCCGCCGGGACCTGGACGACGACGGCACCATCGCCTCGGTGGCCGACGCCCTGCAGAGCGGCCGCCTGCTCCACCTGCTGGGTGCCCTCACCGAGGCCGACTCGATCGCCACGGGGCCCTCGGCGTGGAGCGACTGGAAGGGTGGTCTGGTGCGCGAGCTGGTCAGCAGGGTGTCGCACGTGCTGGGCGGCGGCGACGTCGGCGAGGTGGTGGGCGGGTTGTTCCCGAATGCCGAACAGCAGGCGCTCCTGGACGAGGGTGGGTTCGTGGCGCGCGGCGAGGGTCGGACCCTGACCGTGGTCGCCGCCGACCGCCCGGGCACGTTCTCAAAGGTGGCCGGCGTCCTCTCGCTGAACGGTGCCGACGTCCAGGGTGCCTCGGCCCATTCGGAGAACGGTCGGGCGCTCTCGGTGTTCCGGGTCGGTTCGGTGCTGGGCGGCGACCCGGACTGGGCCCGGATCGCCGCCCAGATAGAGCAGGCGCTGGCCGGTCGCCTGGCCCTGGCCGCCCGACTGGGGGACAGGTCACGGACGTACCGGCCGATCCGACTGGCCGCCCGTCCCGCCCGGCCACGGGTGACGGTGGACAACCGGACCTCGGCAACGGCCACGGTCCTGGAGGTGACCTGCCCGGACGGCGTGGGCGTGCTGTACCGGATCACCCGTGCGTTCGCCGAGCTGGACCTGGACATAGTGCGGGCGCACGTCCAGACGTTGGGTTCGGACGTCGTCGACGCCTTCTACGTGCGGGACGCCTCCGGCGCCAAGATCCTGGACGAGGACCATCTGGCCGAGATCGAGCTCTCGGTCCTCCGGTGGGTGGCGGTCGACTTCTGACCTGCCGGAGCGGATGGGTGGACCCGAGCGCCTACGGTTCAGCCATGTCCGATCCCAGCGTCGACCCGCCGTCGCAGCTGGACCTCCTGCGCTGGGCCGAGGCGTTGGCCGGCTCGGCCCGTACCGGCCTCGGGTTCACGGAGTCGCTGTACGAGCGGGAACGCTACGAGGAGGTTCTCCACGTGGCGGCGGAGATCCGGGCCCGGGCCGACGCCCTGTCCGGTCGGCCGTTCGACGTCGACACCCTGGTCGGGGACTGGTTGGGCTCGGTGGGGCGGGGCGTACCCGGCTACGTGACGCCCAAGGTGACCATAGGGGCGGTCGTGGGCAACGACGCCGGTGAGCTCCTGCTGGTGCAGCGGGCCGACTCCGGAGTGTGGCTCTATCCGACCGGCTGGGCCGACGTCGGCTACTCGGCCGCCGAGGTCGTGGTCAAGGAGGTCTTCGAGGAGACGGGCATCCGGTGCGAGGTGGTGCGTCCCATCGCCATCCTGGACGGGATGAGGCTCGGCATCACCGGCATCCCCCTCTACTCGCTGGTGTTCCACTGCCGGATGACCGGTGGCGAGTTGTCCGCCCACCCGCTGGAGTGCTCCGACGTCGGGTTCTTCGAAGAGGGCGGGTTGCCGGAGGGCTCGGCGCTTCCCGAAGAGTGGGCCGCGGAGGCGTTCGCCGCGATCCGGGGCGAAGAGCTCGATGTGCGGTTCGACCGGCCCCGGGTTCCCCCCTGGCTGGCCGGGGAGGCCTGACCGGTCAGGTGCCTGGCTGGTTCCGGAGGAAGTCCTCGACCTCGGCGACCAGGCTGTCGGGGTCGTCGGCGGTCTCCTCGTCGAAGTCGGCTTCCAACTGCTCGACGTACTCCATGGTGCCGTCGTCCTCGGCGACCAGCTCGGTGACCTGGCGCACGTAGGCCGCAGCCGCGATCTCGAGGTCGGTGCGCGGTACGTCGACCTCCAGGACCTGGCAGAGGCGTTCGACCAGGGCGAGGGCCGCCTTGGGCGACGGTACGTTGGACACGTAGGCGGGGACGCTGGCCCAGAACGAGGCCGTGCTGACCCCACGGTCCCGTAGCCCTGCTGCCAGCACGCCCACGATGCCCGTAGGACCCTCGTAGGTCGAGGGCGACAGGTCCAGACGCCGGGCCAGGTCAGCGTCGTCGGTGCCGCCGTACACCTGGGTGGGCCGGCTGTGGGGCACGTCGGTGAGCAGGGCGCCAAGCGTGCAGACCATGGTGGCGCCGAAGGCCTCGGCGGTGATCGCCAGGTGGTCGACGAAGGTCCGCCAGCGCAGCTGGGGCTCGTGGCCGATTGCGCACACCAGGTCGTGGGCACTCCCCGGGATGCGGGCCACGTGGATGCCGGTGGACGGCCACACGATCTGGCGGGCGTCGTTGTCGTCGATGCACACGTTGGGTCTGGCCACGGTGAAGTCGAAGAAGTCCTCGGCGTCGATCGTGGCCACATGCTCGGCCTCGAAGTGGTCGCGCACGTAGCGGGCGGCCGTGGAGCTGGCCTCGCCGGCGTCGTTCCAGCCCTCGAAGGCGGCTATGAGGATGGGCGACCGCAGGTCGGTCGGCATCTCGTCGACGTTCCAGATGAGGTGCGGAGCGGGGTCGGCGGCCATTGCTGACGGAGGCTAGCCAGACGCGTTCGCACGCGCGCCCGGAGGCGCCACCGTCGGGTCCTAGGCTCACCCACCATGGTTGGAGAGGCTCGGGAAGGGACGTTCACCGTCCGTGAGGTCACCGAGGTGGACGACGTCATGGTGGCGGCCATGGCCAGGCTGATTCCACAGTTGTCCAACTCCAGCCCCCCGCCCGACGCCGACGCCCTGGAGGCCATCGTGGGATCCGAGGCGTCGATCCTGCTGGTGGCCGAGGATCCCGGCGTCGAAGGCGAGTCGGCCATCCTCGGGAGCCTGACGCTGGCCATCTTCCGGATCCCGACGGGCCTGCGGGCCTGGATCGAGGACGTGGTCGTCGACGGGTCGGCCAGGGGTAGGGGTGTGGGCGAGGCCCTCAACCGGGCTGCCATGGACAGGGCCCGGGAAGTCGGCGCCACTACCGTCGACCTGACGTCGAGGCCGTCGCGGGAAGCCGCCAACCGCCTCTACCGGCGCCTCGGCTTCGAACAGCGGGCCACCAACGTCTACCGCCTCGGCCTCTGACCGGCGGGTTCGTCGGCCAGAGGCCTGGCGGTCGGGTCCGCCTGACGACAGCGCCGACCGATGTCGGTGCTACCGGTCCGGGTCGGCCGCCTGATCCTCGGCCAACTCGTCGGACAGCGTCAGCTCCCACTGCTCCAGTCCGGCGGCGTGCGCGCTCCTGGCCAGGATGTGGGAGCCCACCGGAGCGGCTACGAAGGTGAACACCAGCGTCAGGACCGCCTTGGAGAGGGCTGCGGCGGTTCCGATGTGCACCACGGCGCCGAGCAGCAGCCCGAGCAGCCCTAGCGTCGAGCACTTGGAGGCCGCGTGCAGCCGGTGGTAGGCGTCGGGCAGGCGGACGGTGCCCCATGCGCCGATGAGCATGAACGAGAGGCCGGACACCAGCAGGACGACCGTCGCCACGTCGCGTAGCCCGTCCACCTACGTCCCCTCTCCATCGTCCGGCGGTCGGGGGCCGGTCCTGACCGCTCCGATGTACTGGGCGAAGGCCAGCGTGGAGGCGAACCCGACGATGGCCACCAGCAGGGCCACGTCCAGCGAGACGGCCCGCCGCTGGTCGACGGCCAGGAGGACGACCAGGGCCACCACCTGCAGCGACAGCACGTCGCCGGCCAGCACCCGGTCGGCCAGGTGTGGTCCCTTCACCATGCGGTACATGGCCAGGCCGATCCCGACGACCACGGCGACGATGCCCGCCTCGACGACCACGCCTACCACGAGAAGACCTCCCGCCGGAGCCGTTCGTCGAGCCTCCGGAGGCCGGCGATGGCCTCGGAGCGGTCGCGGGCGTACATGCAGTGCACGTACAGCCAGCGGTCGTCGTCGGAGACGTCCACGACCAGCGTCCCGGGGGTGAGGGTTATGCAGTTGGCCAGGACGGTCGTCTGCACGTCGTCCAGGTCGTCGACCGGGTACCGGAGGATGCGCGGTGTCTGGCTGAACCCGGGCGTCATGATCTCGCGGGCGATCTGCAGGTTGGCCCTGACGAGGATGGCCAGGAAGTACGCCCCGAACCGCAGCATCCGCAGTGCGCGACGACCGTGGTTCGGGTGCGCCGTGGCGAGGTCGTAGACGGAGACCACGACGAAGCCCAGGGTGAGGCCGACCAGCAGGCCGAACCCGGTCCGGTTCCCGGACCAGAGCACGTAGAGCCCCGCCAGCGCCGCGTCGAACCCCACCCTGCGGATCATCCGCCACCTCCGGTCGCGGCCACCACGGAGTCGGGAGCCAGCGGGCTCACTGCCTGGATGTAGGCGGACGGATCCGTGAGCTGCTCCCCGGCGTGGAAGGCGATGTCGTAGATGGGCTCTGCGGCCAGGCCGATTGACACCGCTGCCACCACCAGGATCCCGATGCCGACGTGGGCTGGGCGGAGGCTGGCGGTGGTGGCGCCGCCCCGGGCCGGAGCCGGCCCCGACTCCGGTGACCAGAATCCCTGGGTCCAGATCTTCAGCATGGACAGCAGGGTCAGCGCACCGGTCGCCAGGCCGATGGCCGAGAGCCACCAGTGCATGGTCCAGCCCTCCCGGATGATCACCAGCTTGCCGAAGAAGCCGCTCAGCGGGGGCAGCCCGACCAGGCTCATGGCCGCCACGAAGAAGGCCACCCCCAGCCAACGGTGGCGCTTCAGGAGCCCACCCATCCCGTCGAGGTCGTCCGAGCCGGCGTGGCGTTCCATCACCCCGCAGCACAGGAACAGGGAGCTCTTCACAACCATGTGCTGGATCATGTAGTACAGCGCCCCGGCCAGGCCGACCGTGGTCATCATCGATATGCCGAACACCATGTAGCCCACCTGGCTGATCACGTGTATGGCGAGGATCCGCCGGACGTCGTGCTGCGATACCGCACCCAGCACCCCGAGGAGCATGGTCACCCCCGCCGATACGGCGATGATCGGCAGCACGACGTCGCGGGCTTCTCCCGCGGCGAAGACCAGCGGGAACGTACGCAGGACGGCGTACACGCCGACCTTGGTCAGCAGCCCGCTGAACAGCGCGGCGATCGAAACCGGGCACGTGTGGTACGTGTCCGGCAGCCAGAACCAGAGCGGGAAGAACGCCCCCTTCAGGCCGAAGACCACCAGCAGCATGACCGACAGGCCGGTGAACCCCGTCGGGAGGGGCACGCCCGCGGCGGACCGGTCGGCGACGAACCGGGCCAGGTCGGCGATGTTCAGCGTGCCGGTCATCCCGTAGACGAGGCCGGCGGTGATCACGAACACCGTCGAGGCGACCAGGTTCAACAGCAGGTACTTGTAGGCCTGCGTCATCTGCCGACGGGTCCGCCCGATGGCCAGCAGCCCGTAGGACGCCATCAGCATGATCTCGAAGGCCACGAAGAGGTTGAAGAGGTCCCCGGTCAGGAAGCTCTGGTTCACCCCCACCAGCAGGAGCTGCATGAGCGGATGGAAGTAGCGCCGTTCGGTGAGGGGCTCGACCATCGAGAAGCCGTGGATGTAGCAGGCGGTGGCCACCAGCAGTCCGGCGCACAGCAGCAGGCCGGAGAGGCTGTCGAAGACCAGCGTGATCCCGAACGGCGCCGGCCACGCACCCATCTGCGACACCATCACCTCGCCGTGCCGGATCCGGACCAGCCACGTCAGGGCCAGCACCAGCATCGAGCAGAGGCTGGCCAGGCCCAGGACCCGCTGGGGGACCGGTCGGCGGACCAGGGCGACCGTCGCCAGGCTGGTGACCAGCGGGATCACCACGAACAGGCCGAGCAGGTCGTTGGTCACCGGTCGTCTCCCGTCCGCCCACGGGTCGGGCGGTCCTCGGTCGCCAACTCGTCCACGTTGAGCGTGCCGGTGCGCTTCGCCGTGAGTATCAGGAGGGTCAGGAGGAAGCCCATGACGGCGAAGTTGATGACGATGGCCGTCAGGATCAGCGCCTGGGGGAGGGGATCCACGAGGCCGACCGCGCCCAGGATCGGAGGGTTCCGCAGCCCGCCGTCCGCCAGGACCGGTGATCCGCTCATGGCGATTATGGACAGGTTGGCGCCGTGGCCGAGGGCGAACACACCCATGGCGACCGACTTCAGCTCGCGGGAGAGCATCAGGTAGACGCTGACCGTCACGAGGACCGCCACGCAGATGGCCAGGACGGTGGTCACAGGTCCAGCTCCTCGCCCAGGCGACTGATCATCCCCACGGCCACCCCGACGACCACCAGCAGGACGCCCAGGTCGAACGCCGTGGCCGAGACCAGGTGGACGTCGGCGCCACCCAGGTGCAGGGTGGTCGAAGCGGAGCGCAGGAGTGGCTGGCCGAACAGCAGCGGCAGGGCGGCCACCCCCGCGGCCAGGCCCAGCCCGACGAACACGAGCCACCGGGGGTGGATGGGCAGGAGCCGGTGGAATGCCCGGTCGCCGTACGACATCCGGTAGGTGCACAGGCCCACGGAGGCGATGAGCCCTGCGATGAAGCCCCCGCCGGGCCCGTTGTGCCCCTTCAGCGCCGCATAGGCGGCGTACAGGAAGGTCAGGGGGAGGATGAACCGGACCGCGGTCCGCAGGATCACCGACGACATCCTCATCGCTGTGTCCCCTGGCCAGTCGGGACCCTGATGTCCTCCTCCTCGCGGTGGCGGCGACGACCGGGGAGCATCGACCAGACGCCCAGCGCGGCGGTGGCCAGGACCGTGATCTCCCCCAGGGTGTCGAATCCGCGGAAGTCGACGAGGATCACGTTGACCACGTTGCGTCCCTCGCCCCCCCGACCATCGGTCAACTCGGAGCCCTGGAGGCTGTGTGCCTCGAAGAACGCCCCGAGGGTCGGGGTGTCGTCGGCCCGGCTGTCGGCTGCGTGCCCGGCGATCAGGGTCATCCACCCGATCGTGATGCCGACCACCGAGGCGAGTGCCAGGCGCGGCAGCACCCGGATCCGGGGTCGACGGTCCGGCCGGGGCAGCAGGCGCAGCACCAGTAGGAACAGGATCACCGAGATGATCTCGAACATGAGCTGCGTGAGGGCCAGGTCGGGCGCCTGGTACACGAGGTAGAGGCCGACCACGGCGAAGCCGCTGGCCCCGAGCACCAGCACCCTCACCACGCGCTCTGTGACCATAGGGAGGGCGATGGCGGTGGCGCACACGACGGCGCCCAGCAGCAGTCCGGCGGGGTACTCCAGTGGGGCCATGCCCGCGGGCGGGCGCAGCATCGCCGGGTCGGCCCAGGCGGCCCAGCCGATGCACAACGTCAGGACCCCGAAGACGACGGCCAGGTAGTGGCGGACGTGGCCCGTCTGGACCGAGTGGAAGAGGCGGTGGCCGCCCTGCAGGATGCCCCGGTAGGAGGCTGGCCAGATCCGGGCGTGGACGTCGACCAGGTCCCGTCGCATCCAGCCCGAGAACCCGAGCACCGCCCCGACGCCGATCGCGACCATCGACATGAGCAGCGGCATCCCCGGGTGGAGGAACGGCTCCCAGGCCCACGGCAGGCCGTCGGCAAACGCCCCGTCGTTGACGTTCACCTCGATTCCGCGGAAGGTCCGGTTCCAGAGCGACGGGACCAGGCCGCCCAGGTACTGGAGTGCGATCAGGGCGGCTGCCGGAGCCCAGAGCATGAACGCCCAGCGGTCCACTCCGTGGGCGTCCGGCTCGGGGACGGCGGAACCGTCGCGTACCCCGGCACTGCTACCGAGGACGGTCGTGGCCAGCCTGACGAAGATGGCGACGTTGCACGCCGCCGCGGCCATCGCCATCACACCCACGACGGCCAGGACCGGGTGCAGGCCTGCGGCGTGGGTGGTGGCGGCGAAGAAGAGCTCCTTGGCGACGAAGCTGACGGTTCCCGGTCCACCGGCCAGCGCGTAGCCGCTGAGCAGGAGGACGACGGCCACCACCTTGGTATCGGTGCCGGGTCGGTGCCACAGGCCGAACAGCTCGGGTAGGCGCCTGGCCCCGACCAGGTGTGCCAGCGCCCCGACGACGAGGAACAGCGGCGCCTTGTAGAGGGCGTGGCTGGCGATCTGGGTGAGGTCCCAGTCGATGGCCATGAGGCCTTCGGCCGTGGACGCTCCCCCCATGCCGTACATGGCGACCAGCAGGCCCAGGTGGCTCACAGTCGTGTAGGCGAAGATCCGCTTCAGGTCGCTCTGGCCAAGGGCCAGCACCGCCCCGAGCAGCATGGTGACCGCGCCTATCGACACCAGCAGGGGCAGCCAGAGGGCCAGGGCGCCGAAGGCCGGGAGCATGCGACCGAGAAGGAACACACCGGCCTTGACCATGGTCGCCGAGTGCAGGTACGCCGATACCGGCGTCGGGGCCTTCATGGCGCCCGGCAGCCAGTCGTGGAGGGGCCACTGGGCGCTCTTGGTCGCCGCCCCGACGAACATCAGCACGAACGCCGCCACCACGGTGCCGTCGTGGCTAATGGTGGTCGCCTCGGCGATCAGGCGGCTCCAGCGCCAGATGCCGGTGTGGCCTCCGAAGAGGAGGATCCCCCCGAGCAGGGCCAGGCCGCCCAGGCCCGTGGTGAAGAACGCCTGCATGGCCCGCTTCCCGGCGTCGGCGTCGTCGCGGTCCCATCCGATCAGGAGGAATGAGCTGATAGCGGTCAGCTCCCAGAACAGGACGGTCAGCAACAGGTGGTCGGCCAGGACCACCCCCAGCATGGCGCTGGTGAAGAACCCGAGGGTGGGGAAGAACCGGGCCAGCGACGCGTCGTCGGGGCCGAAGTAGGCACGAGCGTAGAGGACCACGACCACGCCCATGCCGGCGATGAGGAGGGCGAAGAAGGCACCGAGGCCGTCGACGAGGAAGCTGATGTCGAGCTGCAGGCTCGGGACCCACGGGATTGTGCCGGTCGGCGTGTCGGCGGGGCTCACGCCGTGTCGTCCCAGGTGGATCGCCAGGAGGGCCACGCTGGCGACTGGTCCGGCTGTCGCTAGCGTCAGGCGTGGAAGCCTCCGGGATCCACCGAGGAGCATCGTGGCCAGACCGGAGAGGGCTGGAGCGCACACGGCGGCCAGGATCAGGTAGGGGGCGGCTGTCACCACGCTGGACATTCTGGACGCTGGGCCGTTGAATCGGTGGCAACCTCAGGTTGCTCCTGATGGGAGGCCGTCCGCCAAGGTCGGCGTCCGAGGCCCATGGTACGTTCGTCCGATGTCGCAGGGACCGGTGTCGCAGAAGCAGGTGGCTGAACGTTCGTTCACGGTGGTGGAGGACGAGCTCTGCTCGCTCTCCCAGTGGATGTACGAGAACCCCGAGTTGGGCTTCGAGGAGTTCGAGGCGTCAGAACGCCTCAGTTCGTTCCTGTCCCGACAGGGCTTCGACGTCACCTATCCGAGCCATGGCCTGGACACTGCCTTCGAGGCAACGGTGGGTACCAGCGGCCCCCGCGTGGTCATCTGCTGCGAGTACGACGCCCTGCCCGAGATCGGACATGCCTGTGGGCACAACATCATCGCTACCGCCGCGGCGGGGGCCGGGGTGGCGATGGCCGGCCTGGCCGAGGACCTGGGGATCCGGGTGACCGTCCTCGGTACGCCGGCCGAGGAGGGCGGCGGGGGGAAGGTCGAGTTGATCAACGCAGGCGCCTTCGAGGACGCCGTGGCGTCGATGATGGTGCACCCGGGTCCGTTCGACCAGTTGGACCCCTCGTTCCAGGCCTGTCAGCACTACGACGTCGAGTTCTTCGGCAAGGAGTCGCACGCGGCGTTCGCCCCGGAGGAGGGGATCAACGCCCTGGACGCGTTCGTGCAGGCATACATGAACGTCGCCACGCTCCGTCAGGCCATGCTCTCCGGTGACCGTGTGCACTGCATCATCAGCCACGGTGGTGACGCGGCGAACATCATCCCGGCCTACACGAAGTCGGTCTGGCTGATCCGTTCGGCCAGCGTCGAGCGCCTAGAGGAGCTGGTCCCGAAGGTGAGGGCCTGTTTCGAGGGTGCGGCCACGGCCACCGGCTGCCGCCTCGGCTGGGAGGCCAAGGACCATCCCTACGAGAACATGGTCAACAATCCGGTCATCACCGACCTCTACAGGGCGAACTCGGTGGCGATGGACCGCTCGATGCCCACCGAGGAGGAGACCGGGTTCAGCGGTGGCTCGTCCGACATGGGCAACGTCAGCCAGGTCGTTCCCTCCATCCACCCGATGCTGGGCATCGAGTCAGGCGATGCCGTCAACCACCAGGTGGAGTTCGCCGACCACACCGTCACGGCCGACGGCATGAAGGCCATCAGGGACGGCGCCCTGTCCATGGCCTACACCATCATCGACATGGCCGACCAGAATGTCTGGGACAGACTCCGGGGATGAACCCTGCGTAGGTGACCAGTAACCAGCCGGCCCACGGGGCCATCGAGGCGACGGATGCCCAGCCGGTCCTCAGGGTCACCGACCTGACAACCCAGTTCGACACCCAGGACGGGATGGTGCACGCCGTGAACGGCGTGTCGTTCGAGTTGGCCGACGGCGAGGTCCTCGGCGTCGTCGGCGAGAGCGGCTCGGGCAAGAGCGTGACGATGATGTCGCTGCTCCGCCTCATACCCATGCCGCCGGGGGAGATAGTCGCGGGCGAGGCGATCTTCGAGGGTCGGGACCTACTGGCCATGGACCTCGACGAACTGCGGCTGGTTCGGGGCGGGAAGGTCGGGTTCATATTTCAGGATCCGATGACGTCGCTGAACCCCGTCCTGACCGTCGGCTACCAGATCATGGAGTCCCTCCGGATCCACCAGCCCGGCCGGTCGACCGAACTCGGTCGACAGGCCCTGGAACTGCTGCAGCTGGTCGGGATCCCTTCGCCCGAGGAGCGCCTTCGCAGCTTCCCGCACGAGCTTTCGGGGGGCATGCGCCAGCGGGTGATGATCGCCATCGCCCTGGCGTGTCGACCGAGGATCCTCGTGGCCGACGAGCCGACCACGGCGTTGGACGTGACCATCCAGGCCCAGATCCTGGAACTGGTCAAGAGGCTCCGCCGAGAGTTGGGGATGGCGGTCATCTGGATCACTCACGACCTCGGGGTGGTGGCCGGCCTCGTGGACCGGGTGGTGGTCATGTACGCCGGTCGGATCGTTGAGGACGCGCCGGTGGACGAGTTCTACGCATCGCCGCAGCACCCCTACTCGCGCGGTCTCCTGGCCTCGTTACCGTCCGCCGCGGTGAGGGGGCAGAAGCTGGTCAACATCGAGGGTCAGCCACCGGACATGCGCGACCGTCCGACCAGCTGTTCGTTCGCTCCCCGTTGTCCACACGTCCATGACCGGTGCCACCGGGAGGATCCGGCCCTGGTGGCGATATCCGGGACCCGTCGGCTGGCCTGCTGGTGGGACATCGACGAGGACGGTCCACGTGTCCACCGCTAGCTCGCACGGCGTCACGACCGCCGCGGAGGCGCCCGGATCCGACGTGTTCGTCAGCGTCAGGGGCCTGAAGAAGCACTTCCCGGTCACCAAGGGCATGTTCCGTCGCCAGGTCGGAGCCGTGCGGGCCGTCGACGGGGTGTCGTTCGACATCCGTCGTGGCGAGACCCTCGCGCTGGTCGGGGAGTCCGGGTCCGGCAAGTCCACCATCGGCCGCACCATCCTCCAACTCGAGAAGGCCACCGAGGGCAGCGTGGTGTTCGACGGCGTCGAGTTGGTCGGCCTGGCCGCAGGCGAGCTGCGCCGCACACGGCGCCGCATGCAGATGGTGTTCCAGGATCCGCACGCCTCGCTGAACCCCCGGATGACCGTCAGCTCGATCATCGGCGAGCCCCTCCTGGAGCACAGAACGTCGTCGTCCAGGGAGCGCCAGGAGAGGGTGGAGGAATTGCTGCGCCTGGTCGGCCTCGACCCGTCGCACGCCAACCGCTACCCACATGAGTTCTCGGGCGGGCAGCGGCAGCGGATCGGCATCGCCAGGGCCATCGCGCTGAACCCCGACTTCATCGTCTGTGACGAGCCGATCGCTGCCCTGGACGTCTCCATCCAGGCCCAGGTCGTCAACCTCATGGAGGAACTGCAGAACCTGCTGGGCCTCACCTACCTGTTCATCTCCCATGACCTGGGCATGGTCCGCCACATAGCCGATCGGGTGGCGGTGATGTACCTCGGCAAGATCATGGAGCTCGCCGACGTCGACTCCCTGTACGCCGAACCGCTTCATCCCTATACCCGGGCGCTGCAGTCGTCGGCTCCGGTTCCGGATCCGGTCGTGGAGGCGACCCGGGTGAAGATCATCCTCGAGGGGGACATTCCCAGCCCGTCTCACCCACCACCCGGCTGCCCGTTCAGTACCCGCTGTCCGGAGGCCGTGGAACGCTGCCGCAGCGAGGTGCCGGCGTGGCGGGAGGTCGCTCCGGGGCACGGGGTCGCCTGCCATCTGGTCGGCGGTTGACCCGTCGACATGCGTACTCGAGTTTGTGTCTTGCGTCACAGGCTCTTAGGGTCCGAAGACTTCAACTATGTGATCGGGCGCGCCGCTAGGGCGATCCGGTCGGAGGGAGACAGGAAAGTGACCAGGAAACGAATGAGGTTCATTGCGGTGCTGGCTGCGCTGGCACTCGTCGTGTCCGCGTGTGGCAGCGACGACGCTGACGACGCGGCTCCGGCTACCACGGCCGCTCCGGCTACGACGGCTGCTCCGGCTACGACGGCGGCACCTGCTGCTGCCGAGGCTCCCGCTGCGGCGGATTCGTCTGATCCGATCAAGTTGCCGATCCACAACTGGTCGTCCCAGATCGCCGGCGTTTACGCCGTTGGTGCGATCCTCGAATCAACCGGTAACTCGGTCGAGTACATCTCGGCTGACTCGACGCTCGTTTACACGTCGATGTGTGAGGGCGACATGGATCTC
>ERZ651768.905-NODE-905-length-21943-cov-3.901354_pt1 | contig 21943 bp, 13 predicted proteins | sample MGYA00514754_ERZ651768 | MGnify/ENA metagenome assembly ERZ651768
GCCATCAGCGCCAGCGCGAAGCCGGCAATCAGCAGTAGGAACGGCCGTGGGCGCATCGGCCCTACACCGCGCCCGGCGTCGCCGTTGTGGCAGTCCAGCCGTCGCAGGTTGAGCAGTCGCGCGTCAGTGAGTTTCCATCACCGTCCGCACCGTCGGTCGTTGCCTCCCAGCTCTTGGTGTAGCTGAGGGCACCGTAGCTCAGGGTGAGGCTGTCGCCAGTGTCACCGAGCCCATTGCCCAGCGCACTGTCTTCTACGCCGAAGACGTAGCTGACGGAGGGGTAGTCGCTGGCGAAGATGGTGGGGTTGGAGGCGATGACCGCGGCGGTGCGCGCCGGGATTGAGAGCTGCTCCGTCGCAGTGCCGGTAATCAGGTCGTCCTCTTCCAGGTCACTCAGCTTCCAGCCCGAGAGCATTATCGCTGTGTCGTGTGGGTTGTAGAGCTCGATCCACTCGGTGCCGCTGGTCGGCGCGTACATGATTTCTGTCAGGTAGAGCGAGTCGGACACAAACGGTGCCTCAAACAGCGAGACACGCAGTTTCGCCGGCACCTCGTCACCCCCAGTAGTGCGCAGCAATAGTAGTCGCTCCTCGGTCACCGAAATACTGGCGCTATCCAGGTCGCCGCCCCAGAAGATGACCTGTGCGTCGGGCGAGAGCGTGCGTACCTCGATTGCCAGCTCCTCGTTGACTCCTAGTTCTTCGCGCAGCCCGCCGTACGGAAACTTTGCCAGCGCCTGGCACTTGGCCTCCGAGAGCACACCGTCGGAGGCGAGCAGCCCCACTATGGTTCCGTTACGCAGCTGTGTCTCGCCGGTGCCCCATTCGAGTGTCTCCCACGCCTCAACCCCGGAGGCATTACCCACTGAGCCAGTCAGCTCGCCTAGGACCTCCCGCACGGCGGGATAGCGCTGGTCTTGGCGGTCCAGGTCGACTCCCAGTCGGAACTCCATGGTGGTCGTAAAGGAGTGCAATAGCATTATGAAGAGCGTCAGGGCCAGCGTATACTCGATGACGTGCGTGACGCCCTGCTCATCACGGCGCATCAGCGCGCCTCTCGGCGGAACAGCCATGTTGCCAACCGCAGGCAGAGCAGGGGCCATAACGCCAGCGCTGCGGTCACTTGCCATCCAGATACCCCTTCAAAGTCAACTGCCAGTGTGCGGTTGGTGAGTACCCCTACCCCCATCTGGTACAGGTATCCGGGATTGAACAGCCCCATGTGGGAGACCACCGCTTGGTAGCGCGGGTCCTGCTCGAAGCCAGCTGTGGTGACGTCGATGCCCAGGGCATAGCCCACGGCGAGGAAGAGTAGTGGCCACACAAGTGCCATCAGCAGCCAGACTGCCAGACCGTAGACGGCGGCTTCAGCGCCGGTGCGTGCCAGCAGCGCGAAGCAGAGCTGTAGCAGGACGAAGGTGAAAATCATCAGCTGCCCCAGCAGCAGGTATCCTGCGACGGCCGGGACGGTGGGTGCATCTCCTCCTTTCAACATCAGTGCCAACCCCAGTAGCTGTGCGCCAAGTGCCGGAATCCCGACCGAGAGCCACAAGCCGAGCGCCTTCCCCAGCACAATCGCTTCGCGGCTCAGCGGCCGCGCCAGCAATTGCGTCAGCGTGCCGCTGTCGCGCTCGGCGACGAATGCGTCCAGTGAGACGGCGACTGCCGCCAGCGACGTCACGAAAAAGGTGAACCACGCCAGCTGCCCCAGCGCGTCGTCAGGGCTCTGGACACCACCCAGTAGTGGACTGGGGTCGTTCTGCAGGTCGCCCAGCAGCCACCCCATCCCAACGATGAATAGTGTGAAGAACAGCGCCAGCACAATTGTACGTGGCGACCGCAGTCCTCGTTGTGCCTCGAAACGCGCTAGCCACCACGCCGACCGCAGTTCAGCGCGCAGTCCGGGAAAGCGCTGCGTAGATGCCCATCCGCCCAGTAGCAACGCCGTGATGCTGGCGCCAAAGAACCAGCGGTCTACCTTGGATGCGAGTTGGATATCCTGTGGGTTAGCTTCCCAACCTTGCCGCACCAAAGTGACATTTTTTCCGGTTTCGTTAACGAAAATAGTGGTGTTCCAGACCATCTGTGCTCGCACAGTCACAATCTCATTGGCGAAGAACTCTCCCGAGAGGTTGCCGTGCACCAGGATGGGGAGCCCGTCCAGCCGCAGTATAGTGCTATCATAGAGCGACTCGTTGTACACCAGGCCATCCATTGGCGAGTACTCGCCCGGCAGGATAGTTCCGTTACGCATTACTGAAAAACGGGGACTAACTTCGATAGTTCCGCGGAATAACACAGTATCGCCATCCTGCGGTGCGGCAGTCTCGCGGTATAGGAAGGTCCACATCTCGCCGTCATCGCTCAGTTCGCGCGACTCCCAGATGGCAGTCGGGTCGGTCTCGGCGTTCGCAGTCCACCAAGTTTGCTGCGCTAGCAGCAGCAGTAGCACCGCCAGTAGCGCAGTCGCCAGTGGTTGCCAAGCGCCGAGCGACGCCCAACCGTGGCGGAGCCGTGCCTGCCAATCCTCAGTCATGCGCCTCCGTTCGCGCTAGGAAAACTTCCTCCAGCGTCGGATCGTGCGGTTCAACAGAGTAAAGTTTCAACCCCAGCTCGACCAGTGCTGTTGCCAGCGCGCTGGTGTCGTCGTCGCGCAGTCGTATTTCCAGCCGGGTGTGGCGGCCGTCGGGTATGGCGCGCACTTCATGGACCGACGGCAGCGCCTCGATGTCATCCAGTTGCTCCGGTTCGAAGCCACCAACGCGCAGTGTCGCTCGCAGGCCTGCCTCGCGCACTGTCGCGCGCACCGCCTCGACCTCATCCTGTAGCACTAGCTGCCCCCGGTTCAGGATGGCGACGTGGGTGCAGAGTTGCTGCATTTCGCCCAGCACGTGCGAGCTCAGAAAAATTGTCAAGCCGTCTTGGTTGAGCTGCCGCAGCAGTTCGCGTAGCGCCGCGACGCCGCGCGGGTCCAACCCCGAGGTGGGCTCGTCGAGCAGCAGCAGCCGTGGCGCGTGTAGTAGCGCCATTGCCAGTGCTAGTCGCTTGCGCATCCCAAGAGAGAAACCATTCACCGGTCTATCTCCATCCTTGCCCAGTCCCAGCCGCTCGAGTGACTCATTCGCTCGGGACTCCAGCTCATCCGTCTCGAGGCGGTGGAAGCCGCCGTAGAAAGCGAGCGTCTCGCGTGCAGTTAGGTGGCCATGCAGGCCGATTTGCTCCGGTAAGAATCCCAGCGCGTCGCGTCCGCCGGAGCCCATGAGCGGTTCACCATCGAGCGTGATGGTGCCAGCATCGGGCTCGAGCAACCCAGCGATGCAGTTGAGAGTAGTAGTTTTACCGGCGCCGTTTGGACCGAGGAAGCCGAATATCGCGCCGGTGGGGACCGATAGCTCCAGGTTGCGCAGCGCTTCAACGTGCGAGATGGTACGTCCCCAGCGGCGCAGGGGGTAGCTCTTCGACACCCCCTCCAGTTCGAGCATGTTATTGTTGCACGCTGCCTCGCGGTTATAAAAGCGCAGCACCTGCCCTGCTGTGAGCGACCTGTGGCGCTACCCGTTCCTGCCAGATGCCCGCAAGGCAGTGCAGGGGCTGGAACTAGAAACTCTGCTGAATGACCCGCTCTATGGGGAGGCGCGTGCACTGGGGTTGATGCGGCTCGAAACCGCGGTTAAAGACGGGCGTATCGTGCTCGAGACACCAGCCGATGCGTTGGCGGAGAAAGATCACCTGCACGGCTTCCTGATCTCACGACTATTACTGGCGGTTGCTGGTGACGCCTCATTGACCGGGCTGGTAGCGGTCGCCGAAGGTGAACGCACGCAACATTTTCTGCACCGCGAACCAGGGGCTGAGCTGGTACGACTGGCGCGCCAGCTGAGTGTTGCCACTACGCGTGCCAATGGTGGTTACACTGTGAATTTTGTTGATTACCTGCGCGCCGCTGGCAGTTTGCGGGAGGGTAAGTGGAAACTTGTTAACCGACCCTTGCGCGACGGGCATGTGCGGCTTTCGCGACGCACACTCGAACGGCTCATGCGGGAGGCTGTGGCGCAGCACCTGCTCACGCTGCCTGAACCGCCGGAAGGCATTGCGAAGCGTTTCGAGTCTGAAATCGAGGCGTTGCTGCAGGTGGTGCGACAGCGGAGGGAGCGTGCAGTGCGCGAGATGGGAAAATTCGATTATGGCAAGGCACCTCCCTGCCTCGCGCAGCAGTTGGCCGACCTACAGGGTGGTATCAACCTTCCACATCCTTCACGCTTTTTTCTTACGACCTTTCTAGCGGCGCTGGGACGTGACCCGGAACAGATTATGGAGCTCTACGCTACCGCGCCTGACTTCCGCGAGTCGGTGACCCGCTACCAGGTCGAGCACATCACCGGTAAAAGCTCGGGCACGGAGTACGACTCGCCGGCGTGCGACACTCTGGTCTCGCAAGGAGTCTGCCCTGGTGGCAACACACTCTGCCGCGAGATTCGCCATCCGTTGCAGTACTATCGCGTTATGGCCGAGCGCGAGAAGCCGGAGGCGGTCCGCCGCAAGCGAATACACCTTGCTACAGGCGGTGGGGAGGCGAAATTCTGGACGCAGCTACCCCTCCGTTTTTCCGGCGACGTGCCGCAGCGCTCGCTAACGGCAGCCCTGCGCTCTGATGCGCCGAGCCGTGTTGCTGTAAGGGTGGACCACTTCCGGGCACGTCGCGAGAAACGAGGCGACGAATTCATCATCTCGGCTCTAGCACGGCTTGTCGATGATACAGTTCCCGCACCGCTGCTGACCCTGTCGCTAACGCAATGGGAGCTGGCGCTGCCGCTGGCGAGCGCTCGTGAGGCTGGCGTCGTGGTTGAGGTGACGCTGCTACCAGTCAAGCTCGGCGGTACTACGCGGCTCCACGTCCTCGCTGTCGGCTGAACTAGCCGAGCCGGATGCGGCGGCCGCACTGGCAGATGAATTTGGTGCTCCGGACCGGTACGGTGTGGACGCGACCGCAGTTGGGGCAGTCTATCCGCCGGTCGTCAGCATGCTCCTCGGACGGGGCTACGTATTCCTGGCAGCGGGGGCAGAAGTAGTCAGTATCGTATCCCGAATCGGGCCAGTGCTGCAGTGTTGTGCCGTCTTTGGGGCAGTGCAGCTCGCTGGCTGAAGGTGTGCCCTGCGGCGCCGGTGCGCTTTCTTTCGGCGCCGGTGGTCCTGTCGGCTGCTTTGCCTTTTTGCGAACCTTACGTGTTTTCTTCTTGGCGACTTTACGCTTTTTTGCGACCTTACGCGGCTCTGCCGCTTCCGGAGCGGGTGGTGGCGCAGGCGCTTCTCCCTCATCATCGTCCTCCTCGTCCGCGGTGGCGACCAGCTCGCCCGTCAGCGAAGCCAGGATTTCCGATTCGGATAGTTCTGGCTGGTCATCATCATCGTAATCGTCATCATACTCTTCCTCATCTTCGTCTTCCTCATCTTCATCATCAGCCATGTCACTCCCGATGCCAACCCCGGTTAGCGTCGACTTGAGCGGGTCGTACGCCTCCTTCTTCTTCAGCTCGAACTCTTCTGGTTTCAACACGAAATGCCAGACACCGAAGGATACCAGCAGCAGCAGCAGTCCAATCCCCAGAATGGGCAACATTGTGTCGAGTGGTGGCAGAGTGGGCAGCTTCAGTTCGAAGGTATCTTCCGACTCGTCCGGACCGATATTGACCCAGAACTGCTGCTGTGAGATATTTCCGCCACTCTCGTTGCGGGCAGTCACGGTAAATTCGATTTCTCCAATGTAGCTACCTTCGGCAGCATAGCCACTGGGTCCGCTTTCGGGAAATCTTATGGTGTAGCGGTCGTAATCGGGCGGGTATTCGTTATCGTCAATCGCGTCCGCTTGGTCCTTGAAGCCCAAGAGACTCGTGCGTCTCGTGTCATCCGTGAACACGCCTTGCACCAACACTAGCGTCACATCGTTATCCTTACGTTCAGACTCGTTGCCATCACCACCAGCTTTCTGAGGCTCGGTCAAATCGGCGCGGATAACTATCTGCGTGCCTGAGGTCAGGAGAATATCGCGCGTATCCAAGCTGATTTCGATATGATTGACGCTTACCGTCATCGCCCCCATTGCGGGGGCAGCCGGGAGTAGCATCGCGAGCAGTAGTAGTGCGGCAGCTCGCTGCCAGTCTTTTGACACGGGTCTCCGACATAGGGTCCAGATTTTAAGATTGGGGGTCTAAGAATTCAGCAGCAGTCGCTCTCCTTTCGCAGCGGCAGCCTCTCGTGCCCGCTTCGGCACAATTAGTGCTATCGCCCACGGGGGTACCGCGCGCTGCTGCAGTGCTTTCGCCAGTGGCGAGTAGCGGCGCAGCGATCGCAATCGCTCACCGTCGAGCACGCGGATGTCGGTAGAGGCTATGCGCGGTTCTGAGAGCAGCAACTCTGCCAACGGCAAATCGATGATGACCTCGCCTGGCTGGAGATTGAGCCGCTTAGCGATGCGCGCTTCCGCCCGTCTTCGATTCCCTGCGTCGGCAAACGGTTTCAGCAGTTCACGGTGCTCATCACCGATTTCTTGTGGTGAGAGTGCCCAGGCGACCTTGTAGAGCCGCCGATAGCGCAACCTTTGCAGAGTCTCGCGCTGGAAACCACCTAGTTCATTCAACTTCGCGTCCAGTTCAGTATCAACCAGTGCCTGTACTTCGAGTGCACCGAGATCCTCAATCTGCTCGACAGCGCGCGCCAGCATCAACTCGGTGATACGAACGGTCTTGTGGAAGTAGACTGCAGAGTACATCAGCGTTCGCGCCACCAGCATCCCCTCCACGGCAGGCACACCTGAACGTGCAATGACAAGTTGGTTGTTGTGTAGCACTAGCGAGTGAACCAGTCGGTCGACGTCAATAGTGCCATGTGCTACTCCCGTGTAGTGTGAGTCGCGCAGCAGGTAATCCATCTGGTCGGCGTCGACCGTTGAGTGCACAACCTGTCCGCGATACGCTGCCTCGGCATAGTGGGTTTGCCCCTCGTGCACTGCAAGCTGGGCCTGACCCCCCTCGACAGCCGAGCCAGTCACCAGTGCCGCCACCTCTTCAGGGTCGAGGTCGTGTGCTGCGAGAACCTCGGGAATGGTAGGGCCGCCAAAGCTCGCCTCGGGTGGTGGCTGCCTACCGGTGATAATTTCCTTGGTAATAGCCATGTGATCGACGCCAAGTCGTTCGTGGAGGATAGCCTCCAGTGTGTGCGAATACGGTCCGTGCCCAACGTCATGCAGCAACGCCGCAGCGGAGACCAGTGCAGTCTCCTCTTCGGGCAGCCCCAGGCTGCGGCAGATTCGACGCGCTATGTGGCCGACCCCTAGCGAGTGCTCGAGCCTGGTATGGTTCGCCCCGGGAAAAACGAGGTGCGCCAGTCCCAGTTGCCGGATGGAGGAGAGTTTCTGGAACTCGCGCGTCTCGAGCAACGGCTCGAAGGCGCCCTCGAGGGGAATTGCGCCATGCACGGTATCGTGCACTACCTGTGCCATGTCATCTGAGCGTCAGGACGGTTATAACTGCGCGGCCGCCGAAAATCTTAAGCAGCTCGAGGACCGGTATAGGGCATGGGTGAAGAGGAGCTTTCACTAACCGGAGAGCAGGTCAACCTGTCACAGTATGTCAAGGACGAGGGTGGCATCTGGAGCCTGCGACAGATTGAGAAGGTGCGCGGCTGGAACAGCATCGAGTATGGAGCTGGCCTTTCGGGCAAGAACACGCCAGCGACGGCACTATCGATGAACCGCGCCTACATTCCGCCTGGCGGGGTCGCGAAGGCGCACATCCATGTCGATTTCGACGTGATGATTTACCTGCTCAAGGGTAGCGTGCGGCACGAGTACGGGCCGGGCTGCCGCAAGTCTGTCGTCCACTCGGCGGGTGACATGTTCTACATCGAGCCAGGGTTGCCGCACGAAGTGTTCAACTGCTCCGACGATGAGTGGGTCCACGCAGTTGTCGCACGCTCCGACGCTTCCGAATGGCAGAATATCGTGCCGTACGACCGGGACTCCGAGTAGCATTATAACTGCCCGGGAATCCGGGACGCGATGGACGACGGCGCCGGTAGCGGACAGGTGCCAGCCAGCAAGTCAATTCACGACAGCATACTAACCGCAATTGGAGATACCCCGCTGGTGCGTCTGCCGACAGGATTCGAGCCCGGTATTTCTTGTGAAATTTTACTCAAGGTTGAGTTTATGAATCCAGGCGGTAGCATCAAGGACCGCATCGGCATCTTCATGGTCCGAGAAGCCGAGCGAAAGGGGCTTCTCAAGCCCGGTGGGCGCATTGTGGAGTGCTCATCCGGGAATACCGGGGCTAGTCTCAGCCTAGTGGCGGCCGCGCTGGGATACCCCATTACGATTGTCATTCCGGACAAGATGAGTCAGGAGAAAATTGACGTCCTGCGTGCCTACGGGGCAGATGTGGTGGTCACCCCGGCCAACGTCCCGATTGACCATCCAGATCATTATACTCAGAAAGCGCGCAGGATTGCAGAAGAGACCCCCGGAGCGTGGTGGCCCAACCAGTACCACAACCCGGACAACACGGAGGCCCACTACTTGACTATAGGCTCTGAAATCTGGCGCCAGTGCGAGGGGCGCCTGGATGCCTTCGTAGCCGGTGCCGGGACCGGAGGCTCCCTCACCGGCGTCGCTCGCTACCTGAAAGAGCAGGACCCTTCAGTCCGAGTGGTGGGCGTAGACCCTCCTGGTTCGATTCTGGCTGACTACTGGAAGACCGGTGAGTTAGTTGAGCCTGGTTTCTACTTCGTGGAGGGAGTGGGCGAGGAGGAAGTTCCGGCCGCCTGGGACCCGGAGGTTGTAGACGATTACCTAGTAGTCAAAGATGCAGATTCCTTTGCCATGGCGCGTCGACTAGCGCTGGCGACGGGGATTTTCGGCGGGGGATCGACTGGTATGAACCTTGTCGCCGCTCTCGAGGTCGCCCGTGAGCTTCCCGCAGACGCGCGTGTGGTGACTTTGGTCCCTGACTCCGGACGCGCCTATCTGAGCAAGGTCTACAGTGAGGACTGGCTGCGCGACCTTGGCCTCCTGCCGGCGACCCCATCTGCTGATGCTACGGTCGCTGACTTGGTGCGTGACGGTGCCCGGGCATGGGTCAAGCCGGGTGAGACCCTCTACTGGGCGGCCCGGCACCTGGGAGAGCGCGGAGTTCGCCCACTCCCTGTCGTTGAAAAAGAGGGTGGCCCGTTGCTGGGTGTGGTGGACGAGGAGCAGGTCCTGGAGTTGCTGGCCGCCGGCGAGGACCTGGAACCTCTGTTCGTGCGAGATTACCTTGCGGAAGCCGGACCTGTCCTGGACGCCAGTGCTCCCTGGAGAGAAGCGTTGACTGCCCTGGCCGACCATGAACGAGTTCTGGTCCGAGAGGAGGGGGGCTGGGCACCTCTGGAGCGACGCGATGTGTTAAGAGCACTTCCACGTCTGGACCACGGGAGCAAGTGATGTCTGACCCCGACAAACACGTCCCCCCCAAACGGGACCCCGATGCCCGTTTCGGGACCCGTGCAGTCCACGCCGGGTGGGAGCCCGATGACCGGACCGGCGCAATCATGCCCCCAGTTTACCTGACCAGTACCTTCGTCCAGGACGGACCCGGCCAGCCACGGGGTGGCTACGAGTATACTCGCACCCAGAACCCTACCCGTTTTGCCCTGCAGGACGCGCTGGCCGATGTTGAGGGCGGGGCTGCTGCCTTTACGTTCGCTTCAGGGATGGCCGCTATTCACACCCTGCTGCTCACACTCAAGCAAGGTGATCTGATTGTTTCCGGCAATGACCTCTATGGTGGCACCCACCGACTTTTCAACCGAATCGAGGAGCGCTTCGGAATCCGGGTCCAGTACGTGGACACGAGCGACTCAGCGGTCCTGGCTGACCTACCCGCCGACACGCGTTTGCTCTATGTTGAGACTCCTTCCAATCCGCTGCTGGCGCTCACATCGCTGGAGCAGGCCGTTGCTGGCGCTCGCAAGGTTGGTGCAGAGGTGGCAGTGGACAACACCTTTGCCTCTCCAGCCCTCCAGCGCCCCATCGAGTTCGGAGCCGACTACGTAATCCATTCCACCACTAAGTACATCGGCGGTCACAGCGACGTGGTTGGCGGGGCCATCGTGGTGCGGGACGAGGCCCGCATTGATGAGCTCTGGTTCCACCAGAACGCCTCAGGCACCGCGAATTCTCCTTTCGATGCTTTCCTGACCCTCCGCGGCCTGCGCACCCTTGAGGTCCGCATGGAGCGACACTGCGCCAACGCCAGCGCACTGGCCGAATTCCTGGTCGAACACCCTGGTGTGGGGCGCGTCCTCTATCCTGGCCTCCCTGACCATCCGGGACACGAAATAGCCCGACACCAGATGGATGGGTTTGGTGGTATGTTAGCTTTTGAGGTTCCTGGCGGAGTCCCACAGGCGACAGCCCTGGTCAAGGATGTCCGAATCTTCCAGCTGGCTGAATCGCTGGGCGGCGTGGAGTCGTTGATTGAGCTCCCGGCACCGATGACCCACGCCTCGGTCCCGGAAGAGGAACGATTGGCCAAGGGCATTGCGGATGGCCTAGTGCGCCTCTCGGTCGGTATCGAGAATTTTGAGGACCTGCGTGATGACCTGGAGAGGGCACTCGACCAGTAGACATGAGTGATGAAAGCTCGCAGGGACAGGCGACTCGCGCGGTGCATTCCGGCGCTGCGCCGGCGAAGAAGGCGATTAACACACCTATCTACCAGTCGAGCACATTCCTGCTCGATGACGAGGGTTACGCTCAGTGGAAGGCGGGCGACCCGGAAGCGTCAATCTACACGCGCTACAACAACCCCACGCTAACAGCTGCTGCACAGAAACTCGCGGCGCTTGAGGGTGCCGAGAAGGGACTTGTGTTCTCATCGGGGATGGCAGCTATCCACGCCACGCTGCTGGCGTTCCTCGGTCAGGGTGACCGTATAGTGACTACGCGTGACCTCTATGGTGGCACCTACATGCTGTTGACGCAGGACTTCCCGCGCTTCGGCATCGAGGTCGAGTTCATCGACTTGCAGGACTTGGAGGCAACAGAGGCGGCCCTCGCCTCGGCACCGACGGCGGTGCTGCACTGTGAAACTATTTCCAACCCAGCGCTCAAGGTGCTCGACCTGCCGGCGCTGGCGAAGCTGGCGCACGCGCACGGTGCCAAGGCAATTGTCGATAATACGTTCGCGTCACCCCTCCATTGCCGCCCGCTCGAGCAGGGTTTTGACTTGGTTCTGCACTCGGTCACAAAATACCTGAACGGCCACTCCGACATCATTGGTGGTGCCGTTGTCGGCCCGAAGCAGCTCGTGGACCAGGTGTGGCCCCGATTACGCAGTTTTGGCGGCTGCATGGACCCGCATCAGGCGTCGTTGCTCGAGCGCGGCATGCGCACCTTTACTGTGCGTATGGAACGGCAGACCACGAACGCGCTGGAACTGGCGAACTGGCTAGAATCACATCCACGAGTGACGCGGGTAATCTATCCCGGCCTGCCCGGGCACCCGGACTATGCGCTCGCACAGCGGGTCCTCGACGGCCCGGCCGCGATGGTCTGCTTCGAGGTCGCGGGTGGTGACAGAGCGGGAAAGAAGTTCATGGATGCGCTGGAGTTGGCAACGCAAGCGGTTTCACTGGGTGGTGTCGAGTCACTTGTCTCGATGCCTTGCTCGACAACGCACATGCACTGGACCGCGGAAGAGCGTAAGGCAGTTGGTATCGGCTCTGGCTTCATCCGCTTATCAGTCGGCATCGAGGATTTCGAGGATCTGCGCGCTGACCTGGAGCGGGCGCTCAGCCAGTAGTCCTAAATCTCGGCCCATGCTCGCCGTGCGTGCGCGCGACCTTGCGGCTGCTGAACGCCGTTTCACATACCGAAGTCATCGACGGGCGCAGCATCACCGTCGTCTACCTGTACGGCCGCACTGCCGACGGGCAGAGCATGGCGGTGCGGACACCGCCGCAGGCCCCCTGGTTCCAGGTAGTCGAGCCGCCAGCCGACATCATCGCACAACTCGAGGATCACGCCGAGGTGCGTTCGACACTCTCTGAGCGGTTGTGGGTCGATGGAGAGGAACGCGACTGCCTGCGGGTCGAGGTCTGGCACCCCGGCAAGGTACCGCAACTGCGTGACTGGCTGCGTGCCTGCGAGATGACGGTACTGGCTGCCGATATCCCGTTCCACTTCCGATACCTCTACGACCACGACATCGGGGGGTGCATCACGGTCGAGGGTGAACTGCTCGAAAAGCGGGGATGGAGCTGTCCGGTCATTGATGCGACTGCCTTAGAGCCAGCGGAGACTTTCACCGCGCCACTGCGCGTCCTGAGTTTCGATGTTGAGAACTCACTAGTCGATCGCCGTATCTTCTGTACCTGCCTCACGGTTCATGATGGTGGTGAGCTGGTAGCGGAACAGCTGCTTGATGGCAGTGAGCCTGACATCATTGCCGGCTTCACCGCTGCCGTTGCGCAGCACGACCCTGACGTGATTACCGGGTACAATATTGATGGCTACGATCTGCCGTTGCTGAATGAACGCGCCAAGCTGCACAGGATGGAATTGGTGCTGGGACGCGACGGCACTCGGGCGGAGCAGCGGTCGAACCGCACTTGGTCTGTGCGCGGCCGCATTATTGCTGATGCATGGTGGAATGTCAAACGCGAAATCCGGCCACGTCAGGAATCGCTCAACGCCGTCGCGCAGCAGCTGCTCGGGAAGGAGAAGCACGACGTCAACCCGCAACAGATGGATGCCGAGTGGGAGAGTAATCCACAGCGCGTAAAGGAATACTGCCTCGAGGACGCGCGTCTGGCGTTCGAAATCATGCAGCATATCCGCGTGTTGGAGAAGTTTCAGCACATCAGCTCGGTCGCACGGCTGCCGCTGGAAGAGACGCTCAACGGGCGTACCTCATCATTGATTGACTCGCTGATGATTCGGGCTGCAGATGCTCGTGGCATTGGTGTCCCGCTAACGCGACACCAGCGGCGCACCGGCCATATCGAGGGGGGCTATGTCCACGCGCTCGACCCCGGCCTCTACGATTGGGTCTGCGTGCTCGACTTCAAGTCAATGTACCCCAGTATCATTATTGATCGTAATCTCTGTTTCACGACGCTTTCCGACGATGGAGACATAAAGACGCCACACGGCGTTCGCTTCCAGACGTCTGAAGTTCGGCGTGGACTACTCCCTGAACTATTGGAGGGGCTGATGGCAGAGCGTGATTCAGCCAAGCAAGCTGAGGCGGCTGCTACGGGGGAAGAGAAGGAGCACTACCGGCGGGTGCAGGAAGCCATCAAAATATTGATGAACTCGGTCTATGGTGTCTTTGCGTCTTACTTCTACCGCTTTACCAATCTGGATATTGGAGCCTCGATTACCGCCTACGCTCGCGAAGCAGTGCGTGACATAATCTCCGAGCTGGAAAGCGAAGGGTTGGCGGTGATTTACGGCGATACCGACTCCGTATTCTTCGGCTCTCCGCATGACAACAAAGATGAGACCGTCGCCTTCGGCGAGGCGATTGCCGCTCGTTATTCGGGAGGGGCGCGGCAGCTCGAGTTCGAGAAAATCCTGCATCCCTTCTTCTCTCACGGTGCCAAGAAGCGTTACGTTGGGCAACAGGTGTGGCCCAGCGAATCTCTGGTGGTACGCGGCTACGAAACGCGGCGCAGCGACGCATTCCCAGCGCAGGTAGAGGCGCTACAGGAACTATTCGCCCGACTGATGGAAGGCTCGACCGAGGCGGCGCGTGAAGCTGCGCGCGACTGGGTCAGCCGTATCGCCCAAGGAAGCATCGCACCGAAGGAGTTGGTAATCACCAAGACCGTCAATCTGGGTCGCAAGTACAAGAATCCGAAGGCGATGGCTCACCTGCAGGCACACAGGAAATTCATTGCGACCGGACGCCCCTTCGTCAGCGGCATGAAAGTCGCCTTTATTGTTACCGACGCCTCGCGCACACCGATGGTTGTAGAGCCCTTTTTCTCCGGTGAGGAGCCGCCGCAGCCGGACCAGGAATACTACGCCAGGCGGCTCGCCAAGTCGCTGGCGCGCATCACTGAGGTATTTGGCTGGGATGAGCGCGCGCTACGCACCGGTGGCCGGCAGTCGAGGTTGTTCTGATGACGGCACTGGAATGGCACAGTGAATCGCGTGAATGGTACCGTGCCGCAGCGCTTGTGCTGGGAGTGCTGCTGGTGTGCCGCGTCGTCGCACGCAGTGCAATTGAGGGCCCACTGCTGACAGGGCTGCACCTTGACTTGCTATTCCTGCTGATTGCATTGCCGGGCTTCTGGCTGGCGGCACAAGGCTACCGGCTGCGCGAGGGTCAGGCGGTACTGCTCAAGACACGCGGCGAGGAGCTACTGACGGCTATCGAGCAGGAGCTGCTCGCGACTGGCTTCACACCGCGCGAGACCAGCTGTGTTTTCGCGCCTTCATTCGGGCTGTGGCAGGAGGTAGGACGACTCACGCTGTCGGAAGGTGAGGTGGAGGTGAAAGAGCTGTGGATTTCGGCCGCCTTCTGGCGCAGCCAAGTTGCTCTGCGGGGTGACCTGCCGGAGTCCGTTGTTGAAACCGCGCTCGGCCGACTCGCCGGCTATGCCGGCGTAAAAGAGCCGAGTCCCGAACGGCAGTAGGCGAGCGGCTCGCGCGAATCGTCGACCGCTCCGCTCTCTATCTGCCCGACATAGATTGTGTGGTCACCCGCCTCGTGCGCCGCAACAACGCTACATGTCATAGTCGCGACACAGTCGTCGAGCAGCGGCGCACCACCATCTGCGAGTGAGTGTGGTGTTGCTTCGAGTAGCGCTTGTTTGTCCTGCTTAGGGTTGGCAAAATCCCACGCTAGTTGTCCCTGGTCGACCGCGCAGATTGAGACGCCGAACGTGCCGGCGCGCGCAATTGCGTCGTGGCTTGCCACTCCGTTATCGATGCAGACCAGCACTAGCGGTGGTTCCATCGAGAGAGAACAGAAGCTGGAAACAGTCAGTCCCCCAAGCATGCCATCGTCGTCGAAGGTGACAATAGTCACGCCGGCCGGGAACTGCCGCATTAGCGCGCGAAAGGTGTCGCCGTCGACCACCATACCGCTCCAGCGACGACCGCTATTTACGCTTGAGCGGCAGCAACCCATATTTATCCCGGTCTCCGGGATGCCAGCGGGAGTCAATGTCCTCGTCACGTTTCCTGCTGGTCGCCCTTGCACTTCTGGGGGCATTACTGGCACTCCCATCGGGAAGTGGCGAAGAAATCGTTGTAGACGTTAATGGTAATGGTGATTACACAACAATCGAAGACGGACTGGAGGCGGCTGAAGACGGTGACCTTGTCCGTATCTGGAACGGCACTTATGTTGAATACAATTTAACTATTGAGGACCAGATTATTGTACGCGGTAACGGCACGTCTACAGTCGTTAACGCCAGTTGGGAAGGTCACGGTTTCATTGTAGAACACGATTTTGTTGAAATCAGTCATTTAAAAGTCGAATCAAGCGCTAATGGCACTGCACCAGAAGGACCTTATTATGCATATTTTTCTGGAGTTTACGTCAATGCCAATGAAGGTGCTAATCTTCATCTGGAGAGTCTGGTTCTTGAAGGCAATTACGTGGGTCTAGTAGTCGACGGACAGTTCTACATTCATGTCTCAAACAGTACGATTACTGGTTCCACTTACATAGGTGCACATTTTCATGGCAGTTGGTACTTGAGGATAGACAATTCAACAATCAGCAATAACGGCGGCCGTGGCATCCTTTGTTACTATTGCCATAATGCCAGAATTTACTACAGTTCGTTCGAAAGTAATAGCGGTCCGGGATTCAATTCGGAGTATGGTTTGAACCAGACATTTTACGAGACTGATTTTGAGGATAATACTGGCGTTGGCCTGTATATGCACCATGCGAAATTTAATTCAGTTCGACACGCAGAATTCACTAACAACAAGGGCGGTATTACCTTGACATCTTCTTCCAATCAAAATGAGATTGTAGGGTGTGAGGCATACGGTAATGAGGATCACGGGTATCTTTTCACTTCCGGATCCACAAGTAACTACCTGAATTCTTCCAATGCCTGGAGCAATGAATACGCACTGGTTTTTGTCGACAGTTCGCATAACAACACCGTAAAATATGGTTGGTATGAAGGAGATGAGAAGAAGGTCCTGTTTACTGGGACTCCATCAACAGGCATTGTTCTACATGAAGTTTCATTAGATGCTGAGGACCTCAGTATCAATACTGGCTCTGAACTGTTAATCAAGAAGAGTTTGCACGTCAAGGTCACAGACAACGGCACGAGTGATTCGTGGAAGATTTATGACAACCAGAGTGACGAGAACCGGGAGGCGTATTCTGGAACGCATGCAATGTGGCTGGGTGATCCCGATAAGAACGATGATGATGAGGGAGGTGATGGTGAATACAAAGACAACTGGGACTTCTCATTTTACACCAAGGACGAGATTTCACTCGGTAATTCACCCCAGCTGAGCATTGCGACTTGGTACGAGACTGAGGACATCTACGATGGTGGCCATGTCCAGGTATCTACAGACAGTGGTGAATCCTGGGAGGTGTTGACGCCAACGGGAGACTACCCTTGCAGCAATGTGCAAGCACTTGGTGACGAGGGCTACTGCGATGACTCGGACGGCTGGCTCATCGAGAATTTCAGCCTCGGTGACTACAACAACGATGATATCCTCCTGCGCTTTCGCTTTGCCTCTGACCCATCAATTTCCGTGTTCGAGGGATGGTATATCGATAACGTTGTAGTGACCGATGGTCAACAAACTTTGTTCTCCGACGATTTCGAGAGTGGCAATGCAAAGTGGACGATTGACCGCTTTATTGATCCACTGGAAGGCGCCGACGCTCTCGTTACTGACCGTGAAGGTGTGCAGTACGCTTCATCCTACTTTGGAGGCTCCTCTCCAAAGAGCGATGATAGCGGCTGGTTGAATCATCAAGAAGAAATACCGGTAATTGCACAGCGCTACTACTCCAGCTCAAACGCGACTGTCCAGGACGTAGAACTGAGGCTGCGCTATGCTGACTGGCACCAAACTTCGATTCTGAATGTGTCTGAGGAAAATACTAGGCATTTCAAGGTCCCGGATTTCCGGGTCTACCATTCTGGAGACCTCTACTACAACATTCAGTCTGCAATAGAGAACGCGACCTCAGGCGATACAGTCTATGCCTGGAACGGGACCTTTCGTGAAAACCTGATAATCGATAGGGGGGTGACGTTGTTAGGTAACGGGACCGGGAGTACCATAATTGATGGTGCAGGTAATACATCGGTTAAGGTCACTGGCAAGTACGCCACGATAGCCAACCTGACTGTGAAGGGCGCTACTACGTCAGCCAACTATGGAATTTACGTAAACTCATCCGGCGGAGGACTGAACGCGACTGGCGTGAGGCTGCACGACAACTACATTGGCTTATATTTCAACAGCAAGAGTTGGGGTTCCCGGATTGCCGACAGCACTATCAATTCGAACAGCAACAGCGGATTCCATATCTTTGCAGCTACCGGCATCAGAATCGAAAACTGCACAATCAGTAACAATGGTTTACACGGTATTCATATCAGTTCTGCCCCGGACGCGCTAGTCTATGGCAACCACGTCCACAATAACACCGGTGATGGAATGTACATTCCGGCTTCCAGTTCCGGAGTTGGCGTTCACCATAACCGGGTCGTCGATAACGGAGACGATGGGATTGATACACCCTGGATTCAGGAGAGCAGTTTTACCTACAATGAAGTCCGGAACAACGACGGTGTGGGAATCTATACCGGAGCCCGGAACAGTGAATTCCTCCACAACAACGTCACCGGCAATGGCTACGGCATCTCAATCTGGGGCAGCTGCTGCTCGGGCACCCACGGTACCGGCAACCTGGTGGGGTACAACTATATCGCCGAGAATGGCCATGGCATCTCCATTCAGAACTGGGCCGGCAGCTCCAACCGGTTGCTTTCGAATACGATTTGGCAGAACGACGGTTACGGCATCAATATCTACAGCGGCGACTACCACACTATCGAGAATTCCACAATCTCCGGCAGCGGTTCGTATGACCTGCGCCTCACGGTTGGAGAAACGACAATCATCAATTCCACATTCTCATCAATCTCGATATCCGCTGGCGCTGATTTGCGTGAGAGGGAGTTGTTTAGCCTCCGCATCCTGGAAGAGAATAGTGACCCGTTTGTCGATTTTGAAATTGCAGTTGAGGATGGCACTGGCACTGCATACGCTTCGCCGCACTGGGGTGGTAGCGATGATCTTACTGATTCTAGTGGCTCTATCCGCCAGCTGCTGCTACTGACACGGCACTGGAACGGTTCCGCAACTCCTGATGTTTTTGAGACCACGGTCAAGTACGCCTTTGGCGTTCGCGCCAAGGAGAAATCACAGCAACTGAACCAGACCACAACACTGGATATCTATGTACCTGAACACTGGCGCAAGGGGCTGGTTCTTAATGTCGATTCGGGGGAGGAGTACTTGTCGCTGGAAACCGCTATCTCCGAAGCCAGCAGTGGAGATGCACTGCAGATATGGCCGGGCAACTATCCCGAAATGGTCGTTATTGATAAGCCACTGGTGATAACCGGCAATTCCACCGCTGATGTACTGCTGAAAGGCACAGGTGATGATTACGTAATTGATATTGATGCTGATTCTGTCACGATTCGCAATCTAACTGTACTGGATGGTGAAGGAGTCCATATCGACGGCCCCTCAGACGGTGTCACACTGGAGTGGCTGGTAATCCATAATTCCTCGGCCATTGGCCTTCATGCATTCAAGAACGACAATCTGGCGCTCTCGAATCTGACGATCACCAACAGCTCACAAGATGGGATACTGTTCTACAAAACAACCAGCAGTGTCGTGAGTGATTGTACCGTTTCCAATAGCGGCGAGAATGGTATCCACGTGGAATCTGCCGATGGTGTTGAGTTTCAAAGAATCTCTCTGAACAGTAATGGAGAATCTGGATTCAGCATTGATACAAGTGATTCAATATCAGTCAGTGACAGCGTTATTTCGGACAATGCTCAAACCGATACAGCATCCTGGGAATTCCACTCGATAACCACAGACGTGGTGGACCTTGACAATATATCCCTTTCCGGCAAGAAGCTGATTCAACTAGATGATAGTGAGCAGGCCCACCTGTCCAACCTGACCCTGGAACTCACCCAGTCCTTTGGTGTAGCCATTGAACTTCTGGAATCGGACTCCAACACCTTGCGTGATGTCCTAATCTCATCCGTAGCACAACAAGGTACTGGAATAATGCTGGATGATTCCAGGAATAACTGGCTCATAAACTGCACTGTCAGTACTCAGTACGGGGCGTTTGTATTCAGGAACACCGCCAACGACAATACTATCCTCGATTCGACAGCATCCGGAGGGGAGCTAGTGCGACTCGAGCTGTCTGTAGTAAGCGGAACTGTAGTTCGCAACAGCACTTTTTCTGGTGCTGGGGATGATGACGGAATCCTACTAATCTCTGCTACTGATACGACTCTGGATAACGTCACTGCCGAGGATAACGGCGATGACGCTTCAAGTCACAACGGTCTGGATGTTTCCTCATCTGATAACCTGTTAGTCAAGAATTCATACTTCAGCAACAATGAGGGTCTTGGAGCCTATATATTTAACTCTGATAATGCGGTTATATATTCCAACCAGTTCGATAGCAACGCAAATGGCCTGGTTCTCTGGAGCGTGGAGGATGCACGTGCTTCTCTAAACAGCTTCGAAGTCGGGGATGGTAATGCGATTGAGTTGCGATATGGCGCTGATAGCTGGATTGACAACAATACCATTGAGCAGTACGGGAATGATGCCTCACAGAATTTTGGCATTGGGGTTTTCTACTCGAGCGAAACCAGAATCCATAATAATTCCATTTCTGACAGTGAAGTTACTGGCATACTGCTTGGCGATGAGTCAGTATTCAATTACGTGACCGAGAACAAGCTGACTCGAATCGAGAATTCAGCTCTCCGCGTACTCGAAGGAAACAACTTTTTTGCTAGGAACAACCTGTCCGAAACTGAGCAGACTGGAATCACGATAGATGGAGACTGGAACGACATTGTTGATAACGTGGTAGCCGACGGTGAGTCGGTCGCGATTGAGGTGTTCGGCAGCAATAACCAGATCAGTGGAAACGACATCTATGGGAGTTCAGATATCTCAATTAAGTCCCCTGGTGACTCGAACACATTTTCTGGGAACACGGTTGACGCCGCTAACAAGGATGCGATACTGGTTTCCGGCAGCAACAACCAGTTCACTGGCAATCAACTCACCAACGGAGATATTGGATTCATCGTTACCGAAGGCAGCGACTGGAGCCAGTTCGATAACAATATACTGAGTTCCTTCAACGAAATCTGTTTTGACTTGAGTGGAGATTATATAACCCTTCAGGGCAATCACTGTTCCAATTCGGCGGAGGGTGCCGAACTATTTTCCGTCAATGGCCTGATCGCTGAGGATAACAACTGGACCGGCGTCGAGACAGCCTTCACCCTCGACAGTTCAGCCAATAACCAGTTTACCAACGAATCCGTCGCGTCAACTTCGAAGGCGCTGGTTATGTCAGACAGTAGTGATAATGAATTCATAAGTTCTTCACTTACGGGTGAAATTCATTTGACATCAGATTCAATTGCTAACAATTTCAAAAGCACTACAGTACAGGGTACGATTAGTTGCGATTCCACATCACAACTGTTAATATTTGACAACCTCACCATTGAAGCACAGAACGAGTTTCTCGTCACCCCCTTCGAAGGCGTTCATTTGCGTCTCAAGGCTGATGAGCAGGTAGTCTATGCTACCTCCCACTTCAGCGGCAGTGATGCTACCACTGGTGAAGACGGCCGCATCGAGCCGCAGTTGTTGGTCCACACCAGCTACGACGGCAGCTCGACCCCGCAGGTGGTCGGGTTCCAGCTGGAGTACGCCTTCCGCCTGCGGCAATCGGAAACACCCGGGTTCAACATCGCGGGACCGCACCTGGAAATAGTCTACATTCCGGACGAATGGAACTACGGTCTGGTCCAGAATTTGCAGACTGGTGAAGAATACGGGCTGATTTCCGAAGCGGTCGAAGATGCGAGTGAGGGAGACGAGTTGCTGGTGTGGCCCAGCCTCTACGAGGAGTCGATAACGGTTGACAAGCGGCTCACGATTACCGGGCTTGGACCAGAGGTTAGGGTGCAGGGCGGCTCTGACGCCGCCTTCATCATTGAGGCTGATGGCACCGTACTACAGAATCTATCAATCGGGAACTCAAGCACGGGTTTAGTGGTGAATGCGGACGATGTAATCCTAGCCAATCTCACTATTTCGGATATTGGCTCCGAAATTGAGGATGAATATGCGTTCCTATGGGAATACACCACCGGCAATAACGTGGCCTCAGTTGCCATCTCGGCGGACGGAGAATACATCGCTGTTGCAGCCAACCACGTCTCCCTCTTTAACAAGGACAACAGCACCCCACTCTGGAACTACACAGCCGGGGATGGAGTGCGCTCAGTCGCCATCTCGGCAAACGGAGAGTATATCCTAGCTGGTGGCGTATCCCTGTTCCACAAGGACAGTAGTACGCCCATCTGGAATCGAACTGAACAAGACCCGCGAAAGACTGCGCTTTCAATCGCTATTTCGGCAGACGGCAGATACATCATCGCTAGCTCTAGTGAACACGTCTACCTCTTCGACAAGGACAGCAGCACGCCACTCTGGAGCTACCTTATTGAGACTGATTCGATATCAATCTCCATCTCGGCGGACGGGGAGTACATCGCCTTCGGAACTTGGGACAACAAGGTCTACCTCTTCG
>ERZ651768.906-NODE-906-length-21941-cov-9.000320_pt1 | contig 21941 bp, 23 predicted proteins | sample MGYA00514754_ERZ651768 | MGnify/ENA metagenome assembly ERZ651768
GCGCAGAATGACGAGCAATCTCTCTATAGGTCTGATCGCCGTCCGCTGTGCGGATCAAATAGTCATTATCCAAGGGGGTAAAAGTGCTTTCCAGAGGAAGCAGTTCCAGACCAAACCTGGGCAGCATCAGTTCCCGCATTACATTGGGTTTCATAAGGCTTACCACATAGGAGCAGACAGAAAATTTAAACCCTGGAAATACTTCTTCTGTGACCGCCGCACCACCTAGGACATGACGGCGTTCCAGCACCAACACTTTTTTCCCGGCACGACCCAGATAGGCAGCTGCGGTTAAGCCATTATGGCCGCCACCAATGACAATGGCATCGTATTTTTTTATTCCGGGCATGAACGTTTACGCTCCGGGTCAAAAAAGGGTGTTTTCACAATCTGCGCAGGAGTCAGTTTTCTATAATGTTCCACCTTCAGTTCAAAATCGAGTACAGTCCCTTCTTTTGCAAAAGGGCTTTTAATATGTGCCAGGGCGATATATCTTTTTAAGATCGGTGACCACGCACCGCTGGTGGCATAGCCCACCTGCTCCTGATTGTAATATAAAGGTGTGCTGGTCCGCCAGGCCGTGGAAGGGAGTCCTGGAGCCAGACCAACATTTCGATAATGGTTTTCCAATTCCGACCATTGAATTTCAATACCCATGAATTCCCATTCCGAGCCGCCAGCCACTTCTCTTTGAAGAGCTTGTTTTCCGATAAAATCTTTCTTCTGCATTTTTACTGCCCAGCCCAGCCCCAGTTCGTAGGGTGATGATTTTCTGGTCTCAATTATGGCGTGGCGGGATGAAATATAATCCACATCCAATAGGATCAAACCTGCCTCGATACGGGCTATATCCAGGGCCTGGAGTCCGGTAGGTGTAATACCGTATGGTTTCCCTTTTTCTAAAAGCAGGTCCCACACGGATATGGCATCTTTTGGATCCAGCCATATTTCAAACCCAAGATCACCAGTATACCCAGTACGGGAAATAGATACTGGGATATCTCCGAACTTTGTATCCATCATCCAGAAGAATTTTAGACTGTCTAAAGAATCATTGGCAGTGGTGTTGAGAATCACCCGCGAATTGGGACCCTGGAGCGCCAGCGCAGCGGTAGTGACTGAATCATCAGAAATGGTTAGATCCATACCGGTGGCATTATATTGCAGCCATTCTAGATTGGGTTCCGCACTGGTGATACGGAATTTATGTTCCGATAATCGCTGAACCGTACCATCATCAATCACCTTGCCATATTCATCACACCATGGCGTGTACATAACCTGCCCTACCTTGCAAATGTAAATGTTTCTTGTCACCAAACGGTCCAGGAATCTCTGGGCCTCAGGGCCTTCGATGATGTATTTGTATAGCGGTGTAATATCCAGAAGAGCGGCCTTGGTGCGGATGGCGAAATATTCATTTTCGTGGGTGAGCTCATAATTGGTGGCAGCCAGGTATCCTGACCAGCGGCGCCATTCCTGGGATTCATTCAATTTGGACGTCCGCTCGAAAAATGGCGATACCTTCAACTGTGTTTCAGCAGTGAATTGATTATTGTAACTCATAGTGCCGATCTTAGAAAAGGACGGGTTAAACAGGTGGGACCGCCTGCACCTTTCAGCGAGATTTCTGAACCATCGTAGGTGTGAATTTCCACACCTTCACGTTCAAGCAGTTGCCGGGTGATTGGGTTGCCTTCTATCATGATCACTTTTCGCGGTGCCAGAGCTAAAACATTGCAGCCCATGGAATCATATTCTTTGTCAGGAACTTCAATAAGCTGTATTTGGCGATGGAGAAGATATTTTCTGAATGGTACCGGAAGCAACCGGGAATACACCAAGTATAGATCATGGTCTATGGGAGAAATATTGCTCATGAGATGAAGACAATCTCCAGGACCGGCCCAATGGGGCAGGGGGACTGAAATTACTTCATCAACCAGGTTCCCTAATAATGCCTTGAACTGGCGTATCCCTTCAGCATTGGATCGGTATCCTTCCCCAACGGCTGCGATTCGTTCATTAAGCCATACGATATCTCCACCCTCCAAGGTTCCGGGCGCTTCAATTTGCCCAAGGATAGGTATGTCTATGGATTCGAAGTAGTCCTTAACAGCGTCCGGCTCGGAAAGCCGAGCTTCTTTTCCCATGTTGCAGAGAATGATGCCGCCGTTAGAGATCACACAAGGGTCGTGGGTATACACCGAATCTAGAGATGTAGAGTCATCAATAGGTAAAAAATAAACTTCAGCACCAAATGAGGTTAATAATTCTGTGAAAGATTCATAATCCGCAAGTGCTTTGTTATAATTTGGCACGCCATAATAATTTAGTTGCGGAGATTTATCATTAAGAGAATTTTGATTTTGATAAGCTTCCCGGGGATGCTTCATTAGGACCCTGCGGATGGGATCAACCATGTTTTGACAGCCAAAATTCATATAATATACGTTTTATCCTGCTGCGTCATTTGATGTATCCATGTAAAATATAATTATAAACTATGTTTCAATTTTTGCCGATTCTAGATACTCATCCTTGGTATTAAAGAGAACATGTATGATTCCCATGTGCTTCTCATATTCTTTGAAAAATAATTTATTTTTTTGATTAGGGATAAAAAGAAATTTAATATACCGTTACTATTTAGACTCTTACGATAATGCAAGGTAAAATTACTTCAAAGAACTAGGTTGATTATAAATAATCTTGTTCAAGGACTGAATCCGGTTTTTAATATAAAAACTGTTTTTTTAGATGAATGAGTACTGGTATTATTTCCCAGAATTATTATGAAACCAAAAATGAAAGAAACAATAATGAGCAAAGAAAATTCCTTACATATGACCCCTGCAGAATTTCGAGAAACAGGCTATGCTGTTATTGATTGGATTGCTGATTATTATGAAAATGTAGATTCGTATCCGGTTCTATCCCAGGTACAGCCAGGTGCTATAAGGTCCAGTCTCCCAAATGACCCTCCCGCAATCGGAGAATCCATGGAAACGATTATGCATGATATAAATCAGCTTATTCTGCCTGGGATCACCCACTGGCAGTCGCCCAACTTTTTCGGTTATTTCCCCTGTAATTCCAGCGGCCCTGCTATCCTGGCAGATCTCCTCTCCAGCGGACTGGGAATTAATGGTATGCTGTGGGCGACAAGCCCAGCGTGTACAGAGCTGGAAACTCATGTTCTTGACTGGCTGTCCGATATGCTGGATCTTCCAGGACACTTTAAATCCACAGGTACAGGAGGCGGAGTGATTCAGGATACAGCATCAAGTTCATCTCTATGTGCCTTAATTGCAGCCCGAGAAAGAGCCACAAAGGGTAAATCCAATGAAATTGGATGCAGGGATAAAATGACCGTTTACGCTTCGAACCAGGCTCATTCATCCATTGAAAAAGCTGTGATGGTTTCCGGTTTAGGCCGGAAAAACATGAGGCTTATCAATGTCGATGAATCTTTTGCAATGAAGCCCGACAGTCTACAAGGTAAAATAGAACAGGATATAAAAGATGGATATATACCAGTGTATGTTTGCGCCACAGTAGGGACAACGTCCAGCACGGCTTTTGATCCGCTCAAAGAAATAGGTGCGATCTGTAGCAGGTATAATATTTGGCTTCATGTGGATGCTGCCATGGCTGGAACAGCGGCCCTTTGTCCGGAATATCGCTTTATACAAGAAGGATTAGAGTTGGCAGACAGTTATACGTTCAATCCTCATAAATGGATGCTGACTAATTTCGATTGCAGTTGCTTCTATGTAGCTGACCGGAATGAACTAATTAATTCTTTAAGTGTTTTGCCAGAGTATTTAAAAAACCAGGCAACACAATCGGGAGCAGTATTTGATTATCGTGACTGGCATATTCCTCTTGGCAGGCGTTTCCGATCCTTAAAACTCTGGAGCGTGATTCGATATTATGGCGTGGAAGGATTGCGAAAGTACATACGGAGACATGTTGCATTAGGTCAGGAATTCGCTGGTTGGGTTGAAGCAAATGATCGGTTCCAGCTTATGGCGCCTGCTCCCTTAAACCTGGTTTGTTTCCGCTACAGGGCGTCGGATAAATTCAATGAATTGCTTTTGGCAGATTTAAATAGCAGCGGGGATCTGTATTTAACGCATACAAAACTGTCTGGAAAGTACACACTCAGGCTTTGTATAGGCCAGGCGCACACAACAGGAAAACATGTACGGCAGGCCTGGGAAATGATAACAGAAGCTGCGGAAAAACTGGAAGCAACAATCTGAAACCAGACGCCTATTCGACAGTTCCGCCGCACCAGCGCACAATCAAGTTGGCAATAACCTCCACTGCTGTCATTACGTGTTCAATTTCAACATATTCATTTGCGGAATGTGCTGTACGAACATCCCCGGGGCCATATAACACAGTTGGAATCTTGGCATAATTTGTGAACAGGCGTAGATCTGAGCCATAGGTCACACCTTCCAGCTGCCCTTTATCATTGGTTACAGATTCATGGCAGCCCAGCAGCATTTTTACCAGAGGGTGCTCAACAGATGTTTGACCCGATTCGAATTGCCCATCGATCCATTGTACCTTTGGGGGTTCTTTTGCCAGCCATTTATCCTGGCCGGCTGCTTTTCCAATTGCCTCTTCCAGTGCGGTGCGGGCTTCGCCGGCACTTTCGCCAGGAAATACACCCAGCCTTCCTTCCGCAGTGAGCTTTTCGGGCACGGTCGAGTGCCAGTCACCGCTGCGGATTGTGCCAATATTGATCGGTGCAACCCGATCTGACCTTTCATAATATTGCACATGGAATGACTGGTGCCGGTCCTTTTCCAGCTCCTGAATTGCCTGGTGTACCAGTTCAAATTTTTCAATAGCACTGACCCCTTCCCAGCGGGTTGCTGCATGCGTGGCCCTGCCGTGAATCGTTATACTAAATGTAAGAGCACCGGATTGTATAGGGCAGATTCTCAGGGAAGTCGGCTCCAGAATTACAGCTCCGTCAGCAGTATACCCATTTACAATATTAGCCAGTGTGCCGCAGCCGCCGGATTCCTCGCCCACTACGCTCTGTATCTGTACACTCCCATTTGGGGCAAACCCCAGTTTTTTAAGGATCTCTACGGCAAAGATGCCGGCGCTTAATCCTGCCTTCATATCACAGGAGCCCCGGCCGTATACCCTGTTTTTTATCAGGGCACCGGACCAGGGTGACTCATTCCAGTTTTCTGGGGGTCCTGTAGGCACTACATCAACATGCCCATTCAGGATCAGTGATTTTCCAGCCTTTTTATTTTGCCAGTTTCCCAGAATATTGCAGCGGGAATCAGGGGAGTAACCATCATCACAAAACGCTGGGTGTGCTTTGATTTTTTCAAAATGAACAGGGATCCGTTCTACATATAAATCAAGGGAACGTAGTTTATCTGCGATGAGTTTCTGGACTGGACCCTCATTGTCAGCAAGACTGGGTAAACGTACCGCTGCCTGGATGAATTCTACAATTTCATCCCGCTGTTTTTTAATAGCGCTGGCGATTTCTGCTTGAATTTCAATCATGTTTTTTTCCAGTAAAAATATAAGGGCAGACCCGCTAGGATTATGCCGGCTCCTACAGCGGCATCCCGAGGCGCTTCCAGGATGGTATTGAAGGTGAGAAAAACAGCAAAAAGTATAAAGATGATGGGAATATAGGGGTAACCAGGTGTTTTATAGGGGCGTTTCATCTCAGGACGTTTTTTCCTTAGTATGATCACTGCAGCGCAGGACATGGCATAGAAGATCCATGATGCGAAAATGATATACGTGATCAGCTGATTATAGGTACCTGAAAAGGTTAGGGCACAGGCCCATACAGCCTGAATAATCAGTGCATTCGCGGGGGATTTGAATTTTGGATGAACTTTAGCTGCCTGCTGGAAAAAAAGCCTGTTCCTGGCCATGGCATAGTTTATTCTGGCACTGGTGAGAATAAAGCCATTATTCGCGCCCAGGAGTGAAATCAGTATAATAATTGAAACCAGCACCGCCCCTTTTTCACCCAGGAAAATGAATGCAGAATCTGAGGCCACCAGCGTCGATGTTCCCATGGCTCCAATACCCAGTGTATATGTAAAAACAAAGTTTATTAACAGATATATGGATATAACGATGAGCATACAGAATACCAGGGATAAAGGAATATTCCTCCCTGGATTTTTCACTTCTCCGGCTACATAGGTAATAAATATCCAGCCGTCATAGGTCCATAGTACAGAAACCATAGCCAGGCCCAACGGCCCCACAAGGGCGGGGAGCGGCCGATCCGGATAAAATGGCTGAATATTTTCAGCCGAACCGCCATCCATTACTAAGCCCAGAGAGATAATGCCAAAGATGGCACCGATCTTTAATAGTGTGAATATATTTTGAGCCCTGGCTCCAGATTTTACATCCAGAATATTAATGATGGTTAAAAGGATAACGGATAATATTGCAACACTTTTAATACCCATGGTTGAAAGAGGAAAGAAAAAACTCAGGTATTCCGAAAAAGCCACCCCCACAGCAGCAATACTGGCGGTATTAATCACGGCAACACATGACCAGCCGTAAAGGTAGCCCCATACCGGCCCATAAGCTTCATTTAAATACACGAACTGTCCGCCGGCCCGGGGCATGGCGGCACCCAGTTCTGCGACAGACAGGGCTCCAAACAGGCTGATCAACCCTCCAAAAACCCAGACTGCAAGTATCAAGGATGTGGAACCGGTGAGCAGGGCAATAGTGGCGGGAACCATAAAAATTCCGGAACCGATAATCCCCCCGGCATTGATCATGGTGGCATCCAGTAAAGTAAGAACACGAGCGAGTTTTGGAGGCTCAGGGCTATTACTCATGGAGGAAAAATAAGAAAATTGTTTTGTAAGAAACCTGTTAGATTAGGAATTTTTGTTCCAGAAATCCTCAAGTTCGACGCCCAGCCCGTCTGCAATGCGATTCACATAGGCATAATAAGACGTGATTTGATTAATATCCAGAATAGCGCGGTCATTATATCCCGCTTCCCGCAGCGGAATCAGATCTTCCGCACACATTTCGCCGGGTGTTGTAGTGAGCTTCGCAGCATAATCCAGCATAGCTCGCTGTGCCGGAGTGATATCCGCTTTTTTATAATTGTCTTTTATTTGTTCCACCAATTGGTGATTCTTTGTGGCTCTGAGGAGTCCCTCCTCATGATGCGTGATTCAGTAATGACATTGATTTAGCGCGGAAACAACCACAGCAATCATTTCCCTGTCTTCCCGCGGAACCGGTGATTTTCCAAACATGACTGTCTTGTAAAGGGCAAGATGGGCATCGAGGGTGGCAGGATTGGCACTGTGGATTTTCATAATGTTATCTACGCCGCCCCAGGGTTCTGTCACTTTTTTATAGAGTCTTTTTAATTCCCCCTTGGCATCTAATTCTGATATCATATTGATCCAGGCCATGGTAATACGTTAAGAAAGGGAACCTTCTACACAAGTGGTTTGAAATCCCCCGCGAATATTGTAAAGAGTGGTGACCATAAGTTGTTCCGTATCCAATGCAGTCCGCAGGTCAGTATATATGCGCTTGGTTGCTGCTTCCTGGTAGATGCCTACATTTCGGAAACTGATAAAATAATATTTCAGGGATTTCAGTTCCACACATTTTCCACCAGTGGGATGATATTCTATTTTTACATAGGCAATATCCGGCAGACCGCTGAAAGGGCAGACAGCACTGAATTCATCTGTCTCTGTTTTGATATACTGTTCCGGACTGTCAAAATTAAAAATCTCTAGCAATCCCGGGTTGATGTGTGTTTCATCTAAAAAATCAAATGTTTTTCCTTCTGCCTTGGCCATGTCAGTCTCCTTTGTATATGCAGCCGGTGCTATCCGTTTCCCTGATCTCGATCCGGGATAATCCTGGCAGGGCGGGCAGCAGTTTTGCCCAGATCCATTTACAGAGGATCTCGCTGGATGGATTTTCCAGTCCCTCAATGTCATTTAAATAAGAATGATCAATCTGTTTTCCAAGCGGTCCAAATGCGGTATCAATATCTACAAAATCCATGACAAATCCAGTGTGGGTGTTCACATTGCCACTAACTGTAATAGTGATTTTAAAAGAATGGCCATGTACATTTTTACAGGGATGACCGTCCGGTAAATTGGGAAGGGAACGCGCCGCTTCAATTGAAAAAGTTTTAAATACGTCCATAGGTGAATTTACAGGTCACACTGAGTTTAACGAAATGCGACATGGGTATAAAATTCTCATCCATTGGTTGATAGATTCCTGCCCCGTCAGGCTCAACATGACATGCAGCTATGGAATTCCCAATATTTTATGTGTTTGGAGACTCAATTTCCACTTCGGGTTTTTCACCACAAATTCTTTTGATTTTTCAATGTTTTCACCCTGGTTTGGCCCATCCATGGGCTGGATGAAATAATGATCGAAATCCAGGTCTTGGTATTGCCGGGGATTCATTCCGGACTGGGGGAAAACAATCTTTAGTTCATGGCCTTTTTTTAGGATGAATTCTGCGTTTGCCTTAGGGCTTACACAGATCCAATCAATGCCTTCAGGGGGAATCTTCGTTCCGTTTGTTTCAATCCCAATTTCAAAATCGGACCTGTGAACCGTGGATATGAATTCATCATCCATTTGAAGAAGCGGTTCACCACCCGTGCAGACTAGATACGGTTTTTTCTCATTCTCCGGCCACATTCTTTGAACGGTCTCTGCAATTTGATCGGCAGAGTATTTTCCGCCATAAGGACCGTCCATTCCTACAAAATCCGTATCGCACCAGTGGCAAATTGCAGATTCTCTATCGATTTCGAATCCTGTCCAAAGATTACAACCCGTGAATCGAAGAAACACGGCAGGCCGGCCTGTATGGTACCCTTCGCCCTGTTGTGTAAAATAGATCTCCTTGATGGTATACATATTCAATCTGGATAGTTCAGGGGATCAGGAATGCCCGCTTCCTTGAATCCTTTTAAACGTAAAATGCAGGCATCGCAGTGTCCGCAGGAGGCACTAGTTTCCTGCGGATCATAACAGCTGAAGGTCAATCCATAATCCACGCCTAGTTTGGTTCCTGATTTTATGATCTCTGCTTTGGTCATGTTGATCAAGGGTGTATGAATATGAAAATTTTTTCCTGAGACACCAGCTTTCGTGGCCAAGTTTGCGGTTCGCTCAAATGATTCAATATATTCCGGGCGGCAGTCGGGGTAGCCGCTGTAATCCAGGGCGTTCACTCCAATAAAAATATCGAAAGACTCCAGGGTTTCTGCTCGGGCCAGGGCCACGGAGAGCAGGACCGTATTCCGGGCAGGAACATAAGTTGCAGGAATATCAGACATCTCTGATTCAACCCGGTCCTTAGGCACTTCAATATCATCTGTTAAAGCTGAACCGCCGAATTGAGCCAGGTCAATATCCAGCACAGAATGTTTTTCAACATCAAGAGACAGGGCAACATTTTTCGCCGATTGCAATTCAAAGATATGGCGCTGACCGTAATTTACTGTCAGGGCAAATAAGTCGAATCCCTGTTCTCTGGCGATTGCCAGGCAGGTGGTGGAATCCAGCCCGCCGGACAGAAGGATAACTGCTCTTTTCATCCTTAAACTGTTCGTTGCTTAAAAGACCAGGTAAACTCGAATTCAGCCACAGTTTCCCCGGCTTCGTTTTTACCAATGGATTTTACAGTTGTTGCCGCCGGTTCACCTGTTTCCAGGGCCTGGACGACGGCCTGTCTTAATTTTTCACCTTCCCGGCAGGTGAAAATGGTAGTTCCAGTTGCTTTCTTTAGAAAACGGGCATTAAGACCGGTAATAATTACGGCAACACTGGGCTGGATGCCAGTGATAAACAACAATGCATATAAACCAGTGCTGAGTTCCGCGGCCATACTTAAGACAGCAAAATAGGTGGATCGAAATGGGTTTTTGGTTATGAAACTGAGTCGGGTACTTACTCTGGAAACATGTTCATCGATGTGCACAATTTTCAACCCGGTAAAAAATGCCAGCGGCAATTTAAAAAAGGAAACTGTTTTAAATAAGAAGCGGCTGTTATAACGCTTCAATAATTTTTTCTGTTCGGTATTCATTCTAAGATTCAAGAGATCAGGAAGGTGGAGAATTCATTTTCTGTTTCTGGAATTTAGGTGTGCTTATTCATTTATTCATAGCCATGCGAACTTCTCCGGCAATGGCCAGTGCATGGGGAGTATCGCTGTGGATACAGATAGTTTGAGCTTCAATTTCCAATTCACTGCCGTCCACTGCAATAATTTTTCCTTTCGCAATTAATTTGGCCTGTTTTGCCGCCTGTGCCGGGTCTGTGATCAGAGCATCAGGGAATTTTCGGTTGCGCAGACTGCCGTCCGTTTCATAAGTACGGTCCGCAAATGCTTCCCCCAACACCGTCAGCCCCATCTCGGTAAATACATCCAGCATGACGGAACCGGACAAACCCATTACCGGTAAATGCGGATTCACCTGCAGTACAGCTGCGCCGATAGTGCGGGCTACAGCTCTGTCCTGGGCAGCACGATTGTAAAGGGCGCCATGGGCTTTTACATGGGACAGGTCCAGGCCCTGACCTTCAGTAATATCCGCCAGCAGCTGAATCTGGTCACGGATTGTTGCCAGCAGTTCACCAGCATTCATTTCCAGGTCCACTCGACCAAAATTTTCGCGGTCAGGATAACCGGGGTGGGCACCCACATTCACTCCCTTTGTCTTGGCGATCCGGGTTGTCTCTGCCATCATGTCTTCTTCACCGGCGTGACCGCCGCAAGCCAGATTGATGGAAATCACATAATCCATCAGGTTTGCATAAAGACCGTTAGCCAGAAATTCGGGGTATTCCCCCATATCGCTGTTGATATCCATCATTGTCTTGTGCGTGTTAATTCTTCCACAAAGGACTCCTGTTCAAGCCGTAGAACCTCAGCTTCCTCCATGGTAACCAGTTGAAACTGAAATTTATCCCCCGGTTTAAACTGCCCGACTTTACAGATATCTGCGGTGATAACGTTGGCAATTTTGGGATAGCCCCCGGTGGTTTGATGGTCAACAAAGGAAATAATGGGCCTGCCGTTACCTGGAACCTGAACCGCGCCAAGGGGAATCCCTTCGGTAGTAATTTGTTGGGCAGTGAGGGAATGAATTGCCGGTCCTGTTGTTCGCAGCCCCATGCGGTCAAAGGCCTGGGAAATTGTATATGGTCTCTCCTGCAGTGCTTTCCAGGCTGCAGAGTCAAACCAATCGTGCTGCAACCCTCTGGTGATGCGCAGGATCGATCTGTCCAGTTGAATTGTTTGATTCAATATTATGCCTGCTGCCTTTTGGTCTGGATCACCAATATTTATTTCTTGTCCTTTCTGCAATATCCCGCCGTCGAGTCCCCCAATTTTGGTCATAATATGCGTGGAATGGCTGCCCAGTTGAGGTGGTAATTGAAAACCGCCCTGCACCGCCAGGTAACAGCGCGCCCCATCCCGGGTGGAGCCGATAGTAAGCTTAGCACCTTTTTTTATATGACAGGCTTGATAGTAGGGGAATTCTTTTCCATCTATTTGTGCAGGGAAATAACTGCCTGCCAAGGTGATACAGGCATCCTGCTGGAATAGGTATTCCCCGCCGATGATGGTCATCTCCAGCGCAGATTCATGTTCGGGATTGCCCACGAGCAGGTTGGCCAGCCGCAGGGAAAGAGAGTCCGCCGCGCCGGCGGCTGAGATTCCCAGGTGTGCATATCCTTTACGGCCAAGGTCCTGCACGGTAGTCTGCAGACCCGGACTTATTACCGTTACACTCATGATTGGTGGGACCTCAGGCGTTCATATTCATCCAAGTCAATCGCGTGAAATTGAATGCGGTCACCCATACGCACAAGGCTGGTTCCCGGATGATCTTTATTCAATAGTTTCAGGGGTGTTCTGCCAATGAGGTTCCAGCCTCCTGGTGTGGGCAGCGGATAGATACCGGTCTGTTTCCCGGCAATGCCCACAGACCCTACGGGTACGGTTTTGCGTGGGGAATCCAGGCGGGGTGTGGCCAGTGTTTCATCCATGCCCCCGATGTATGGGAACCCGGCGGAAAAACCGATAAAATGGACCAGATAGCTGCCTGAAGTGTGGCGTTTAATTACTTCATCCCTGCCGTACGCTGTATGCCGCATCACACGTTTAAGATCCAGGCCCAGTTGCGGATTGTAGCATACGGGGATTTCAATCTTGCGCCGTTCAATTCCTTGGTCAAAATGGATCGATTTTCCAATCGTTTTCAGCAGATCAATACTTTCATCAAGGCGTGTGGTATTACTAAGCCGTATCAGTATTGAGTTGTAGCCAGGGGAAATATTGGTGATTTCCTTTGCTGGATTTTCCAGGAGATATTGGGTAAAAGATAAAACCTGCAGATGTAAATTTTCTGAGATTCCATCTCCAAATTTTACCAGGATGGTATTATCGGAAGCAGGGATGAAATCAGGGTCTAAGATAAACATTTTTTATTGAAATAACTGTATAACCAGGTAGTGTTAAAGGAAAAACTTCATATAATAGCAGTAAATTAGTTTTGCCAGTTTATCCTAAGAAGTAAAAGTATGTTCTCGTTTTAATGAAAAATTAATTTCAGCCATGAAACTCTGTTTATTATTCATCTGTTCTTTAGCTGCAGCCCAGGATCTTTACCAGGGAGAGATCACTTTTGACTACAGCGGCACCATCAATGGATCATTTTCGTCTACTGTTCAAGATTCAAATACAGCCGGCTTTGCTTTCAACCAGGAGGGTGCAGATACATCTTACTTTATAATGGGGGCAATTACGGAACAAGAAGATGGGGGATTTGATCTGTTTTTTACCCTCATGCAGGACACAACATTTCCTGTCCAGCCGCGGACATGGAACATCCCGGGACAGGGTGACCTGGAAAATCCCCTAAGCCTGGAAACCATTGTTGTTTTGATGCCGGGTCTGGATTCAGCTTTTGTGGCAGAATTGTTTGCTGTATTTACAGATACGACAGGCGGAGATTCTCTGAATCTGGATACATTATTAACAGGATTGTTTCTTGGACTGTCCAGTAATTTGTACCTGGGGCTTGCCGGTGAAATGGAAATTTCGGAGGTAACAGATTCAACACTTGTTGGCGGATTTTATGCAACGCTGATTAAACCGGAAATTCATATTCCGCCTCATATGGTGATGATAAATAATGGCGGATTTGTTTTCAATACAATTTCTTTACCAGTACTTATAGTAAAATCTAAACCAAAGGTACCGGAAAGACTGATACTGTTCCCAGCCTACCCTAATCCTTTTAACCCGGTCACGGCCATTCGGTTCTCAATCGAGACACATAGCAATGGGTCTCTGCGTATTTTTGATATAACCGGCAGGATGGTAGAATCCCTTATTAATAAACCCTTTTCCCCGGGAGAATATGAAATTGAATGGTATGCCGGCGGACGCCCAAGCGGTGTTTATTTTGCCGTGCTCCAGACTGGGAATTTTGTGAGAACAACAAAACTGGTTCTTATGAAATAGTGGCTGAAGTACAATTAACCCACCATGAAATAGTCAATGACCTGCTTCTGCTGCAATGGAGTGATGGATCGGAACATGCGCTGCCCTTAGCATCACTAAGAAAGAATTGCCCCTGTGCAGCCTGTGCCGGAGAAAAAGATGTATTTGGGAATGTTTATAAAGGACCAGCTAAGGCGTTAACTGAGACCAGTTATGAAATTACAGGTATCCAGCCAGTGGGATATTATGCCCTGCGGCCTTTCTGGAAAGATGGACACAATACAGGGATTTTTTCTTATGATCTATTGTTTTCTTTAGCCAACCAATGGAATTCTTAATCGATTTCTAAAAAAATAATTGAATTATATTCCGAGCCAAATTAAATGAAAATAATAAAAATCATTCTCTTTTTATCCCTCGGAATTTGCAGGGAAGTTGAATTTAAGGAAATCCAGTTATCGGGTCTGATCACAGATAAAAAGCAGGAAATATCAGGTCTGGAATGGTATCAGGACAACCTGGTCCTGCTGCCGGAAAATCTGGGCGGATTTGTATATATGATCTCAAAGGAAAGAATTAAGAAACAGCTCAGGAGCTACAAACCTGAACCCATAGAACCCAGGCAGGTGTCATTTAAAACGGCTGATTATTCAAAAATAATCCCGGGCTTTCAAGGATTTGAAGCAATCGCATTCAAGAATGAATTTGTGGCAATTACCCTGGAAGCGAAAAATGATAAAGAAATGCATGGCTACTATGCCTGGGGGACCATTAATCCGGAATCGTTTGAAATTATGATACCAGAGAAAAATCTTTTGGAACTGCCTGTACCGGTACAGGTGAAAAATTTCACATTTGAGTCGCTGTTAATCCACGAGGAAAAAGCCATAGTTTATTTTGAAGCCAACGGCAGAAACCTTAGAGAAAATGCCTGGCAGTATACCGTATCACTGGCCGATCAAAAAGTTGAGAAAATTGAGCATCCTTTCATTGAATATCGCATCAATGATGTCACCAGGCTGGACAGGTTCAAAAAATTCTGGGCCATTAATTATTTATGGCCGGGGGATCGGAAACTGCTTAAACCTGCGAATGACGCGGTATTTGAACATTATCGCAAAGGGTTGTCGCATTCCAAAATTGACGGCGTGGAACGTCTTATTGAATTCCAGATCAATAATGGGCAGATCGAAATGACGAACAGGTCACCGATCCAGCTCGTCCTCAAAGAAAAAGAATCAAGGAACTGGGAAGGTATTGTTCGTATGGATAAAAGGGGCTTTCTCATCGCTACAGATAAATATCCCCGGATGATATTGGGTTTTGTCCCTCTGAATTAAATGAAAAAACATTGCCTGTTATTATTTTTTATAACCCTTTTTTATTTTTCATGCGGACAGGGTCAGCAGGATGCCTATGTCCTGCTTATTTCTTTTGATGGTTTCCGGGCGGATTACCTGGACAGGTACAATACGCCGAACTTCGATACATTCATAAAAAACGGTGTAGGTGCTGTGGGGATGAAACCCTCCTTCGTCACCAAAACATTCCCGAACCATTACAGCATTGCCACAGGCATGTATGCTGAAAACCACGGGTTGGTGGGAAATCATTTTTATGATCCTGTGCTGGATGAAAATTATACCATGAGTGACCGGTCTAAGGTGGAGGACCCAAAATTCTATGGCGGGGAACCAATCTGGGTCACGGCGGAAAAACAGGGCGTCAAAACAGCCTCTTATTTCTGGGTGGGCTCAGAAGCACCTATCAAGGGAGTCTATCCCAGCAGGTGGAAACGATACGATCATGATTTTCCATTCGAGGCAAGGGTTGATTCTGTGGCTGACTGGTTTTCTCTGCCAGTCAGTGAAAGACCCAGACTCTGTCTGTTATATTTTCATGAACCGGATGGTGCAGGTCATGATTTTGGTCCTGAAAGTCCCGAGACAGGACGAATGGTGACTCACATGGATTCTATCTTTGGTATTATTGTTGAAAAAATGAGCAACCTTGATATTTATCCACAGTTGAATATTATCGCAGTCTCCGATCACGGCATGGCAGAGATCAGTTCCGATCGAACGGTGAATCTGTCAGACTATACCGATATAGGAGCCGTCATTCAGGAAGGTTCTGGCCCCTACGCCATGCTGTACAGTGAAAGCGAAGGGGAAGTTGAAAAAGCAGTGGTTGCATTAAAAAAAGCACCCCATATTTCTGTGTTCTTAAAAAAGGAAATTCCGGACCGGTTTCATTTTAAAAATCATTATCGCATCAAGGAGGCACTGCTACTGGCTGAGGAGGGCTGGTATATCAAAAACCAGGCCATCAGCAGTTCTGATACTGCCGGCGCATATGTACCCGCGGGAGGCACCCATGGTTATGATAATATTTTAATGAGCATGCACACTCTTTTTGCCGCAGGAGGGCCGGATTTTCAAAACGGGATAATTTCCGAACCATTTGAAAATATTCATTTATATCCAATGATTGCTCATATACTGGACATTGAGCCCAATCCCGAAATTGACGGGAAAATTGATAATATCAGGCACCTGCTCAGATAATGAAAATTAAATACCTGGTTTTGGTCTTTATTTTGCTATCCCAATCGCTGCTTGCATGGGGCAACACGGGACACCGGATCGTGGGGGAAATAGCTGAAACCTATCTCACCAAAAATGCCAAAATGCAGATCAAAAAACTCATTGGTCACCATGACCTTTCCAGGATCAGCAATTGGGGAGATGAAATTAAAGCAGATCCTGAATGGGATCATGCCTGGGACTGGCATTATTGTACAATTCCCGATGGGGAAGAATATGAGCCGGGGAAGTATAGGGGCCAGGCCATTGAGAAAATAAATGAATTTATTGGAACCCTGAAAAACACCGCATCAACCAAGGAAGAAAAACAAATTGCCTTAAAATTCCTGGTGCATTTAACCCAGGATCTTCATCAGCCTCTCCATGTTGGCAATGGAAAAGATAAAGGCGGGAATTCCATAAAAGTTAAATGGTTTGGCGAATTGACAAACCTGCATAGTATCTGGGATACAAAATTAATAGAGTATCAAAATTTGAGTTATACGGAATATGCAAATTATTTGTTGCTCGACGTGGACTACAGCGAGATTCGTAAATGGCAGGGAGATACTGTTATGGACTACATTAATGAGTCCAAAAATTTTCGAAACCATTGTTACGACTATTCTGGAGATAATTTGAAGTGGGAGTACATCTATAAAAACAAAGAATTGGTTGAACTGCGCCTGCTCCAGAGCGGAGCTCGATTGTCTGGTGAATTAAACCGGATATTTAAATAGTTTATTTGGCTTTGCCCTGGGCTGCCACCGCATCCATGGCTGCCTGGATCGCCTCCTGGTCACCTAGATAATAATGCTTGATGGGCTGCAGTTTCTCATCTAGTTCGTACACCAGGGGTACACCGGTAGGAATATTCAGGCCTACAATCTTATCATCAGATACATTGTCTAAATATTTAACCAGAGCCCGCAGTGAATTTCCGTGGGCGACGATTAAAACACGCTTGCCTGATAGGATATCAGGTTTAATAACTTCGTGCCAGTAAGGTAAAAACCGCTCAACAGTATCCTGCAGACATTCTGAGGCCGGGAGGTCTTTGGCATCAAGGTCCCGGTATTTCTCATCGAATCGCGGATGTCTTTCATCCTCCAATTCCAGCCTAGGCGGCGGCGTGTTGTAGCTCCTGCGCCAGATCAAGACCTGTTCATCCCCATATTTTGCAGCAGTCTCCGCCTTGTTTAAGCCCTGCAGAGCTCCGTAGTGCCGTTCGTTCAGCCGCCAGTTATAATGGATCGGTATTTTTGAAACACCCATTTCACTCAGGCAGATTTCCATGGTGCGAATGGCCCGCACCAGAACAGACGTGTGCACCACATCAAATTCGTAGCCACCCTCTTTAAGAAGCTGGCCGGACAGCCGAGCTTCCATTTCCCCTTTTTTTGTCAAGTCAACGTCGGTCCATCCCGTGAACCGATTTTCCAGGTTCCATTCACTTTCACCGTGGCGCAATAAAACCAGTCTATACATTTTGTTTTTTCTCGGTTATTTACGGCGTTGAACTTCTCAATCTCAATTTTTTGACAAAAGGTTTTTTTCTGTAGATTTCCATTATGTGCGGACGAAAGACATTGACCCGTGATATGCAGTCTATCATTGAGGAATTGGCCATTGGAGAATGGGAAGACCCTGATAACTATACCCCCAGCTATAATATTGCTCCGGCACAATTCTCACCCATATTGATCCAGGAAAATGATTCCCGTATTGTCAGACCTATGAAATGGGGGCTTATTCCCAGCTGGTCCAAAGATGAAACTATGGGTGCAAAATTGATCAATGCCCGCTCGGAAACGTTACTGGAAAAGCCTTCCTTCCAGAACCTGGTGCCCCGCAACAGGTGTGTGGTTATTTCCGATGGTTATTATGAATGGCAGCGCAGGGGCAGCGCCACGAAGCAGCCTGTGTATATTCATCACCCCCGGGGCAGGCTTCTGCCGATGGCCGGTCTATGGTCTGCCTGGACATCCTCCGCCGGGGAGGAATTGTTGACCTACACCGTGATCACCACTGCGCCAAAGAAGAGCATTGGCCATATCCACACCCGCATGCCTGTGATCCTGCACCCCGGGGACCTGGATACCTGGCTGGGCAGCGACCAAAACCCGGTTCATGCAGCTAGTAACCTGCTGGTTCCGTACAGGGGTGATCTAGGTTTTCACCCTGTTTCGACTATGGTGAATTCGCCGCGTAATAATTCCCCGGACTGCATACGTCCCATTACTGACAGTTCGACCTTGGATATGTTCTAAGTTATTGTTAGGGAATTACATCCTCCGCAAATAAAAAACTAACAAATATTCTTTTGTACCTTTAGGACATTGTCCAGAAATTCCGGGGCTAATAATCTTGGGTAGATTATAATCTTACAACACCAAACAAGGAGAATACACATGAATCGTTCTATGCGATCTCTGGGATCTATTCTTATTTTAACAATATCCTCATTCCTTTTTGCGCAGATGACCGTATCCGGTACCGTTACCGATGCTGCCACAGGTGCAGCCCTGGCCGGTGCAAATGTGGTTGTGGTAGGTACCGACTTGGGTGCGGCAGCGGACGCTAGTGGTGCGTTTACAATTAGTAACGTGCCAAATGGTGCAACCCTTACCGCATCTATGATCGGGTATTCCAGCTCAAGCCAGAAAGCTGCACGCACTGTGAATTTTAAACTTGCTGCATCAGCTTTACAGATGTCTGGGCTAGATGTAATTGCTAACAGGGTAGATGCAAAATCCAGTATTGCTTATACGGATGTAAGTCCAGAAGAGCTAGAGTTGCGATTAGGTACTAGAGGCATTCCCCAAGCTCTAAGTCTAACGCCTAATGTATATACTGAAACAAATGGTGGCGGCTACGATGATGAGAATATAGCGGTGAGAGGGTTTACTGATAACTATACATCATTTTTAATAAATGGTATACCAGTTAATGATATGGAAAATGGAAATCTTTATTTTTCAAACTGGTCAGTCCTAGCCGATATAGGTACCAGTGTACAGCTTCAGCGTGGCCAAAGTGCCGTGAATCTGGCTACACCAAGTGTTGGCGGAACAATTAATTTTGTCAGCGCTTTACCAAGCCAGGATGCATCGGGAAATGTAAAATATCTGTTGGGAAACGGTAATCATAATAAGTTCACTGTCAAGGCAAACACAGGCTTAATAATGGGTGGTAAAGCAAATTTAACGGTCGCACTTGGCAAAAGATCTGCAGATAGTTATGGCGGAAGAGATGGAACATATTCTGATGCTACATCCTATTATTTGAATGGTTCCTATGCCTTGAATGATAAGAACCGTTTTGAGTTTATCACTCTGGGCTCACCCCAGCGCCATGGCCATGCTTTCTACAGCGCAAAACTAAAAACATGGGACTATGAATATGCAAAAGAGTTAGGGGATACAGAAGCAACAGCAGAAGATGAAGTTGGTCGTAGCTACAATACTGAATACAATACTATATCAGACGCAGCGGCCTCAGCACTTGGTCAGGTAGCAAGAGCTGACTGGATGCCGGGTTCAGGATGGAATTTCAAAGAAACTGACAGATACTATGATAACGCTATTACTGCTAGGCATAATTACTTTTACAGGCCTATAACACAGCTGAATCACTATATGAAAGCCAGTGAGTCTCTTGATGTTATAACCACTTTTCTGCATGTTGGCGGTGAAGGTGGTGGGACAGGGAGATATGGATCTTTCCCAAAAACATCTGATGGATTATATCGAGATTTTTCATCAGTCATATTAGCCAATACATCAAATCCAATTGACACTTTGGGTTTAAGTGGGAATCTTTCTACTGCCGTGCTGAGAGGCTCTCGTAATAATCATGTCACCTACGGTTTAATGAGTAAAGCCATGTATCAAATGAATCATAATATGAAGGTCACTGCCGGAGTCGACGTTAGAACGGCCACAATCGAACACTACAGGCAAATCTATGATATGTTAGGCGGAGATTATTACATAAATACAAGTAATAAAAATGAATCTGGTGCTGAGACATACAAACAACTGGGTGATAAAATTGCTTATGATTTTACAAATGATATTAGCTGGGCTGGTGGTTACGCGCAGGTTGATTACAATGCAGGTGCATTAAATTCTTTTGTAATGGGCGGGTTTACTACCACGAGCTTCAATTACCATAACCGATTCATTGCAGGTGAGAAAGAAGTTGAGTCTGATCCTGCAAATGGGAATCAGATGAAAGCTGGATTCAGCTATGCATTGAACGATGATGTAACTCTTTTTACTAATGCTGGTATGACCTCGCTTACACCATCTTTTGATAAAGTAATTGATGATTATGCTGGGTTACTTACTGAAGATTATCAAAACGAAAAAGCCACATTTGCTGATTTTGGTACCAGATTCAGTCTGCTTGGTGGAAGTTTAGGCGGTTCAATGAACTATTATTATACAGTTTGGCAGGATCGACAAATAAGAGTAGGTGTTGATAATATTACAGGTACGGGTACAGACGGTTATGCCAATATTACAGGATTAAGCCAAACCCATTCAGGTTTAGAGTATTCTTTTGCTTATAAACTAATGCCCTCACTACGATTTGATATTGTAGGTCATTTTAGCAATTGGGAGTACACTGAAAATGTATCTACTACATATTACCCAGATGAATTAAACCCAGATAGTACGGTAGCTTACAACCTATATATACAAGGTCTAAAAGTTGGCGGTGCGCCTCAATCTCAATTAAACTTGATTGGTACATTCAATCAAGGCCCTTTAGCTCTTTCTGCTGAAGTTGAGACAAGCGATAATTACTATGGTAATTTTAGTCCAACTTCAAGGACATCAGATGGTGACCAAGATACACAAGCCTATAAAGCTCCCCAGAGAATGTTAATAAACTTGCATGCTGCGTATTCATTGGGTTTAGCAGGATATGATATTGGTGTTAACTTATCTGTTTTTAATGCTACCGATGAAAAATATTTAGGTTATGTTAGTGATTCAGATGGTACAATTGGCAGTGCATATGTCCACATGGGCATGCCCATGACTTGGAGCCTTGGCCTAACTGTTGGTTTCTAATTCTTAATCTAAAAAGATAAGAAAGCCCCATTCTCGGGGCTTTCTTATTTATATTAGATGAGTAGTAATGAAGTAGTCCGTATTATTGGGAATAATAATAAATTACCCTCGTTATTTAATTGAAAATAGAAAAGGGGATCTATCTTGAGAAAATTATTTATTATCATTCCTTTCCTTTTTATGGGTGTTTTACTGGCAGAGGATGGCCTGCGTGAATCCTACAACCAGGAAGCAATGGAATACAGTGAGGAAGAAGAGGACGATGATGAAGAACTGGAACTGAATTACAGTGCGAACCTTTATTTAGGGTATCCGGTTTATGTAACTGAAACTTTCAGTTATTATGATAAATCAAACCCGGTGGTTGGTCTCTCCATTGGGACACCACTTGGATTCCAGGCTGGTCCTTTCTATGCCACCGTTGATATAGAAATACTGCGTTATATTTTTGAAGGGACAGAAGCATCAAAACAAGCAAATTATATCGGCAAAAAATTTGGTGGTATGGCTTACCAGGTGGGAGTTAATACCGGCTTATTCTTTAATGAATTCAGTTTCAGCATTACTGCCGCCTCTGGTATTTATCATGAGGGCACGGGTTTTATTGGCGGTGTCAACCTGGACCTGCCCCTTGGGGACATGCCTATTGAGTTCCGAGTTGCGGCAAGGGCAAATATGATTCAAAAGAGTGATGGTATCACCGGCTGGGTTGGT
>ERZ651768.908-NODE-908-length-21940-cov-12.316745_pt1 | contig 21940 bp, 13 predicted proteins | sample MGYA00514754_ERZ651768 | MGnify/ENA metagenome assembly ERZ651768
ATGTGCAGACAATACCTTCCAGACCATCAATGGGAGACACAAGCGGTTACAGATTCGGAGGCTTCATCTCAGCAGGGAGGTGTGGATGTTCTCATTCATTATACAAATGTGGATTTACCTGTTGATTCGAAATTCCCGATGGATGCACACAACCGATACATCAACGAAGCAGAGAAGACGATGGACGGAATGAATGATGCTGAAATTGACAATCACAAAAACATAATAAAGGATCAATTTAAGAAATTTCAGCATTCGGTTTCCGCGTTTGGCCTGATCTTCGGTCAGAACGGTAACAGGCGGCGGCGGTGGTGGTACACAATATGATGATAGTATTGATCCATCAAATGGTGGTTCAGGAGTTGTAATTCTTAGTGTTCCAACAACAAATTATGGAACAACGACTGTAACAGGCAGCCCGACAGTAACAACCTCAGGCGATAATACTATTGTGAAGTTTACCGATACTGGAACATTTTACTCTGGATAAATCACTACCGGGACCTGACCAATCAACTTCAGCGAATCCTGAGGAATTTGCTAGGCTGGTTAAGAATATTCGTAATGCTGAAATGGTATTGGGTTCGTCTGTGAAGGAACCGTGTGAGATTGAAAAAATCAATTCTGAGGGGATGCGCCGCAGCATTGTGGCAAAAATAGATATTACTAAGGGAACAGTTATTAAGGAGTCTATGCTTACGTTTAAGAGGCCAGCCAATGGATTACCACCTAAATACTTTTCTGATGTTGTAGGTCAGCAAGCAAACCGTGACCTATCAATCGACACTTTACTTAAATGGTCTGATTTAGACCAATGCCCGAAGAAGTAAAAAAAATTAATTGTTATTGGAACTGGTGGTCAGACACGTGTGATTATTGATGCTGCCGAGGATACTGGTTTCAATGTATGCGGGATTATAGATGTTGACTACAAAGGTCAAAGACGATCTTTTACGCCATATCCATAACGAAATTGGGTACAACTTCCGTTTGACTAATATTCAGGCGGCGTTAGGTGTGGCGCAGCTGGAACAGCTAACGGGATTCTTGGAGCGGAAAAAAGATATTCATCGGCAATATACCAAAGCAGTGGAAAAAATACACCGATGATAAGGTAGCCGAAAATGGAAATGGCATTTATTGAAATTATCTTCATATTTAAAAGTGCTTAAATATCAATAACCTATATTATAGCCATTCAAAAATCCACTCATAGCATCAAATTGGGACATGAAGTAACGAATGATGTTAATTCAGTATGATAAAAATCAATCATATTTGAAAATTTAATTATTTCACCAACTAAAGAGTAAAATGTTACCTGATTATTTTACTTTGTGGGAATAGCAGAAATGCAATTGGGAAGGTATTATAAACTGACTGATTAAGCCCTGAAATGATGTCATCCTGTTATAGAGATACTTTTGTTTTGAACAAAATTCTTTTCCATGTTGCACTACTTTCATTTAACTTGAAAACCAAACGGTTGCCTGATGAGTCCATGTATGCAGCCAGCATATTTCTATTTAATCTATATACTTTTTTTACTTCAAATCCGTCAATTTTTGGCAAATTTGCTATATATTCACTTTCTGCTGCACATGACGCAATCAAAATTACAAAAAACAACTGGGAGATTAAGACAGAGAAAATTTTCATCCTATCAGCATTTAAATAGTTGGTATTTAGGGAAAAACAAAAAAAGAATAATCGTTGGAATCATTGAAATAAACTTCCAGCTTAGTTTTTGAAACGTGCGAAGACTTTATTCAGATTACGCTTCAGAGGACTCAATTTCATCACAGCTGAAATACAAATAACTAAAACGATAAGTCTATATTACCAAAAACTCCTGAATCCTTTTTCAGGCATTCAGGAGTAATATAGCAGTACTTAAGCAATAACACTATCTTAAGTCATATGTGTTTTATATTTAAAATGCATTACTGAAACAAAAGATCTACGTAATTATAGTGATACAAAAAAATTTATATTCATGATCAATATCAGGATGTAAACATAAGTTATATGATTTTTTAAATTAATCCAAAAATTATTACTGAACCAGTTATAAAAAATATTGATTTGAATACAGTTTCAAACATAAAAGAATCATTGCCTGAAACAGAACGTCCTTCATTTTCAGAAAATGAGATTATTCCCCTTCTGGAAGAACACTATGATCTTTGCTGTACTGTTCAAGAGCTTCCAGGTGAAAGAGACCGCAATTATCTGGCTCAAGATAAAATTGGCAATTTTTACGTATTAAAGATTTCAAATGCATCTGAGTCCCTTGATTATTTGAAGTTACAAAACCAGGCCCTAGAACGCACGGCAAAATTATTTGATGATGGCAGGATTCCGTGTGTAATTCCTGACATAAACGGCGAGCTACTTTCAAGAACCTGTTCTCCAAGCAACAATTTGCACTGGACTCGCCTGGTTAAATTTGTAGATGGCATCCCAATGGCTCAGTACAGACCTCATACAAAAGAGTTTTTGCATGAACTCGGTTTTATGTGCGGAACCGTCACCAAGGCACTTCAGAATATCCCCATGCAGCCTCCAGTACGGAGGCATCTTTGGGAAATGCATAATGCAAAGGAAACTTTGCAGGAATATATGGAATGGATCGATGACAGGAAACTGAGGAGATTGATAAATCATTTCCTTGATTTATATACTAATTTATTGACACCAACGGAGAAAGGGCTGAGGCGTGGTTGGATTCATAATGACTGCAACGATTACAATGTTCTGGTAATTCCAAATCTGCATGGAACTCCTTCATTGGGGTTGATAGATTTTGGAGACATGACCCATTCCTACCTTGCTGCAGAACCTGCAGTAGCCTGTGCATACGCTATGCTGAATAAAGCTGAACCTCTTGAGGCTGCGGTTCATTTGATAAGCGGATTTCATAAGCAATTTCCGCTGGAAGAAAAAGAGGTAGAAATTCTGTATCCCATGATCCTGATACGCCTTTGTCTCAGCGTTACATTAGGTGCATTTCAACAGCATAAAGAACCTGATAATGAATACTTGGGAATCAGTCAGAAACCTGTGTGCAAACTACTTGAACAGCTGCAGAATAATAATGTCAGATATGTACATTATCTGTTCAGGAGTGCATGTAATTTTGAGCCCTGCAAAAAGGCTAATGAATTCAGGAAATGGCAAAACAAACCGGAGATAATTTTTCAAAGTTTGCTGAAAGATTCACTTACAAGAAAAAATACTAAAGTACTTGATCTAAGCACAGGCAGTCCTTTGTCAGCAAAATTACAATGGCTGTCAGTCGATGAACAACAAAATTACCTTGACTTACTGCTACGCGAAAAAAAAGCACAGACTGCAGTGGGTAAATATTCTGAGGTACGTTCAATCTATTCTGCAGAACAATTCTGCCATGATTCGCTTGAAGGAGATGAGAAAAGAACAATACACCTTGGGATTGATATCTTTGCAAAAGCAGGTACCTGCATTTATGCGCCATTCGATGGCGTTGTTCACCACCTGAATGACAACCGAGGTCATCTTGACTATGGACCTACAGTAATACTGAAACACCAGCCTTCTGATGGTCCTTTGTTTTACACTCTATATGGACATTTAGGACGTTCATGTCTGAAGAATTTAAATATTGGACAGTTAGTCAAGGGCGGAATCCCACTGGCTGAAACCGGTAATCCAAAGGAAAATGGAGGCTGGATTCCCCATGTGCATTTTCAGATCATCCTCGACCTTTTTGATTCGAAAGGTAATTATCCGGGAGTGGCATTGCCATCGCAGCAAAATGTCTGGACCAGTATTTGCCCGGACCCGGGAATTATGCTTGGACTTGGCAGAAAAAGCACAGCAAAAGAAATTAATTACAGAGAACTTTATAAAAGACGCAGCACAGTATTTGGACCGTCTCTGAGTCTTAATTACAAGAATCCGCTCATTATTGTACAGGGACAGGCGCAGTCATTGATTGATCATAAGGGACAATTTTACCTGGACTGTGTAAACAATGTGGCCCATGTAGGACATTCACATCCCAGCGTTTCAAAGGCACTGAGCGATCAATCCTATGTTTTAAACACTAATACAAGATACCTGAATAACATAAATGTTGAATACGCCGAACGACTCTGTGATCTTTTTCCGGAGCCTCTAAACACATGTTTCCTGGTTTGTTCCGGCAGTGAAGCCAACGAACTGGGGCTGCGACTTGCCTTTACTTTCAGTGGAGAAAAGGACGTTATTGTACTTGAGGAAGCATATCACGGCAATACAAGTGCAAATATTGATATCAGTCCATACAAGCATAACGGGCCCGGTGGTAAAGGACCACCGGAGTGGGTGCATAAAATTCCAATGCCATACGTTTACCGTGGTATTTACAGGGAGCCTGAAACTGCCGGTAAGCTTTATTCAGATAAGGTCCATGATATCTGTGAAAAACTTTCTGCACTTGGCAGAAAACCCGCGGCATTTATCTGTGAATCAATGCTTGGCTGCGGAGGTCATGTACCTCTTCCAGATGATTTTCTAAAAAAGTCATATCAACATGTAAGAAAATACGGAGGATTATGCATTGCTGATGAAATACAAGTGGGGTTTGGACGTACAGGGAAACATATGTGGGCATTTGAGCTGCAGGGCGTTGTACCTGATATTGTTACTCTCGGCAAACCAATAGGTAATGGACATCCCCTTGGTGCAGTAATTACAACAAGAGAGATTGCAGAAACATTTGCCAATGGAATGGAATACTTCAATACATTCGGAGGAAGTCAGGTTTCATCCGCGGTCGGCATGGCTGTTCTGGATGTAATGGAAAAGGAAGGACTGATGCAAAATTCTCTTGAAAATGGAAGACTGCTGAAAAAGAACCTGGAGGAACTTAAAAAAACATTTCCACTGATCGGAGATGTTCGAGGCGAAGGTTATTTTCTGGGTATTGAATTAGTAATTGATCCGGAGACAAAAGAGCCTGCCCCTTTGCATGCTGAATATATTGTAGAAAGGATGAAATCTTTAAGGATACTGCTGAGCACTGAGGGACCTGGTCATAATGTAATTAAATTCAAACCACCTATGGTTTTCAATCAAAAAAACGTTCAACAATTGACTGTTGAACTGGAAAAAATACTAAGTGAAACTCCCCTGCAGATAAATCATTAACATTTTTAATGTCCAGCCAGAATAGAATTGCAATTGGAGGAATCAGCACAGAATGCAGTACTTATTCTCCCCTTTTTCAAACAGAAGATGATTTTAACAAAATTGAGGGTGACTCGCTTGTTGAACTGCTGAACTTTCCTTTTGCAAGTTTCAACATCCATGCTCAACCGCTTTTCTTCTGTAAATCTCTACCGGGAGGCCCTGTTGAAGCTGAATATTATTCATCTGCAAAAGACAAATTTCTTAAACTGTTAGAAGCCGCATGTCCGCTTGAGGGAGTATTATTAATGATGCACGGAGCAATGCATGTACCTGACATTGAAGATCCGGAAGGAAACTGGATCAGTGAAGTAAGATCTATTGTTGGAGACAACTGCATCATTGCCGTCTGTTTCGATCTTCATGGCAATGTCACAGATGAAATTTTCGAGAACATAGATATTTTTACTGCCTACCGTACGGCTCCTCACATTGATATAGAATCAACATACCACCGAGCCGCAAAACTGCTTGCCGAGGCTGTTAGTGGTGATTTTCGACCTGAAGTTGTATGGTCATCAATACCTGTTTTAGTATCTGGTGAAATGTCTTCAACATTTGCTGAGCCCTGCAGAAGCATCTATAAGCAGCTTGAAATTATTGATCAGCGCAAAGGTATTCTGGATTCAAATTTAATGATTGGTTATGTCTGGGCTGATATTAAAACTGCTGGCGCCTCAGCTGTTGTTACCTGTTCAGACCAGCAGTCAGGGATCGAAGCCTGTACTGAAATAGCAGAAATGTACTGGATTAATCGCAACAATCTTAATTTTGATATGCAGGCAGGTGAACTGGATACAGTCTTCAAGTGGATTACTGAAGAGTTTTCTATATTAGCAGACAGCGGTGATAATCCAACAGCAGGTGGAGTAGGAGACCGTGCAGATGTTCTTAAGGCTTTGATTAAAAGGGGAATTCAAGAGGTGCTGGTTGCAGGTATTGCTGCGCCGGGAATTATAAAGGAACTGCAAACAAATGTACACGAACCTATTTCTATAGGAAACAGACTTGGTGGCGGCGGACCAAGAATCAAAATCAACCCAGAAAAAAATTATATTGAAAATGAATGTGCTGTTGTCCAGTTCCAGGGAATAACAATTGTCTTAACTGAACAGAGACGTCCTTTTCATAATCTAAGCGACTTTATCGAACTTGGAATTGATCTGAATGATTTTACACTGCTCGTGGTTAAATCAGGGTATTTGTCACCGGAATTACAAAGCCTCTCCGCACCATCATATCTGATGTTGACAGATGGAGCAGTTTGCCAGCATTTTGACAAATTAGAAAACAAGTTTAGAAAGCGGCCTTTATTCCCTTTTCAAAAGCCCGAAGAGTTTGTTCCTTTGGTAAGTCATAAGCAACTGTTTTCAATAAGTTAATTATCCTGAATTATGCAGCGGGAATAATTATGGTAAGTCAAAAAAATGCAAATGCGCTCAGTGCATAAGCAATTTTCTCAATCATTAATTATGAATCAATCTTCTCACGAATATTAAGATTTACTGAAGCTGTGAAAGGCATGGGAACCACTTCTGCGTCCACAGGCTGTCCGGGGTCTTCCGCATACTGTTCCGAAAGATGCACCCTGAACTTCTGCCCGTAGTTACCAACAGGCAAGCCGTGTTTGTTTAAAGTTCCTTCAAAAGGCACATATCCCATTGCTATATTTTTTTTCCTGTCAGGATGATACCAGGGAGAAGTTACGAATCCGCAGGGTTCACTTGACTCAGTTGAGAATATCGGCCAGAAATCGTGGGCAAAATCAATAACAGGTCTTCCTCCCATTTCCAGGCCAACCAGCTGCAGTTTGTAGGGTTTTTTTCCTGAGAGAAGATCGGAGCGCATTTTCTCAAGAACTTGTTTGCCAATATAATCAGCTTTTTTGTTCCATTGCCCTTTTCCGGAAAGTGACACCTGATAGCCAAGATTGCATTGGAAAGGATTGTGCTGACTGTCCATATCCTGTCCCCATGAAAGGATTCCCGCCTGAATTCTTCGACAATGGGAAGGAGCTGTCACCATCAGTTGATGTTTTTTGCCTGCTTCCAGAACAGCATACCATAAATCTTCTGCATGCAGGGTTGCATCTCGAAGATAGATTTCAAAACCTGCTTCTCCGGAAAAACCAGTTTGTGAAATGACGCAATCATGACCCGCAATCACTGCCTCAGCTAAACCATAAAATGGAATTTTTTCAATCTCCACACTGTCACCAATAAGGTCTTTCATCAGTGCAAATGACTTTCGACCCTGAACCTGCAAAGGGCAGACATCAATTTCGTCTATAACTACATTAAATCTTTTATCATGATTCACTCCCTGCAAATACATTCCAATATCAGAATCTGCCAGTGAGAACCAAAATTCATTTTTAGATAGCCTGAGAAGCACAGGATCATTCAACACACCCCCTTGGAAGTTGCAGAGAATTACATACTTGGCTCTCATTGGTTTAATTTGAGTTGCATCCCTTGTAATTACATAATCCACAAATTTTTCAGCATCAGGCCCCTTCACCATAATCTGCCTTTCAACAGCCACATCCCACAGGGTAACATGATTTTTTAATGCTTCATATTCGACCATAGCACCCCCATTTTCCGGTCGAACATATCCGAAGGGATGGAAAATGCGGTTATAAACTGTCGCCCGCCAGCATCCTGCCTCCACTGCCAAATGCCAAAAAGGAGATTTTCTGACACGAGTGAATATCAACATTTCAACCGGTGTTTCCCCGCTCTGGCGAAGGTTATAGGGAACAAGACGATCAGACTGATCTACAGAAGTAAAATGCTTATTCATTTCAAAATGTCCACAAAAATTCTGAATTACATAGTTTAAAGGTCTTTGTCAAAGTCATTCTAATATTCATTTCGTTCTTCTATTTTGAGTGTTTCAACCAATTTCTTTACTTCCTGTGACCGATTTATATTGCAAACAAGCAATGCGTCTTCAGTTTCAACGATGATTAAATTTTCTACACCAATGCTTGCAACAAGTTTTTTGTCACTGAAAATTAAAGAATTTTTTGTATCCTGTGAAATTACATTTCCCCGTAATACATTTCCTTCGCTATCTTTATCAGAAACTTTATGTAAACTCTCCCAGCTGCCTAAATCAGTCCATTCCATGTCAACAGGTATAACAGCCACACGGTCTGATTTTTCAAGCAGCGCGTAGTCGATAGAATCTGCAGAAACAGAATTATAAATCGTCCGAATATTTTCTTGATCAGAAAGATCACCTGCAGAAGCCTCTTTTTCAAATACATCAAGTAGTGCAGGGGCATGTTTGCGAAACTCCTGCAGCCAAGTTTCAGTTGTAGCCATGAAAATACTTGCATTCCATGTATAATCAGAGGAATCCAGATATTGCTCTGCTGTTGGCTGGTCAGGTTTTTCAACAAACTCTTCAACTTTGGAACCTACTTCCAGAGGTTTCCCGGATTTAATATATCCATAACCAGTTTCAGCACGATCAGGCTTTATTCCAAAAGTAACAATATATCCTGAAGATGCTAATTTTTCTCCAAGTTTCAAGGCATGGGTGAAGCTGTGAAGATTTTTGATCAAATGATCTGACGCTAAAACTACAACAGGATCATTACGATTGCTTTGAGGAATTCTCAGGATACTCCACAGAATTGCTGGAGCAGTGTTTCTACCAACAGGTTCTAAAAGCAGCTGCTCAATCGGGAAATCTGGAAATATTTGTAAAATTTGCTGACGCAACTGGTCTTTGTGCGCATCTCCACCAACTATATAAATCTGTTCAGGCGAGACCAGGGAGTCAAGACGTTTACATGTTTCCTGAAAAAGAGATTCCTGACTTGATCCGAGATTAAGAAACTGTTTGGGTGTCATGTTGCGACTGTATGGCCAGAGACGCGTACCTGTTCCTCCCGCAAGTATAATTGCTATCATACGATTAAAAATTATGAATTAATTTAATGTTGAATGGTCAGACAAGTTTGTGGTTGTGATTTTTTTAAGAAAATCAAGCCGGCTTAGAATAACGGAAATTGCAGTTAAACTGATCAAAGAACCTGCTCGTACTTGTTCAAGTGCATGAAAATAAGAGCGTAAGTGCGATGAGTAATTTTCTTCCAGAGTTTCCATCAGCCATGCAGCATCCGGTATAATCCTGGAGTCTATTTTAGAGGATGCATGCAAAACATCCAGCAACAATAATTTCCCCGTATCCAAAGTACTCAGTAGAATATCCTGGTATTCCAATTCCCAGTCATTTTGAGGCTCGATTAATACCAGTTTTTCGCGCAGCCAGTCAAATCCAAACCTCTGTTCAACACTGATTGCAATTTGATAAGCTGTGCTGACTTCCAAATCCTGGTTTAGGCAAAGATGCAAAACATATGGAGCAATTCTTAAATCTTGTAATGATGCACGTATTCCATCTAAAGACGGTGAAGATTCCTCTTCAGTAATTTCTTCATCTTCTTTTGCTTTGTCAGCTTCCGGCATAACCAAATCTGACTTCTCCTCATTCCTTGAAATTTCCTGATACTTAAGCAGTTCCTGCAACAATGCTTTGAATTGCTCAATCTGCTCAAATCCAGGCAGCAAGTCCTGCCCGTTAAGTACATTTCTCACCAGCGTTTTTATTACATCTTCCAATTCAATTAATTCTTCATACCGCTCTTTCTCACTAATATCAGTTAAAGAATATAACTCTTCACGAATTGTTTCCGCTTCAAGACTGGATTCAATCACCAGATATGTACGTACAACATCAGGAATGCTTTGTTCTGAGCCATGGGCCATTCTTGAAATAAATGTTGATCCAGCCTGATTAGTTATCCTGTTTGTAAGAACTGTGGAGATAATTTCTTTTTTCAAAGGATGATCAATGACATTTTCACCAAAAGAATCCCGCACTGTCCAAGGAAGATATTCCAGGTAATATTTTGTAAGTTCTTCCTCCAGCGGCATTTCAGATGAACTGAGAGCATCAAAAACCTCCATTTTTGAATAAGCCATCAAGACACATAAAACAGGACGAGGCAAGGGCATGTCTGCATTTTCAAGCTGATTCAGCTCTGACCATGATGGAATGTGCTCAATTCGTTTATTCATTCCATTTTCTTCAAGGTGTGAAATTAATTTGCGGAACAATCGGAAATTCAGGTTTGACCTGATGCTGTCCATTGAAATTAAACGATGCTGTCCGCGGTTATTTGCTAATACCAGTTCAGAAATTTCATCTGTTGCTGAAATTAGAAGGTCATCACGCTCCTGCTTTGATTTTATATGTCCTTTTCTGAGCATCTGCTGAAGCAATATTTTGAGATTGACTTCATAATCGGACATATTTACACCTCCGGAATTGTCAACAGAATCTGTGTTCAATCTTACTCCATTGTTTGAAAGTTCTATTCGAGCCAACTGAGTCAAGCCTAAATTTGCTCCTTCTCCTATAACCTTTACCCTGCATTCAGATGAGTTTATTCTTACTTCATTGTTTGCCTGATCACCAGCTTGGAAATCACTTTCAGAATCAGATTTAATAAACGTCCCTATTCCGCCTAACCAGAGTAAATCCACATCCATTTGTAAAATTCTGCGTACAACCTCGATACCTTTTAAGTTTTCTTCATCCGTACCCAGCAAATCCTTCACCTCAGGGGATAGTTCAATTGATTTTGCTTGACGTTCGTAAACCCCTCCGCCAGAACTGATTAAATTTGTTGAATAATCAGTCCATGTTGAACCTTGCATTTCAAAAAGCCGTTTGCGTTCATGCCATGAGCTTTCGGGGTCAGGATCAGGATCAAGAAAAATATGCATATGATTAAAGGCTGCCTTTAATTGAATAGTTTTGCTTTGCAACATTCCGTTTCCAAAAACATCACCGCTCATATCTCCAACTCCTATAACTGAAGTTGTATCTGTCTGCACGTTTCTCCCCATTTCACTGAAATGCAGTTTCACGCATTCCCATCCTCCTCTTGCAGTGATTCCCTCTTTTCTGTGGTCGTAGCCAATTGAACCTCCTGAAGCAAAGGCGTCGCCCAGCCAGAAACCAGATTTCTCAGAAACTTCATTTGCAATATCTGAAAAATCTGCAGTCCCCTTGTCTGGCGCCACAACCAGGTATGGGTCAGGATCATCATAGGTAATAACATGGCCTGGAGTTTGGACCTTGCCCTGTACATCAATATTATCTGTAATTTCAAGCATTGCACTGATGAAACGTCTGTAATGTTTTTTTGATTTCAAAATTGCTTCTTCTCGCTCTGCTGGAGTATTTTTTAAAACAAATCCTCCCTTTGAACCAACTGGAACAATTACAACATTTTTTGTCTGCTGTGTTTTTACCAGCCCCAATATTTCTGTTCTGAAGTCATCGGGGCGGTCTGACCAGCGCAGTCCTCCACGTGCAACAGCGCCAAAACGCAAATGCAGACCCTGCATTCCTACATCATGAACGTAAATTTCTCTGAAAGGGACAGGATCAGGCATTTGAGCAATTTTACCGGAATCCAGTTTGATTGAAATTCCTGTATCTTCTGCCTCCTTAGGTATGTAAAAGTTGGTGCGCAAAGTATTTTCAATCAATTCATACATACTGCGCAAAACTTCGTCGTCCGTTACCTGTTTAACTTTTTCCAAACTCTCGATGAATTCCTGTTTTTTCTCAGGTAAAAGAACATCCTGGCGATATTCCTGATTACCTAATGAAGGATCTAGAGAAAATTGAGTGTAAAATGTTTCAAACAGCAAGCGTGAACAATGAGGATGCCTGAGCAATACCATGTTTATCGTTTCACCTGTCAAAGGAGCATTAAGTTGGAGGTAGTAATTTCTATACAGCTGAAGCACATTGATTTCGCGCCAATCTAAATTTGCCAGCAATGCAAGCGCATTTAAGGGATCGTTTTCTGTTTTTTTCTGAAAAACCTGCTGTACAATTGCTTCCAGCAAAGGCTTGTAGTGTTCCTCATCAATTAAAACTCTGTCCTTGCGAATTACACGAAAAGACTGAATGAATCCAAGGGTTTTTTGATCATTGCCTATTCTTGTAGTAAGTTGATCTATAATATGAAGACCAAGATTTTGCAGAACAGGCATGATTTCAATTAAATGAATTTTCTCCCTGCTGTAAATGTATAATTGTGAAACCGACTTCAGGATGGATGGAACGGTGAAACGTTTTAAATTGAATTGAATATTATCCTGGTGTGTAAGCATCTCAATGTACTGAATATTTTCCAGAGCTTCCTGAGCATCAACCCGAGCACGGTATTCTGAAGGCATCAAGGGGACATATCGTTCATACAACTGCATTCCTTCAGTCCCGGGATGCTTGCTGCGCAGAAATTCAAGCAGCTGTAACTCCCATGGCTTGATTTGTGTGCTGATTTCACTTTCAAACTGAAGCATATTTAAAGCAGGGACATCACTTTTTCCATATGCATCTTCCTTAAGCTCAAATTCAATATGCAAACGAGATTTTTCGCTTCCTCGTGCTTCAAACCAGTCACAGCTTTGATGATTAATTTTTGATTTCAGCAAGGCCAGAATGTGCTCTACTGTTTCCTCGTTAAATAGAGAAGATGGCATCACAATCATCAGCTTTAATACACTTGGAATCCTTGTATTTATTCTAAAACAGTGAATGTTGTTCGGATTATTGATAGAAAGCAGGTTCTCACAAACCTGGATCAGCTCTTTCCTGGATGAACGAAACAGTTCAATTTTAGGAGTTGCGCTGAAAATCCTAACTACTTCATTGTAGTCATAACTGTCCACCAGCATGTTGCGGTTTTTAAATATAAATTGCATTTTCTGGTGAATCAGTGGTGTTTCTATGTTTTTTACATGAAGTGAACTGCTCCTGAGCAGACCAAGAAAGACATGTTCCAGCATGCCCAGATTTTCATCCGGAATTCTGATGCTCAGCATCATCATTTTTTCAAAACGTAATACCGGACTTTTGAAGTGAATTCTGTCCAGTGAAAAAGGGAATTCTGAATGGCGACGTTTCCAGAGGTGTGCAGTTAAAACATTAAACAGATTGTTGGTAGTTTTCTCTAAATATACCGGAGATATTATTCCCAGTCCTGAATCCTCGATTGTATTGATAAATTCTGAAGTATCTGAATCCTTCAAAGCAAATTTGATATATCCCATTACGGAATAGTTATCATGTTTCAACCAGCCGCAGAGTTTTGACCACTCATTTTTAGTTTCAGATGAAACAACAGTAATGGTTTGAATCAGTTCAATCATTGATTCCAGGTTTGTCAGCATATACTGATGATGGTTTCTTACCAGTTGTACTGCCAGCATATGCCCTGCAATCATTGTTTCAATATGTTTGAGTGTGGCATTGTCAGCTTCTGTTTCAACTTCAAGATAAAGATGGTCGTATTTTTCAAGATCCTGTTGCGGTAAAAAAACTTTTTCTACTTCTTTACCTTCTGTCAGCTCAACACCTATGATTGGATGAAGCTTGCAAAGTATCAGCAAATCTAATTGTCGCATCAGCGCTTCAACTGTAACGACAATAAAAGGTGCATCAGGAGATACAATTTCGACTATCACACATCTGTTATGGTTTTTTTCAGTAAGAGAAAACTGAGATATTTTGTGTTTTCTGACTCGAACCATACCACTTCTGCGAATAGCTTCCCTGAAAAATGTAAAACGTTCTTTGAGGAACTCGTTCAGTTGTGAGCTGGTGCAGGAGTCACGCATTCTTTCGGACATTCCACGCAGGAATTGAGTGGAATATTGATTGAACAAAGAATTATCTGAATCAACAGTCATTTTTTAAATAATTTTTTGTTGGATCCGCTTCGTTAATTGGTAGATTTAGTAAAGCTATTTTAATAACATACTTCAATTTAAGTGTGACTGAGCTCTTTACTACATAAACAAATGATATGAATATGATAATGAATATTTAAGCCCAATGAATTGATTTTTAATTAAGACATGATCTCAGTGAAATGCTTAGATTTTTAAGCAAATCAAAATATAATTCTGGTCCAGGAAGAATATCTGCCCCAATCGGATCAAGTACCCCTTTTTTTACTGAAGTACCTTTTATCAAAGCCTTGACAAGTTTTTGAGAATACTGAGGCTCTGTGAAAATACAACGCACTTTATTTGTTTTGATCATATTTTGAACTTTCTTCAACCTGCTCACACTTAGAAAGTGTTCCAACTGGAGTGTTATTGAACCTACGCTATTCAGTTGATAACGACTTTCAAAATACTGATATGCATCATGCAAAACCAGGTAAGTACGATCAGATATTTCGCTCATTTCTGATGAAAGCTGCTGATCCAGCTCATTTATTCTAACAAAAATCTTTTCACCGTTTCTTTGGTATTTTTGGGCATTTTCAGGATCAAATTCACTTAAAATATGAACTATTTTCTGAGTAATTACTTTTGCATTTTCAGTATCAAGCCATATGTGAGGATCTACTGCTGATTGCAATTCAGAATCTTGATCACTTGAATGATTATGACTGTAAGATTCAAAATTTTCATATTTTCCTATATAGCTTTCAGCACGAAAAGATTTGAGCTTAAGTCCCTTTATTTCCAGCATAGAAACAACCTTTGCTTTTTTTGACAATAAATTTATTGGTTTTGCCAAGAATCCCTCTAAAGTCTCTCCTCCCCAGAAAACAAAATCGGCATATTGCAGTTTTTCAGCATCACTTGGTTTCAGGGAATAGGTATGCGGGGAAAAGTTGCCTTTTAATAGCAGTTCCGGACGGGCAACACCAAGCATTACACCTGATACAAGTGAATGAAATGGTTTGATTGAAACTACAACATTCAGGTTTGAATCTGCATTAGTCTCACTAAAACATACTAGAAGGAAGATAATTATACTGTAAAATCGTGCTTTCATTGTAACTCTGGTTTTACTTTACTGAATTGATTTGAGGGTGAGTCTGTGTTACAAATGATGTGTAAAGTAAAGTAAATCTAATTCTCTAGTTAGTCAATGTTAACAAGTGTTGAAACTACAGTTGATGATCTTGGTTTTGAAATCACCAGCGGAACTCTGATCCAATCTCAAAACATATCTTTACATATAGGAGGGAGGGAACTTCTATCAGGGATATCTCTCAATATTTCAAAAGCTGAAATTGTTACAGTAATAGGTCCCAATGGCGCGGGGAAAACAACCTTACTTCGTTTGCTGTTAGGCTTGATACCAGCCAGTTCCGGAAGCATATATCGTAAACCTAAACTCAGGATTGGATACCTTCCACAAAGAGCAGTTTTTAACCCAGTTCTCCCACTTTCAGTCAGCAGGATAATGAATCTGACAGGGAATTATTCCAAACTCCAAATAGAAACTTCCCTGGAGGAAACAGGAGTTCAAGCATTGAAAGACAAACCTGTTTCTCAACTCTCAGGTGGAGAATATCAACGTGTAATGCTTGCAAGAGCGCTTTTGCGGAACCCTGAGCTGCTTGTACTGGATGAACCTGTTCAGGGGGTTGACTATATGGGAGAATCGGAATTATATAATTTAATAGGGGACCTGCGAAAAAGCCATGGTTGCGGAGTACTAATGGTTTCACATAATTTACATGTGGTAATGGCATCCACAGACAGGGTTTTATGCTTAAATCAACATATTTGCTGTGAAGGACAACCGGAAGATGTAACTCAGCATCCGGAATACTTACGTCTGTTTGGCCTGGATTCAGGAAGTGCTTTGGCCATATACAGTCATCAACACGATCATAAACACCACATTTCCGGGGAATTAACTTGAGTCAATCTCATGACATTTCTGGATGATTTCTTTTGGCGTGCAGTTATCGCTGGTGTAGGAGTGGCAGTGGTAGCAGGGCCTCTGGGGTGTTTTGTAGTTTGGCGCAGAATGTCATATTTAGGAGACACCATGGCGCATTCTGCACTGCTTGGCGTTGCACTCGGTTTATTTCTTAAAGTTGACCTGTTGATAGGAGTTTTTGCTGTCGTACTGGCAGTAGCATTGGTGTTGTTCTTTTTTCAAAGACAAAAACTGCTTACCAATGATGCAGTATTAGGCACTCTTTCCCATGCGTCTCTTGCGATGGGTGTTCTAATAATCAGCCTGATGGCGTGGGTACGAATTGACTTAATGGGATATTTATTCGGTGATATCCTTGCAGTTAGCCTGAATGATCTTTACTGGATATATGGTGGAGGAATTTTAATTTTACTTACATTACTTATGCTTTGGCGTCCCTTGCTTGCAATTACTTTTGACGGAGAACTTGCTCAGGCGGAAGGAGTACCCGTATTAGGTGTACAACTTCTTTTCATGCTCCTGGTAGCAGCAGTAATAGCTTTGTCTATGAAAATAATTGGAATCCTGCTGGTAACATCTCTCTTGATTATTCCAGTTTCAGCTGCAAGGCGTTTCAGCAACACACCGGAACAGATGGCAATTGGCGGAGCATTAATCGGGATATCTTCAGTTTTACTTGGATTATGGGCCTCCCTGCATGTTGACACTCCTTCCGGACCTTCGATAGTAATTGCCGCAGTTCTGTTCTTTTTTGCGGCTCATATTTTACCTTTCAGGCAATTCAATTATTAATTATTTTAATCCGGACACACCATTTAATTCAAATTAAAACTCAAGTTTAAAAGTACAGTATCATTCAGTAAAAGGATGTTTGTCTTAAGTTCAGTAAAAAAATCTATCCAGTTATAATGATTATTGTAAATTCATTTTTTAGTTGAGTTTTTTTAGCCGAAAAAATCATTCTTCACAAATTTTTTCCTGCCAAGACCAATTTAAATTATGTAGAAAAGCGGATTCCCAAATTAAACATGCCACATTCAATAATAAATGATGTTACACCTGAAATGATTCAGCGTTATAACCGTCCGGGACCCCGTTACACAAGTTATCCTACAGTACCTGTCTGGGGAAAAGGCCAGTTCTATGAAGCCTACGTACAGTGCCTTCAACAGGAAAGTCTTAAAGAAAGGCCAATTTCACTTTATGTCCATTTACCCTTTTGCAGACAGCTATGTACATTTTGCGGATGCAACAAGTTTATCACTGGCAACAGGAAAATTACTGAAGATTATTTGTCTGCTCTTGATAAAGAAATTGAAGGAGTTGCCAGAATTCTGCAGTCACGCAAGAAACTTGCACAAATTCATCTGGGTGGAGGGACTCCCACTTACCTCAATCCCAAACAGCTTGAAAGAGTTATAAATAAGATCACTTCCAGATTTGATGTGCAGGAAAACAGCGAGCTGGCATTTGAAGCTGACCCGCGTGTGACCACAATAGATCATCTTGAGACACTTTATAAACTAGGATTCAGGAGGGTAAGTTTTGGTGTACAGGACTTGAACCGTGATGTTCAAAAGGCTATCAACCGAAATCAAACGGCTAAACAATCATGGGATACTATTAATAATTCCAGGAGCATTGGCTACACTTCTATCAACCTGGATCTTGTTTACGGCCTGCCACTTCAAACACATCAAAGCTTTTGTAAAACACTTGATGAAGTGGGGAAAATGCGTCCGGATCGCCTGGCAGTATACAGCTTTGCTTATCTGCCCGGTATGTTCAAAACTCATAAAAGAGCAATCAAAGAAAAAGATCTGCCTTTGCCTAAAGAGAAAATTCAAATTTACCTGGAAGCCATCCGCTTTTTCACAGAAATCGGATATGTAATGATAGGCATGGATCACTATGCTCTTCCGGAAGACGAACTTGCACTTGCTCTGAGAAACAGAACCCTGCACCGTAATTTCATGGGCTATACCACACTTCATAACATGGCACAGATTGGAGTCGGGGTTTCGGCTATTTCAGATTTTGGTGACAGTTACTGGCAAAACAACAAAGATCTTCATCAATACATGAGTGAAGCTTCTGACAAAATTCTTAATCCACGCAGGGGAATAAAACTAGATAAGGAGGATCAGCTACGAAGAGAAGTGATTGAAACTCTTATGTGCCATGGAGAAATATCTATTCCTGATTTTGAAACACGTTATGAAATAAGTTTCAGCAAGCATTTTAATAATGCCTGGCCTGAACTTGAAAAGTTTGCGCAGGAGGGTTTGGTGAAGCTTGATTCAAAGAAAATAAATCTCACACCTGTTGGAACTCTGTTTACTAGAAATATTGCCATGCCATTTGACAGATACCTGACAGAAAGCAGCAGTATGAATTTTTCCAAGACAGTTTAAAAAATTCCTTACAGCAAAACCGAACCAAAACAATTACTACATTTTTTCAGGCTGGAAAAAACTTTTACTGCTTGTATTGCATTAAATGGTAATACTGAAAAAATATTTTAAAATTTTAGGCAGCCTGCTGCGAAGAATACCACTGATAAACCTGTTCTAAACCCATTTTCAAGGGTATTTTAGGCTTCCAGCCAAGTGCATTGATTTTTGATGTGTCCAGTACTTTTTGAGGAGTTCCATCCGGACGTGAATTATCAAAAACCAGGTGCCCGGAAAATCCTGATACTTCTTTTATTGTCTCCGCCAACTCACGAATTGTTTGATCTTCACCACAGCCCACATTGACTATTTCAGAATCATCATAATTGTCCATCAGGAATAAAATCGCATCAGCAAGATCATCAGAATGTAAAAACTCTCGCCGTGGATTACCGGAACCCCAGATGTTAACCGTATCATCACTCGCGAGCTTTGCCTCATAAAATTTACGGATCAACGCCGGGAGAACGTGAGAGTCTTCCGGATGAAAATTATCATTTGGCCCATACAGGTTAGTAGGCATGACGGAAATAAAATTTGTCCCGTATTGATGATTGTAGCTTTGACAAGTTTTTATTCCTGCAATTTTAGCAAGAGCATAAGCATCATTAGTTGGTTCCAGCCCACCTGTAAGCAGATATTCCTCTTTGATTGGCTGCGGGCACAGCTTAGGGTAAATGCAGGAACTGCCTAGAAACACAAATTTTTTAACGCCATGCCTCCAGGCCTCATGAATTACATTAGTCTGAACTATTATGTTTTCGCGAATAAATTCAGCTGGATATGAACTGTTTGCATGAATCCCCCCAACTTTTGCTGCTGCCAAAAAAACAAACTCAGGTTTTGTTTCTGAAAAAAATTTCCTTACTTCGGTGGCCTCCAGCAGTTCCAATTCTGAGTGTGAGCGAGTAATAAGGTTCTGGTATCCTCTTTTCTTTAATGCTCTGTAAATTGCAGAACCTGCCAGACCAAGATGACCTGCAACATAAATACGTGAATTGATTTTCATAAATTATTAATTTTTTTAATGCTTCTATCTTACTCTTTAATTGAATCATTCATTTAATATTTACAATATAAGTTTTGAATAATTGACATAATTCTTGACTTAACTGCCTGTAATACTAAAACAATTGCCGGTAATCTAACAGTATTTTTCACAAAAAAAAGATAACTTGATCCAAGATTATTTTTCAATGAAAATGGTTTTAAATATTTTATCTTGTTTCAAGACATAATATATGAATGAACCGGATTTACCACAAAATACAATAAACAAAATTTTGAAAGGAGATTTTCATGAACCTCGTTCAGTTCTGGGATTTCACGAAAATCGAAAGAAAAATAATCAGCTGGAATGGATTATACGGGTTCTTGAGCCAAACGCAGAAAAGATTTCTTTGAATTGGGATGATGAAACTGATTCTAAAAATAATACATTTAAAAGAATTCATCCCAAAGGGCTATTCGAAATAAAAATACAGTCTCTTCAGAAACTAAAACCATATCGACTGGAAATAAATTACAAAGACGGGAGCAAATATACTCGCCACGACCCGTATTATTTTTCCACTCAACTGACAGAATACGATCAATTCCTTTTTGGCGAAGGGAATCACCATAGAATATACAATAAACTTGGCTCTCATCCTCTCGAACTGGAAGGAGTATCCGGGACATTGTTTGCTGTCTGGGCACCAAACGCAAAGCGTGTCAGCGTGGTAGGAGACTTCAACCAGTGGAATGGACTAAATAACCAAATGAACTTGATTGGGAACTCAGGCATCTGGGAACTCTTTGTTCCTGGAGTATCTGAGGGGATGCTTTATAAATATGAAATTAAATCGAGTAATAACGAAGTTTACCTGAAAAGTGACCCGTTTGGCTTCGCTATGGAAAAACGTCCTGCAACTGCTTCAGTAATTACAGATTTGAACGGTTTTGAATGGACTGATCAAAATTGGCTTGAAGAGAGGAGAAAAAGTGATCCTCTGAAGCAGCCGGTTAATATCTATGAAGTTCACCTAGGATCATGGGAACGTATTGCGGAAGAGGGAGAGAGATCTCTTTCTTATACTGAACTGGCTGACCGTCTGATACCATATGCCAAGGAAATGGGTTATACCCACCTTGAACTGATGCCAGTTGCAGAACATCCTTTAGACGGTTCATGGGGTTATCAGGTTTCAGGGTATTTTGCACCAACATCTCGTTATGGTTCTCCACATCAGTTTATGAAATTTATTGATCGGTGTCATGCAGCAGGTTTGGGAGTAATACTTGACTGGGTTCCCGGTCACTTTCCTAAAGACAGCCATGGTCTGGCACGTTTTGACGGGACAGCGCTTTTTGAACATGAAGACCCAAGGCAAGGAGAACACAAAGAATGGGGAACACTCATTTTTAATTATGAGCGTAATGAAATTCGTAATTTTTTGATCAGCAATGCCCTATTCTGGTTTGATGAATACCATATTGACGGTATCAGAGTAGATGCTGTGGCATCAATGCTTTATCTCGATTACGACCGTGAGGAAGGTGACTGGATTAAGAATCGTTACGGCGGACGGGAAAATATAGGTGCAATTGATTTTTTGAGACAGCTTAACGAAACGCTGTTTCACTATCATCCGGGAATTCTCTCGATTGCTGAAGAATCAACTGCATGGAGCGGAGTTAGTCATCCAACTTATACTGGAGGTTTGGGATTTAATTTAAAATGGAATATGGGGTGGATGAACGATACTTTACGTTACATGGAAAAAGATCCGGTGCATAGAAAATATGACCATAATTTAATTACTTTCTCATTCATGTATGCCTTCTCAGAAAATTTTCTGCTATCGCTTTCACATGACGAAGTTGTTCATGGGAAAAAATCTTTGCTTGAAAAAATGCCGGGAGATACATGGCAAAAATTTGCCAATTTACGTCTTTATCTGGCTTTTCAGATTGCTCATCCAGGAAAGCAGCTTTTATTTATGGGCTCTGAGTTTGGACAATGGGAGGAATGGAGTGAAAACAGAAGTTTGGACTGGCATTTAACACAATATCCTAACCACAAGGAACTGCAGGACTGTGTACGTGCGTTAAACCACTTTTATCTAAGCAAGCCAACATTGTTCACTAATGATTTTGATGGATCAGGATTTCATTGGATCGATCATCATGATCAGGAAAACAGTGTATTATCATTCATACGGAGCGGAGCAGATAACACAAAAGCACCCAATCTTATTTTTATTTTTAACTTTACTCCCGTGCCCCGCGAAAGTTATTTAATGGGGTTGCCTGAAGCAGGTCAATACATAAAAGTACTGGACACTGATGAAATAAAATTTGGGGGGTCAGGATATAATAAACAGGACAACATTGAAACTATCTCCCAGTCCTGGCAGAACCAGCCCTTCCATTCAATAGTAAATTTACCTCCCCTGGGATGTCTTGTTTTTGAGAAATCCAATACAGATTAATTTCACTAA
>ERZ651768.909-NODE-909-length-21930-cov-5.752482_pt1 | contig 21930 bp, 13 predicted proteins | sample MGYA00514754_ERZ651768 | MGnify/ENA metagenome assembly ERZ651768
CCGCCACCACGACCGCCCCCCCGGCCTCCGCGGCGAGGGTTGGGGTTGGGCCAGTTCACGTTGAGGGCCGCAGCCGACTCCAACGACATCTCTTCCCAACTCCAGCCCTCGAGATTGAGGGCGGACGACATACCGGAGATGAGGCCACCTCCGGGGGTGGTCAAGCTCACGAGCACCCCTGCAGAGCGTGTGGTGCCGATGTGGCGACTTTCGGCATTGACCGCGACCTCCGCTCGAACGTTCGGATTGAAGTCGCCCAGCTCGTTGGTGTCGCTGGAGACGTCGACCGATCCGATCTCGCTGATCCCCACGGTGCTGTAGGCGTCGATGAGGCCGGGATAGATGTGTTTACCCGAGGCGTCCACTACCCGCGTCCCCGCGGGGAGCTGTACGTCGGTCCCGATCGCGGTAATCACCCCGTTGTTGAAGAGGATGGTACCGTTCTCGATGACTCCGTTCGTCACGGTGTGGATTGTGGCCCCCTGAAGCGCGATCGGCTGAGATTGGGGCGAGACGGTCATGCGCACCTGTGCTGTGGCGCTCGAGGGCAACAGCGGTGCAACGACGGCCGATATCACCGTTAGGGTGGCCATGGTACCCGCCCGGGTCAGAACTCCCGTCATGGTTCCTCGCTTGGTGGTGTTCATCGTCCACCCCTCCCCTCGACCGAGAGGGCGGCCTGGATGAGTTGGGTCCGCTCCCGTTCGATCTCTTCACGTTGGGCCGCGTCCTCCTCCAACGAGAAGTAACGCCGGCCATCGATCCACGTCTGCTCCGCCCGAGTGAACTGCGAGAGCGGGTTGCCGCTCCAGATGACGAAGTCGCCGTCCTTACCCGGCTCCAGAGAACCGACCTGGTCGTCGATGGCCACGGCCTGGGCCGACTGGTTGGTCACGGTCGAAAGCGCCTGCTCTTCCGTGAGTCCGGTGCGCAGCAACTTGCCCGCCTCCCAGTTCATGCGGGTGGAGATCTGGTTGTCGTCGGAGTGTAGCGATGTCACCACGCCAGCCTCCATGAGGATGCGAGCGTTGTACACGGTCGCGTCGTACGCCTCGAGCTTGAATGCGCCCCAGTCGCTCCACACTGCGGCGGCCACGCCCGAGGCAGCCAACTCGGAGGCGATCTTGTAGGCCTCGACCCCGTGTTGCAGCGTTTGCACCCGGAACCCGAACTCCTCCGCCAGGCGAATCAGCGCCAGGAACTCGTCGGCGCGGTAGCCGTGCGACGAAATGAGCAACTCCTGGTTCAGGATGTCGAGAATCGCCTCCGTCCGAAGGTCACGGCGGGGGGGAATACCCTCGCCGTTGGCCTCCCACCGCTGCCACTCGCGCTCGTAGTCCCGAGCGGCCATGAAGTGGTCGCGGATGATCTCCTGAGTTCCCATGCGGGTATCGGGGTAGCGCCCCTGACGACGCTTGGGGTTCTCGCCCAGTGCGAACTTCACCGTCCGAGGCGCGTTCTCGAGCTTGAGGTCCTCCGGCAAGGAACCCCACCGCATCTTCACGAACACGTTCTCGCCCCCGATGGGGTTGGCGGAACCGTGCTTCACGTGAGCCGTCGTCAGTCCGCCGGCGAGCTGACGGTACATCCAGATGTTGTTGTGCGTCACCACGTCCCCCATCTGCACCTCGGGAACGATGGCGAAGCCACTCTCGTTCACCCCACTGACTCCCGCATGGATGTGGACGTCGATCAGTCCAGGGGTCACGTGCTTGCCCGTGGCGTCGATCTCCACTGCACCTGAGGGGGCATCGAGATCGATACCTACCTCCGCCACCTGTCCAGCCCGCACCAGGAGGTCGGCGTTTTCCAATCGTCCTTGAGTACCCTGCGTCCATACCGTGGCGTTGCGCACGACCACCGCGGCCGGCTGCTCGGGGATGGAGCTCCGTCCGTACTCCATCATGGGGCGGATGAAGGGAAGGTCGATCTCGGGAACGTTCATCGCCACGGTGCCGCGCGCAGCCCCTTCGAACGCCTGCGTTCGCGTGCCTTGGAACGACGGGTCCGCCCCGTTCGGGAGAGAGGTCCAGCCGAAGAACTCATCGCCTGCGACCGAGCCGGCCAAGAGAGCCGTCCCCTCGTATCCCAGGTCCTCGCCATCGAAACGCACCTCGATCCGGCCCGTCTCGGCCACGACGCTGGCCGAGGACAAGTCGATCCGCTCTCCGTCGGTAACATCGATGTGACCACCCAAACGGTTCAACGGGCCCTCAAGACGGAGCTCCGCCTCGAAACCCCACTCGTCGTCGGAGGCGATGAGCCAGGTCCCTCGAGGGTCGACCTGCGCTGGACGGGTGACGCCGTAGACCTTCCCCTGCACCCAGACGTCGCGGACCGTAGCCTCTTCGTTAAAGAGATCGCCTTCGCTCACGACGAGGTTGGCCACCTTGCCCGCTTCGATGGTGCCGTGGGTGCGATCGATGCCCAGCCAGTCGGCCGGCGTGGTGGTGAGGGCCGCCAGGGCATCGTCGGCGGGCAGCCCCCGCGCCACGGCAATGCGCAGGTTGGGTAGAAACTCGTTCAGCGAGGAGAGCCCGTCCGTGGTGATGGCGAAGCGGACCCCGGCCCCGGATAGCTGGCCCGGGCTGGTGGGCGCCAGGTACCAGTGGCGCAGCTGCGCCAACGAAGCGTTCAGCGCCCGCTCCGGATTGTCGACGTCGGGGGCGTCGGGGAAGTCGAGCGGGATGACGAGGGGCTCGGTCCGCCCCTCCAGCACGTCGACGATGCGGTATTCCTGGCCGCTCCCACGGAACCAGGGGGTCACCCGGTAGTCCGCCGCCAGCGCGTAGGCCCGCAGGTACTCCTCCTCGCTGTTCGTCTCGAAGAACATCGGCTGATTCCCCTGAACGACCTCTTCCAGTGCCGCCAGGGACGCACTGGTCTCTGGCGGGAGGAACGCACGCCCGCTCGCCTCATAGGCCTCCCATGCCCGCGTGTACCAGTCCGTGTCCATGAAGGTCTGCTTCATCAGGGCCGCCACGCCCATCGGAGAGTTGGGGTACGCACCTCCCAACTGGAACGAGCGCTGGAACCCGATCGAATGGACCAAGTCGGGCCGGAGGATCCGGTCTCGGACCCCGTCGTCGGTGAGGTTCACGACCGAGGCGGTGCCCCGGAAGATGCCCTGCTTCGGAACGGCCAAGGCGGTCCCGAACCCCTGAGAGCGGAGGGCGGAGCGGCGATCTTCGTCGTCCTCGAAGTTCATGGTCGTGCTGAACCAGGCCCGCACCTGGGGATTCCAGTGCGTGGGCCCCACGTCTCCCCCTTCGGGCACGTTATCCATGCCCAGGTCGGCGTGGGCATCGATGAAGCCCGGATAGACCGTGAGGCCCGTCAGATCCCAGACCCGGGCACCGGCAGGTGGCTGATCGTTACGTCCCACACTCTGGATGAGCCCGTCGCGGACCACGATGGTGGCGTTCTCCAGGACCTGCCCCGGAGAGGTCACTACCCGAGCGCCCACGAGGGCATGGAAACCGGTACCGTTGTCCCGGATGCCCGTCACGGGCTGGGTCCGGGTAGCCTGTTGTGCCTCGACTCCAGCGGTGAGGAGGAGGGTAAGGCCCAGCATGGAGAGAATTGCTCTCACGATGTCCCCAAAAAGAAAGAAGGTGTCAGCCTGCGCGTCTCGTCCCCGGGGTACGACCCTCCGGGGATCGGAGAGGAACCTTGATGACTATCCTCCCGGCGCGCCCCGGTCAAACGCGTTGAGGGAGGTGTTTTTTTTACCTCTCCCTAATCCACAGGAACCAGCCGAACGATTCGCCCGCCGGAGCCATGTTCGAGTAACAAATAGATATCTCCGTTAAAGCCCTGCCCGATGTCACGAATGCGACCGATGCCTTCGAACAGCGTCTCTCGGCGAACGAATTGATTGTTCTCAATTTCGATGCGGAAAAGACTGCGTGCCTTCAGAGAGCCCACCAGAAAATCGCCCTCCCATTCGGGGAACTGTTCGGTGGTGGTAATGATGAAACTGGAAACTGCGGGTGAAGGTGTCAGATCCACCACAGGCTGCTCGATATCGGATAACTCGAAGGTGACGCCCAGGTCTCTACCGTACTCGACCGGCGTGCCGTCATAATCCAGACCCAGGGAATACAACGGCCAGCCATAGTTGCGCCCTGGTAGCAGGAGGTTCACCTCGTCCCCGCCCCTGGGCCCGTGTTCGGTGCCCCATAACTCTCCGTTTTCGAAATCGAATTCCAAGCCCTGAGGACTGCGATGACCATAGGTGTAAATGCTGCGATAGACGTCATCTCGATCGGCGAAGGGATTGTCTTCCGGAATACTACCATCGTCGTTGACGCGATGGATCTTGCCCCAGGGCATGGACAGATCCTGAATGCCTTGGTTCCCGCCCTTTAATCCCACGGTGAAATAGACGTGGCCGGCGTCGTCGAAAGCCACGCGGCCGCCGGCGGCCACATCGCTTGCTGCGTTGTAGTGTTCCATCTCGGCTTGCCAGATGGTTTCCTGTCCAATCCATTCACCGTCTTCGATTTTGCCCCGTACCAGCTTGTTCATCGAAACCGGGCGTCCACTCCGCCGGCTAAGGTCATTACAATCCTGGCAGCGGTCACCGAAGTGCAGATAGATCCAACCGTTCTCCTCGTAGTTCGGATGCAGCACGATATCGAAGAGCCACCCCATGCCCCGTTCTATATCCAGGCGTGTATCCAGGCGGTAGATGTCGTCGAAGGCCTGGGGTGTTCCCCGGATAAAACCCGACTGCTCCCCATCCGGGACGACGATGCGCACACCTTTCGTCTTTTCGGTCAGCAGCAGGCGCCCATCGGGGAGGGGCTCGATGGAGTAGGGGAGCGGATCAAGATTATCGACCAGAGTTTCCAAGCGGAAATCATGTAATTCACTCTCAATCTCGCCATCCGGGATCGAGAGCGGTACCTCAAAATTCGACGTCACGTAGTCGACGTTGGCGCGGGTTTCCAGGATGTACATGGCGATGTTGCGGATTTGCAGCGGGGTGAAGGTTGCCCGCCAAGTGGGCATGCCCGTCGCCTCATAACCATTGCTGATACTGGCGATAATGTCCGCCATGGAGCCGCCGTGACGTAGCTCTCCGCGCAGCGGCGTGCCCTGGGCAGCCCCCTCCAGGTTTTCGCCATGACACACTGCGCAGTTCTCCTGGAACAACACCATTGAATTGGTGACGCCGGAATAAGCGGCAGCCTGCGCGGCTGCTGCATGCGCATTGATCAGGGCGATCGGAACTACGATCAAACCGAGTTTCAAGTACCGGCGTGGTTTGTTCATCGTCATGCCCTGTTATTAAGGTGGGAGCAGAAGGGTCACCACCTAATTGGTCGCGCTCACAGTAGCCAGATGGGCGCAGATCGGCCACAATGGATCCGTCTTTCGACAAAGAGGTCAAAGGGGCGAGTGAACCATGAGCATCGACCGCAAGACCATCGTTCGTAGAATGTTGGCGGTAATCCGAGTCCTTATCCTCATCCCAGTGGTCGCATCGGGTGCACTGGTCTCGGCGTGTTTCTCCGACGGATCGTCCGATGCTACAGAAGCAGTGGGCAGCGGTTATGTGGACGATGCCAGAATTATCAATGCACCGAACGCCGAACCCGGTAGTTGGCTGACTTACGGACAAACCTATAAGGAGCAGCGATTCTCTCATTTGACCCAGCTCACGCGCGACAACATAAACGAGTTGGCGCTGGCCTGGACCACAGAAATTGGTGATAACAACATGCGCATGCAGGGTACGCCCCTGGTGGTGGACGGTGTCATGTATGTCACCAATGGCTGGAGCGTGGTCTATGCGCTCGATGCCGTTGATGGTGCAGAAACCTGGCGTTACGACCCGGAAGTGGATCGCAGCAGTGCGCGTCTGGCTTGTTGTGGCCCGGCCCATAATCGGGGCGTGGCGGTTTACCAGGGCAAGGTCTACGTCGGCACGTTTGATGGCCGCCTAATAGCCATCGATGCAGCCACCGGCGAAGAAGTTTGGGATGTGGATACCTGGATTCCGGCAGGACTGGGACGCTTCAACGTAACAGGGGCTCCACGGGGTGCAGCCGGGAAGGTCTACATCGGCCAAGGCAGCTCTGAATCCGGTCATCGCCGTGGTTATGTCACCGCCTACGATGCCGAGACCGGTGAGGTAGAATGGCGCTTTTTCCTGGTACCTGGGGATCCGAGCAAGCCCTTCGAACATCCGGAAATGGAGATGGCAGCCCAGACTTGGGGTGGTGAATGGTGGAAATACGGCGGTGGCGGTACAGCCTGGAATTCGCTGGTTTACGACGAAGAATTCAACAGTCTCTACATAGGTGTCGGGAACGGCGCCCCCTGGCCCCGAGAAATTCGCTCACCTGGCGGTGGTGACGATTTGTTTCTTTCCACCATTGTTTCAGTGGACGTGGAAACCGGCCGCATGAACTGGTACTACCAGACCACCCCTGGCGACAACTGGGATTACAGTTCAGCCATGGATATCACCCTCGGCGAAATCGTGCTGAACGGTGAAATGCGCAGGGTGTTGTTGCAGGCGCCCAAGAACGGCTTTTTCTATGTGCTCGATCGGGAAGACGGCGAGCTTCTGCGTGCTCATGCCTACACCGATGGCATCACCTGGGCCACCCATGTGGATATGGAAACCGGCCGTCCGGTTGAAAACCCGGATGTAGTCTATGAGTCAGACCCTCAGTGGATCCTCCCGGCCAATTCCGGTGCGCACAATTGGGAGCCTCAATCCTGGGACAATGAACAGGGCCTGATGTATTTCTATTACCACGACATACCCAACTTCTATTCTCTCGACGAAACGTTTGTAAACACTGGCGTATACGAGATTCGCGAGCGGGGCTTGAGCCTGGGCTGGGGTGAGGGTGAGTATCGCCGTCGATTGGAAGCCCAGGCTGACCCACGCCCGGAGTCCAAGGCGTTTGTTGGTGCGTTTGATCCAATTACCGGTCAATACAAGTGGCGCCATCAACTTGAATCACTCTACAACGGCGGCGTTCTTGCCACGACCACAGGGCTTTTGTTCCAGGGGGAAGGGACCGGCAATCTCGTTGTGCGTGATAGCGACACTGGCGAGCCGATCTGGAGTTACGACGCACAAGGCACCTTTGGCTCTTCGGTCATGACGTATCAGATCGGCGATACGCAGTACGTAGCCGTCCTGATGAATGGCAACCGCACCATAGATCTTGGTGGTAGCGTAGTAGTGTTGAAATTGGATGGTGAGGCCGCGCTGCCGACAGCGACTGCCATCGAGCCGGCAGAGGTGCCCGAGCAGCCAGATGACGAATACAGCGAACAACTCGTCACCCAGGGCAACGAGCTCTACCATGCCCAGTGTGCCAGCTGTCATGGTGGCATCGGCATTCCCAACGAAGTAGCGATTACTGCCCCTGAGCTACGGCTGATGACACTGGATACCCATGCCGATTTCGAGAATATCGTAATCAACGGTGCACTCGCCGAACGAGGCATGCCTGACTTCGAGGATGCACTAGGCGGCGTGCAGTTAGAAGCCATCCGGGCATTCATCGTGACCCAGGCTAGGCAGCTGAGAGAAGACCAATAAGAGGGGGGCATCCGATGAGACGGACGTACTCGCTCGCGGCAAGTGTCGCGCTGCTGTTAATCGGCCAACATGCGGGTCTCACCGCGCAGAATCTGCTCGTGCACGGCGGGACCGTCGTGACGTCGGAGGGCAGCTTCGAGGCGGACGTCCTGGTGCGGGCGGGTGTCATTGCCGCGGTGGGGCGAGATCTCAGCGCCGAGTCCGGCGTCAGGCGTATCGACGCTTCGGGGTTACTGGTCCTGCCCGGCGGTGTCGACCCGCACGTCCATCTGGGCGGGCGCTGGGTCGACGATTACCGCACCGGCTCGATGGCGGCCCTCGCCGGTGGGATCACCACGATCTCGAACTTTGCGTCGGCGGGGCGGGGCTCGGACCTCACTGAAGTCATCGACCGGCAGGCGGACCTGATCGCGCAGCAAGCGATCGCCGACGTGATCCTGCACACGACGATCAACGATCCGGAAGCGCACACCCCCCAGATGGAGGCGCTCGCGGCCACGGGCCAGACGAGCATCAAGATCTTCATGAACTTCGGGGGTTTCGACCCGAACGCGTCGGCCTTCCTCCAGATGATCGCGGCGGCGGGCGACGCCGGCGTCCTTACCATGATACACGCGGAGGACGCGAGCATACTGGCGAATCAGGCAGCCGAGCTCGAGGCGCAGGGGCGCACGTCCGTCGCGTATCAGCCCGAGGCCCGACCCGTCTTGGCGGAGGAGGTCGCCACGATGAGGGCCGTGGCGATGGCCGAACAGACGGGGTCGCCGGTGTACGCGGTCCACGTGTCCTCTGAGCGGGCTTTGAGGGTCGCGCAAGCCGCTCGTGCGCGGGGCCTGCCCTTCTTCATTGAGACGAGGCCGATCTATCTCCACCTCACGCGGGAGCGGTTCGACGGCCCGGACGCTGGCCTCTACGTGGGGCAGCCGCCCCTGCGGGAGCAGTCAGATCAAGATGCGCTCTGGGAGGCCCTCGCCAACGGAACGATCGATGTCGTGGGGACAGACCATGTGGCGTACTCGCGGGAAGACAAGCTCGACCCCAGCCAGACGATAACGAACCACCGTGCGGGTATGAACCACCTTCAGATGTTGCGGCCTCTCCTCTTCTCCGACGGGGTCCTCGCCGGCCGGATCAGCGTGGAGCGCTTCGTCGAGGTCACGGCAACGAATCCAGCCAAACTCTTCGGCATCTTCCCCGAGAAGGGCACGATCGCCGTCGGCTCGGACGCCGACCTCGTCCTGTGGGACCCCGAGGAGACGCGCACCGTCCGCGACCAGGACATGTTCTCCGCCACCGGATTCTCGATCTACGCAGGATGGGAAGTCACCGGGTGGCCGGTCGTCACGCTCCGGCGGGGGGAGGTCGTGTTCGAGGGCGGCGAGATAACGGGTCAGGCAGGCACGGGACGTCTACTCGAGCGGAGTCGCTGGGAGGAACGCTGACCCCCTTCGCCGGCTACTCGAGCAACGGTTCGATGAGTGCGGCCAGTTCCTCGTGGCTCAAGTCACCTGGGTTGTACCGCTGAACGATGCCATCGCGATCGACGAGCACGAGCGTCGGCGTCGTACTGACGCCGAAGTTGAGGAAATTATTGGTGCTGATCGGTACACCCATCCACGACGGGATCGGAAACTGTGCCGCGTAGTCGCCTTTGAGATACGCCAACTCCTCTTCGGGCGTCGCGTTCTGGCCACGGGACGTGTAGCCCCAGTACTGGGTCGGGCCAACGATTACCAGACCCCGGTCATTGTACTCTTCGTACAGTCCCCTCAGCACCGGCTCCTGCCGCTTGCAGTCCGGGCACCAATGAGCCCAGAAGTAGAACAGCACGACTTTGCCTTTCAGCTCATCCGGCGTTGGTGGCGGTGAACCGAGGTAATGATCGATCTCAAGAGCAGGAAACGGCCTCCCCTCCAAACTGAGCAAGAGGAAGTTCTTCTGAATCCGAGTCTCGATCGACGTGCCCGCATAGTCTCGCCGTGCGGCACTCAGAAGATTGACGGCCCGGGCGCGGTCTCCTTGGGCGTCGTACGTGTGACCCAGCACCTCAAGCCCGGCCCCAAGGGCGGTGGGCAAGAAACGTTCCGAGTCGAGCGGTTGCTCTTTCAACAATGTGAGGCTGCCCTCGATCGCTTCGGTCGCGTACTGCTCCGCGAGGTCCCACCGCTCCGCGAAGCTCGCCCCACGCGCCATCCAAGAGACCGCGGCCAGCCATTCTGGGGTCGGTTGCTCGCTATCGACCCGTCTCGCCTCAAGGACGGCCCTGGCCCTATCGACTTCTCCCGCCCAAGCCAGATCGCTCATTTCCGAAACGAGGCTGCGCGACTGGCCGACCAAGGCCAACGGCGAGACCAGGCAGATCACCAGGAACGGTGTGGCCAAAATCTTGAACTGTCTCATGGAGCCCTCCGATCGCTGACTGTAGGTACGTCGGTTCGGGGAGTCAACGCGGCGGGACCCTCACCACCCGAAGTTGGTGCGTGGGCCACTAGCGGCGTTCGGCCGGTTCGACGTGCATATGCCATTCGACGGCTGCGGTCGCCGGCGCGAAACAGACGCGGTCATCGCATGCCTGGTATAGAAGGCTCCCGGGCACGACGATCTCGCCCGGTGATACATCTGCGTCCAGTGCCAGTCGCACCGCAATCGTGAACTCATGCTCGAAGACCGCCAGCGGCTCTTCTTGCCCCGCAAGGAGGAAATCCGTGGACTCCGGATAGGTGATCTCCTCCACCGTGACTCCTTTGGGCAGCGTAAAGGTGAGGAGAGTCGGAATGACGAACGGGTCCCGCGGCTTGTCCGACTGCACGTGAATGTTCTCTGGGAGCTCGACCCCAAGTAAGAGCGTCACGGTCTGACCAGGCCGGGTCGCCTGCTGCTCGACCGTGGGCGTCAGCTCCGCCGTCGGCTGGCGAAATTGTGCGCTGGTTGAGACTCCACTCAGACCGAGCCCGGCAACCAGAAAGCCAAGGTGAACGACGAAGGTGCATGTCTTGGGCATGCTCATGAACGTGGCCGGACGCGTGTTGCGGTTCACTGCACGAATCTCATGACAAGCCAAGCGACAATGCATGCAACCACCCCATCGTGGCGGGCGCCGCCTCACTGTAACGGCACATTCTTCTCGACTCTGAGGATGCGACTCATCCCGTTCCCGTGCAAGGGCCGAAGCATTCAGGCGGCGGGGCACGCCCGGGAGGTCTTGACGACGGATGAGGCGCTTCCCGGCGCCCAGCCGGACGCCAGTGGACAGAGCTGGGTAGAGTTGGCAACGCATAACTTTAGCTCACCCATAAATACAATGTGGTCTGAAGGCGATCTCGCATTTGCCGATGACGGAACCATGGTGTTTACCAAGGCTCTACTGCAGTGAAAACACCCAAATAGCCGCACCGCCCTTCGGCGAATCATTCACCGGCATGCCTTCTTGCTCGGCGAATAAACCATACATCCTGGTCCAGTCATTTACATGGTATCCGGTCTGACCGACCGTGACCGCCAAATATTGAATGCCATCGACCGCATAAGTGACGATAGTGGAACTCGGTACATCATCCAGCATCGTCTCCCACAGTATCTCACCACTCTCCTCGTCGAAGGCTCTGAGTGATCGATTCAGATCGCCGGCGAATACTAATCCTCCAGCGGTCGCCATGATCGAGCTGATGATCGGGCTCGGTTGTCGATGTCGCCACGCGAATTCCTGTTCGCCCAAGTCAACGGCCTGTATGCGACCCATGTTGCCATTACTATCCGGATTCAGCGCGGCTGCCAGGCGCACACCACTAGTGAGCAACTCATAACCATCGGGGCCCGCTTCAATGCAACCTTCGTTGAGAGGTATGTAGAGTCGATTCGTTCGAGGGTTGAGCGCGGAAGGCGGCCAACTCTTGGAGCCGTAGTGAGTGGAACAAATGAGTCGGGTCTCTCCCTGAATTGGAATGGTCTCGGGGTTGATGGTCTTGTAGCCGGTGACCGGGTCGATTGCGGAGACCACGTTCTGCAAGCCCATATCCATTGAGAACAAATACTCACCAGTCGCTGCATCGACTGCGTCCAGAATTCCAAGTTTACCCAGATTGAGGACCACCCTGCGGTTCACGCCTTCATACGGAATGTCGACAATCTGTCTCTCGAAAGCCCAATCCAGGTCCCACTGATCGTTCGCCAAGTGCTGGTAATACCAAACCAACTCCCCCGTATCCGGGTTGAGGGCGATCGTGGCATTGGTGTACAGGGCATCGTTGTTGAGTCCATCGGTGTTAACCGGATAGAGCAGCGGTCCGGTGTCGTACGTAGGCGCCACACCAAAGTAGGCGAGATTGAGTTCAGCGTCGTAGGCTCCCGCGTTCCAGACCGATCCGCCACTGCGCCCTTCGATCGGCAAACCGTTCCAAGTATTTCCGCCAGGCTCGCCGGGTCGTGGGATCGTGTTGAACCGCCACTCCTCTTCGCCAGTTTCGCTGTCGATCGCCACAATCCAGCCACCCTTCGGGACACGCAAGGAAGTGATGCCTTGCATCACTTTATCACCGACAACAAAGGGTGCACTTCGTAAGTGGTAGCCAGTCAACCCTTCTTCTGTTTCGATCTCATGGTCCCAGATCAGCTCTCCGGTTTTGGCACTGAGCGCTAACACATGAAGATCTGAAGTGGGAACGAAAACCTTGTCGCCCGCCAGCGCGATCCCCTTTTTCTGGCTCGCGCGAACTTCCGACTCGTGCTCGTAACGCCAGAGCAGCGCACCGCTGCTGGCATCGATCGCCAACACATTGTCGGGGAATGTAAAGAAGAACATGACGCCATCATGAATGATGGGGCCGGGATTATTATCCCCGCCCAGGAGCGGCATGCGCCAGCGCAGTTGCAGGTCGGCGACGTTCTCACGGTTGATCTGATCTAATGCGCTGTACCCTTGGTTGTCATAACTGCGTTGCCATAACAACCAATCTTCGACTGGCGGGTTATTGAGCATCGCGTCGGTGATCGGGGTCAGCCGATCGAGCACCTCGGCAGCATCGGGTGAGATGCGGGTTGTTGTTGCGACCTGTCGACCGTCGGCCATGTCGGGTAGCAAGTCGGTCGATTCAAAATCTATTCCCGCCGCCAATGGATCCGAGTCGGCTTCGACGCCATTGAAGGCAAGAATATATGCCGCGATTTCTTCGTAATCTTGTGGGTCCAATCCACCTGTATTGCCCGGCGGCATTTGCTGGAGTTCGATTGCCAATTCGTTGAGCGGAGCTTCGCTCCATTTCACGACGAAGCCGTCTCCCGACAAATCCGGAACAACGGCCGCGCCTTCCAGATTCACCCCGTGACAGCTCGCGCAATTGATGTCATAAGTAATTTTTCCGGCCACCGCCTGCGCTTGGGTGTAGCTCACGGTTTGGGGGTCGGTTGACTGGGCGAAGACCGATGGAGGGAAAACCAAAATCGATTGAGCAAGGGCTGCAGTCGAAATCACTAAGAGGCTCTTGTTAATCCAGCTCGGCATCGGCTCTCGGCTTACTGTAGGCCTTTAGGGTTTCCTCGGACGCTCAATCGCGAGTGTTACGCCGGACAGGGCGACGGCCGCCGAGGTGGCGTGATTCCGGCCGGCATTCGCAGGCGCACGCCAGCGGCGGCGAGCTCGTCGTGCGCGACCTGCTGTAGCGCCTCTACCTGACCCCGCGACATACCCAACTCGAGACCCGAGCACTCGCCGGGCCCGAGCGCATTGGGGTCCACGCCCGTCACGTTCCCGAAGACCACCAGAGCCTCCAGATAATAGCCGTAGGTGCTCGCGTGGTAGTGATCGTATGTCCAGAGGTCGATCTTGTCCGCGTCGATCCCGTCGTACGGATTCGGGTCCGCCACGCCGGTCCGCATCGCCCGGTTGAATGCCTCGCCCACGGGGTTCACTGCCTTGACCCCTTGGACCTCGGCCGCCAGCCGGTCGTAGCCTGCGTCCACGTCGCTTCCCATCTGGTCGATTGACTCTCCGTACCAGGGAGTCCCTTCCGGGTACGTCAGGTCCGGCCGCGACCACGTCGCCGTCACGTAGAACTCCACCGACGGACTCCGGCGGTGGAGTACGTCCGAGAGCTCCCGCCCCGTGGCGATCAGCGCCGTGGGGTCGTTCGGATTCTCACGGTCCAGCGTGCTGTAAGAGTGGGCGACGACCACGTCCCAAGCCTCGCTCGTGATCTCGGCGAGCTTCTCCTGGAGATGGAAGTCGAACGCCGAGCCACCCCGGGTCTCGAGGTACACGTCGTACGGGAGCTCCGTCTGGTCCGCAAACGACTTGAAGAGCGCCGGAACGCCCCCGATCCCCTCCTCGTTCAGGTCCGTGACCGTGTTTGCCCGCCAAAAGCGGACGGCCGAGCCCGAGCCGAAGGTGAAGCTGTTTCCGATGAAGAGGATGGAGCGCGTCTGCTGCGCATCGGCGCTCCCCACCGCCAGAGCCATCAGACCCAGGACAAACCACGACGATCTCATTCGGGCCTCCAGTACGAGAATAGGTCAGTCAGCCTATCACGGGACAAGGACATGTAAAAGGGCTTGAGGAAAGGGGGAAGCGGCAACGGAGCCGCGCCGCCTCGCGGACGGCAGTCATGCGTCTGATGCTTGGTAGTTGGCGAACGACTGGGGTGCGAAGTAAACTAGCGGACCGCGGGCGACCGCTTCATACTCTCATGCGGCAACCACAACGTTCCTAGAAAGGAACCGGACATGACAAAGCAGACCACACGTCGTGACATGATCAAAGGAAGCGTCGCTCTTGCGGGATTGGGCGTTCTCGGCCTACCGGAATGGGCATTTCCGGCCCTCACTGAGGACCAGACCGTGGTGCGCTTCACCGACTTGCCCGACACCATCGTGCTGGAGCGGACGCCGGATCGGCGGATCATCGATATCCGCGGTATCGACGGGGTGTTCACCCCGAGCGACCAGTTCTTCACGACGCAGCATTACGGCCACCCCGAAATCGACACGGAGACGTACCGGCTGCAGGTGTCCGGACTCGTTGACCGGCCATTGTCGCTCTCGCTCGCCGACCTGCGCGCGCTGCCGAGCCGCGAGCTCGTCTTCGGGTTCGAATGCTCGGGGAATCGCGGCCCGGTGAACGGTCTTTCGAGCAATGGCCGCTGGCGGGGCGTCCCGTTGCGGGCGGTACTGGATCGGGCCGGGGTGAAGTCCGAAGCCCGTGAGTTCGTCTTCTTTGGCGCCGACCATGGCGAAGAGGAAGTGGAGTTCCGGGGTCGCTCGTACCCCGTTGACCAGCAGTACGGCCGGAGCCTCCAGCGAGACCAGGCGCTGTCGGACGAGCCGCTGCTTGCCTACTCGCTGAACGATGAGCCGCTAAGCACGCATCAGGGGCGTCCGCTCCGGCTGCTCGTCCCCGGGTGGTACGGTGCGCCCAACGTCAAGTGGCTCTCCGAGATCCACGTCCAAGAGGATCAGTACCTCGGGATGTACCAGGCCCGCTGGTACCGGACCCTGAAGGGCGAGATGGTCAACGGTGAGATGAAGTGGAAAGAAACGGCGATCACCAAGATGGGGCTGAAGTCGTTCATCGCGCGAGTGATCCGGGAGACCTCCGACGGCAGCCGCCACAACGTGTTCGGCGTGGTGCTGCACGACGGCACACCGCTCCGGTCCGTCGAGGTGAAGGTGGACGACGGCCCATGGCAGCCGGCAACGCTCGACCCAGCGACGACGAACGAAAAGTACGGGTGGAAGTTCTTCAACTACACCTGGAACGGCGCCACCCCGGGTGAGCACACTGTGACCTCGCGGGTAACCGACGTCAACGGCAACGTCCAGCCGACCGCCGGAGAGTTGGAGACCAAGCTGACCTTCCTCGAGCATAACCTGCAGCTGCCGCGGACCCTCATCATCGAGTAAGGAGCGAGGGAAGGACTCCCTGTAACCAGGACTCGGAATGATGGCGAACCGCAACGGCGTGTTTGGCATGTTGATGGGCACAGCAATCGGAATGTGCTCCATCGTTCTGGCCTGCGGTCCGCCGGCTTCATGCGCGGGCCTCAGTATCTCGTCACCGCTGGAGGATCTGACTCGTTGCGCCGAGCTGGGGGATGCCGGCGCCCGGAGCAGCCTTGGATGGATGTACGCCACCGGCGAAGGCGTTCCCCAGGACGATGCGGAAGCGGTGCGCTGGTATCGGCTAGCGGCCGAGCAGGGGTATGCCAGCGCCCAGTATAACCTCGGATTCATGTACGCCACTGGTCAAGCCGTTCCCGAGGACGACGCGGAGGCTGCACGCTGGTATCGGCTAGCAGCTGAGCAGGGGCTTGCTGAAGCCCAGGCATACCTTGGAGTCATGTACGCCAATGGCGAAGGTGTCCCCGAGGACGACGCGGAGTCCGTTCGTTGGTATCGGTTAGCAGCCGAACAGGGGCTTGCAGTAGCCCAATCATACCTTGGATCCATGTACGCCAATGGCGAAGGCGTCCCGGAGGACCTGGTCTACGCCCGCATGTGGTTCACTCTCTCCGCGGCGCAGGGCAACGAAACTGCGCAGGGGAACAAGGACATAGTCGAACAGCGGATGACTCCCGAACAAATCGCCGAAGCCCAAAGGCTGTCCACCGAGTGGCTAGAGGCGCATTCCCAGGACGGGGGCAACTGAGAGCGGCTCAGATCCCCTGGCTTCGCGTCTTCGTGGAAGGCGTGGTGAAAACAGTTTTGGGATTGGTCTCGCGGGGTCACTCTGTGAGTGGGTCCTATCGCGCTCTGAAACCGGGGTCCGTGCAGAGGTCCCCCCTGTTTGGCCTAGAGGGGGACGTGCTGTGCGGGCGGATCCCGGCTCCCGCCATTGCAGCAGGCGATCGCTCCCCTTGGGTCATCTAGCTACGTCCATTCTCCCCTACTGTGTGTACGTGGCTGTGTACGTTCAGCCTCGAAGTGGCTATGGAAACCCCACGGCACGTATATGCAGTAGGGGCTGCTAGCCATCCGGAAGGGCAAATAACCATACGCTGTCTCCCCGATCGGTTCTGGCCAACCGGTTACCCGCAGAAAAAACTGCGACGTATTGCTTGCCGTTGTGCTCGAATACCGTTGCCGGTGCGTTGACACCCGCATCGGTCATGAACTCCCACAGCTTGGAACCGTCGCGCGCATCAAGCGCGGTTAAACGGCCGTCGTTCCGGCCGGCAAACAACAGGTCGCCTGCCGTCGCCACCAGGCCGCTGTAACAGCGATTGGGCCAGCGCTGGCTCCACAGCTTGCGGTTGGTGCGCAGATCCATTGCGGAAACGATTCCGGTTGTAGGAATGGGCGCAAAACGCAAGCTGCCACCGCTGTAGGGGGTACCGGGTTCCACTTGTTCCAGGTCTTCCCTGACGGAATACGCAGCTTGCCGCTCGCCGGCGCAGACGTACATCACCCCTTTCTCGGGGTCCACAGTGCTGGGAGGCCAATTGGCATCACCACGGCGTAGCAATACCGGCTCTTCCCAAAACGGCGTGAAGATGGCGCCATTGTTGATGAGTCGATAACCCTCCGGCGCTACATCCAATGTTTGAGCAACGAAGGGCTCGCCAACGGGATAGGGCTGTGTGGCAGCAGTGGCCTGGCGGGGTTCCTGTGGAACCGGTCTCTCCTCTATACCGACCAGCGGTTCACCGTTCGTGCGATCGAGAATGTACAAAAAACCTGTCTTACCGGCCTGGGCCAATCCTTTGCGCGGCACGCCGTCGTAGTCCAGATCGAACAAAACAACCGGGTTGGGTGCGTCGTAGTCCCAAATGTCGTGATGAACCTCTTGAAAGTGCCAACGATACTCACCCGTGTAGACATCCAGAGCCACAATGGACACGGTGAACAAATTGTCCCCGGCGCGCACGGCACCGTTATAGTCGGGGCCCGGGTTGCCGGTAGAGAAGTAGATCATGCCCAACTCCGGATCGACCGCTGGCGTGTGCCAGACCGTTCCACCGCCGGTTCGCCAGGCATCGTTGTCGGCGGGCCAGGTATCGTGGCCGAATTCGCCGGGGCCGGGCACGGTATAGAAGGTCCACAGCAAGCTACCGTCGTCCGCGCTGTAAGCTTTCACTCTCCCTCGGGCTGCATATTCAGCACCTGAGAAACCGGAAATGACCATGCCCTGGAAATACAAAGGCGCGCTCGTGATGGTGTAACCTTCTTCCCAGGCTTCGGCTTGAACGGACCAGACCTCTTCGCCGCTGTCTATGTCCAACGCCTTCAGCACGCCATCTAGTTGTCCTACAAAGATCTTGTCTTCTCCAACACCCACCCCGCGACTGGTCCATCCACAACAGATCGTCGAAATCTCGTTCGTGAGGTCAGCCGAGTAGCGCCACAAGATTCCCCCGGTTTCAATGTCGAGGGCGAAGACGTCGTCGGCGCCGGTGATGATGTACATGACCCCGTCCTGGACTATGGGCTGCGCCTCCCCCGAATACTTCGCGCCAACCCCAGACTCCTCGAGATGAGTACGCCAGACCGGACCGAGTCGATTGACGTTTTCGGTGTTGATCTCCGTCAATGCTGAGAAGTTTCGGTTGAAGAGATCCCCGCCGTTGGTCAGCCAGTCGATCGTAGGCAACTCGGATAGCGTCTGTTGATCGGGTCTGCCCTGTGGGAATTCGGCAGCCTGTGAAGCCGACGCTAAACTGAGAATCAGTATTCCCGTGAGAAGTGCCGGTATGTGGTTATTCATGTCAGGCCCTTAGGAAGTCGATCACGACGCGGTTGAACTCCTCGTGGGCCTCCCAGTACGTGGAGTGCCCGGACTCGGGGAACGTCACGAGCGTCGACCCCTCCATCTTGCCCTGCAAGGCCTTCGTGACCGTGGGCGGCGCGACGGTGTCTCGCTCGCCCACTACGAAGAGTGTCCTCACTCCTGCGGCGCTGATCCGGCTGATATCGGGTACCGATACCTCGGCGGCGGGCGCCTCATCGTCGTCGTCCGACAAGAACTGGTTTGTCCTAGACACCATCCGGTACAAGAACGCGCCCTCCGGGTCACGTTCGGCGTAGGAAGGAGCGAACGCACTTCGCCGACCGAGGTCGGGTGCAGACGCACGGAGCGCGTCCAGCTCGGCGTCCCTGTACCCGCCCGTCGTGCCCGACATGACCAAGGCGTCCACCCGCTCCGGATGTGCAGCCGCAAAGCCTAACACGCTGCGCCCTCCCATCGACTGCCCGATGAGCGATGCACGCTCGATACCGAGTCCGTCCAGCAGCGTCATTAAGTCTTCGGCGAAGGCGGCTCTGCCCGGACCGCCAGGCACGTCGGTCGAAAAACCGTATCCGCGTTGCGCATATGTAATGCAGGTGAACTCCCGCGAAAACGTGGGGATCTGCCGCCACCAACTCATGTGTGTGCCCGCGCCGCCGTGGGCGAACACAACGGCCGGACCCTCCCCGTAGACCTCGTGGTAGAGTTCGAACTCATCGGCCGCGTCACCGGCGGCGGCAAGCCCCGCGTCAGGCGGTCCGCAGGCCGATCCCACCAGGGTCAGGCCGCCGACAGCCAGTCCCGTCCGTAGGAAGTCCCGACGCTCGAGCGGCGCTTTCGCCCCGCGTGCCCGGTTGTTCATGGCCATCTCTCCTTAATTCCTGGGTCAAACCCGCGGTCGGTACCCGAGCCGACGGGCTGGATGAGCGTTGTCCACCCTCCATGGGTCGCATAATATGCTGGTCCGATTCTGTGTGGGAAAGCTGAGTGCCGTCACCTTCGACATCGGAGTCTTTCAGATGCGTCCTCCGTCGATCTCCAGGCTCCGAAATCTTCCGCTCCGCTTCTGTGCGGGTCTCGGCCTCATCGCTTTGGGCGCCTGTACCGCATCCGACCAGGTGGAGATGGGCCCGCAAGCCTTCTTGGGGGTGGCCACGCCTGGAGGCCTCGAGCTACCGCCCCAACTCTCCGTCCTGCTCGACGCGGGTTTCACGGCGCCGCCCGCCAAGGTGCCGCCGGGCGAGGAGGGCTTCACCGAGTTGGAGGGTGAGGTCATCCGTGAGCTGGCCCGAGAGATCGTGGCCTTCTCCCACGAGAGCCGCGACAGCGGGCTCCGCATGTGGGGCCGCGTCTCAGGTTTCCCCGCCGCAGTCGCCACGGCCGACTGGGTCGCCGACCGGTATCGGGAGGCAGGCCTGCAGCATGTCGAAGTGCAACGCTACGAACCCGACGCCGACATGTGGTGGCCGGACGAGTGGGAGGTGAGGCTGCTCGGTAATCCCGACCTCGAAGGGGGGAGCGAGGACGTCACCCTACATTCTGCCGTGCCCGCTAGGGGTACCGAAATCGCCGGTGGCACGCTCACGGCTCCCGTCGTCTTCGTGGGAGACGTCGGTGACTTCAGCGACGTGGACGTAACCGGAAAGATCGCCGTCCAGCGGCGTAAACCGACGAGCGGCGCGGCGTCCCAGCGGACCCCGATCCGGGAAGGTGCAGCGGAGCTCTTCGACCGTGGCGCGGTCGCCGTGCTGAACTACGTCGATCAGCCGGGCAACATGCACGTGCGCGACTTCAGCGGATGCGCGCACTGCTTCAACATCGGTGGAGCGGACGGTGCGTTCATCACGTCGGTGGCAGAACGTGCCGCAGCCGAAGGACACGCTGACGACGTGCGCGTGCGGCTCACCCTGGACGCGAGCATGCGCTCCGGGCTCACGGCGCAGAATGTCGTCGGGATCGTGCCGGGGGACAGTGACGAGGTCGTCGTCGTGAACGCGCACTTGGACGGCTGGTACAGCGCCTCGGGGGACAACGCCGACGGCCTGGCGGTGCAGATCGCGATGGCGCGTCACTTCGCCAAGGCCGAGAACCGACAGCCTCGCACCCTCGTCTTCGTTGCGAGCGGCGGTCACCATAGCACCGGCCTCAACGGCCCGCAGAACTTCGTGGGCATGAACCCCGAGTTGGCGGGAGAGGCGGTCCTCGTCTTGAACCTCGAGCACCCGGCTCAGTACCTCGTCGACCCTGGCTCCTTCGAGGTTCAGCGCACGGAGCAGCCCCTGGGCTGGGGCATCACCAACCTCGCGCCTTTCCTCATCGAACTGACCGATCGGGGAGTGGAACGGTATGGAATGCGGTTGCGCCCCGAGTATTCCACCGGGGTCCCCGGGGATCTGGGGCGGTACTCTCCGCTGGGGGTTCCGAGGGTGCAGGGGATTCACGCGGCTCCGCTCTACCACACCACCGGCGATGTGTTCGAGAGCATCTCGGTGGAAGGCCTCGAACGCGCGGCGCGCTTCCACACCTTCTTCGTGAAAGGTGTGGCCGCGGCTTCAACGGAGCAGATTCAGCCGTAGACGGGCGACGCCCGAGATAGGCGCTCCCTCCTGCCTAGCGTTCTCGGGCACAACTTTGATGGCGGATGAACAAAGCCTCGCTGGCGAGCGATGACACAGGTTGTGTTACAGCTTTTCTCGCCCACTCGCCAGAAACCGTCGCCCGCCTTCTGAATGCTTCTCGGATTGCAGCAGTGTCGAAGAGTTTGGGCCAGGCGAGATTGCGCGGTCAGACATCCCGGACTAGATCACATCTTGGGTAAGGTTGTGCCTCCGGCAACCAGTAGAGGGGAGAAGCATGTCATGAGTAAGCACTACGTCCTGTTCCTAGCCTTTCTCCTTATCCCTTCAACCACGACCGGGGTGGCCTGGCTCGAAGCCCAGCAGCCTAGCACGCTGCTAGACGCACCCTGCACGGCCTCCGCAGACACACAGGTAACTGAGCCTGTAACGGGGCGCACGTACCTCCTCGACTATCCATGTGACCTGCGTGCCGACGAAGAGGTGACGTTCATCCTCAACCTTCACGGGGGTGGGTCGTTCGGCACCTGGCAACGCCGGTATTTCCCGGCGTTCGACCAGAAGGAGCGACACCGTCTCGTGGTGGCCTCCCCCTACTCGCCGAGACGCAGGTGGACCGGGGACGACGACGCCTATCTCCAGAACATTGTGACTTCAATTACCGAGGAAATCGGAAGAAGCAACATTCGAGCGTTCTGGCTGGCCGGACACTCACAGGGCGGCTCGACGTCCCGTCGGCTGGTGTGCACCGACTTCTTCGAAAGCAGAGTGGATGGGTTCTTGAGCCTATCCGGCGGACGCCTGGGTGGATCTGCCGAGCGGTCGCCAGACGCCGGCCGGCCGCGCCAGGCGGATGATCCACCCGCTGCCGACCCTCCGACGACGACTACTGCTGCCCCCAGGCCCACCCCCGTCGATCCGACTTGCGACTTCTCCCACATTTTCGAGATCGGCGAGCACGAGATCGTGTCCCTGCCCTCGACTTCATCTCGGGCGCGAACGTACGGCTGCGACGCGCGCGTGAGGCGGGCTGACGTCGTCGACACGGAGCCGGGGTACGTGCATGACAG
>ERZ651768.910-NODE-910-length-21926-cov-3.572109_pt1 | contig 21926 bp, 16 predicted proteins | sample MGYA00514754_ERZ651768 | MGnify/ENA metagenome assembly ERZ651768
GTAATGGTTCTAATGATTGTTATGATTGTGGTCTTGTTCCACATGGAGGTGCATTTTCCAATACATGTGGAGATTGTGAATGTGGTTATGATGGAAAACCTGAAAGTCCCCAGATAGATGGTGATGGGAATGTAAGATACAGGGTTGGTGAGCTTGGCGATGGTCATCTGCAGTTCAATATGCCCTGGGGGATAGCGACGGATGGGGACGGCTGTGTATATGTGGCGGATTGGAGAAACGATAGGATTCAAAAACTAGACCCTGATGGAAAATTTATCGGAGTATTTGGCAAATCTGGAAATGCCGAGGGCCATTTCAATAGACCTTCCTCAGTGGCTGTGGATGGTCGTGGGAACATGTATGTGACTGACTGGGGAAACGAAAGGGTACAGGTGCTTGATCCTGAAGGGCATTTTTTGCAGATGCTTAAAGGCCAGGCAACCCTTTCCAAATGGGCTGAACAATGGCTGACAGTTAATCCTGACGAATATTCCGCAAGACGTTCATCAAATCTTTCGGTTTTGGATTTGCCTAATCATCTACAGAGTCCTTACCAAGTTGGCTCACAGACTGAACATCTGTTTTGGGGTCCTGTGTCTGCAAAGATAGATGATCATGAAAGGTTATATATAACCGAGCATAGTCGAGCTCGGATTCAGATTTTCGATATATCTGATAACAGCCTATGAGTTAAAGAATCTGGCAACTACCGTTAAGTTATGGGGTACAAGTTATGACAATTGCTCGAAGAAATGCACAAGTTAACACTAAATACAGGCAGATAAGCCATCTTTTGAGGCGAGCAGGATTTGGTGCCACACCCGGTGAGATGGATCGCTATATGGGGATGGATTATTCAGAGGTAGTCGATGAACTTCTCAACGTACCGGGAACCTCTACTATGCCGAATGACGTGATCTTTAGGATGTTTCCTGAATATCACGCTTCCCTTGGCGTGGACGCATGTGCCAATTGGGCTTACAGAATGGTTACTACAGACAGCCCCTTAGAAGAGAAAATAACTCTTTTCTGGCATGGAATATTCGCTACTGGGAATGACAAGCTCAACAATCCACTGGTTTTACTTAATCAAATTGACACATTTAGAAGAAACGGAATGTGTAGATTTGACGATATATTGCTCGATCTCTCCAGAGCCCCCGCCATGTTGATTTGGCTGGATAATCAGACTAACCATAAGGATTCAATTAACGAAAATTATGGTCGGGAAATCCTAGAATTATTCTCAATGGGTGTTGGCAACTACACTGAAGACGATATCAAGAACGCTTCACGTGCTTTTACAGGTTGGACGTTTAGTCAGCCAATCCCAATATACCCCCAGGGGCACTATCCCTCCAGGTTTGAATTTCACCCGGAAGATCATGATGGCGATGAAAAATCATTTCTCGGTCATCATGGAACGTTTGATGGTGAAGACATAATAGATATCATTGTGAAAGAAGAGGCTACGGCAAGATTCGTGTCACGACATCTCTGCAATTTCTTTGTCGAAGATGAACCGCAAGTTCCTGCCTGGAATATAGAACCTCCAAGAGATCCAAGACTAGTTGATCATCTCGCAAAAATATTTTCCAGGAGCAGCGGTGACATGCGTGCCGTGCTGAGTGAATTGTTCAATTCTGACTCTTTCAAGAACTCCATCAACAAACCGAAGGTCAAGAGCCCCACCGAGCTTTTAGCCGGGGTATTAAAACAAGTTGGTAATTACAGAGAAATCAAGCCTGGGTTGGAATCCTACGTCGGTGCCTTGACCGTGATGGGACAAAGTCTTCTGAATCCTCCTACCGTGGAAGGATGGCATACGGGGCCTGAATGGATAGATTCTGGGACCTTAAGCGAACGTATAAATTTCGCATCAACTGAGTTTAGCGACGATGACACCCCAGGTATGAAAGATATCATACAGCGAGCGGGAAGCCTGGACGACGAACCGAGTCAACTTGTGGATCGTTGCTTGGATCTGCTTGGAGGGGTACAGGTCAGTTCAACAACTCATAGTGAGCTCATCCAATATGTATCTGAGCTCAGAACTTCAGAAGAAACAAATGATCTCACTGATTTGATAAGAATGATTGTTTCAACTGTCGATTATCAGTATGCCTAATCATGTCGAATAAAACTCATGTCGTGAGACTGTAATAAGCAAAGGAAGGGTATGCATGGTCACTGAAAGCAAAGAGAAAGTCCTGGTAGTAATACAGCTCACTGGCGGTAATGACTTTATGAATACGATAGTTCCATACACCAACGGACACTATTACGACGCCAGAAAAAAGGTAGTGATACGCCAGGATGAAGTTATCCCAATAAATGACACGCTTGCGTTTAATCCTAATAACGCAGCACTAAAGCCTTTGTTTGATGACGGGAAACTTGGCATTATCCAGGGTATCGGATACCCAAATGCTAACCGATCACACTTCAGAGGTATGGATATCTTGCATACCTGCGAACCGGACAAAGTTGGAACAGAAGGTTGGCTTGGTCTGGCTGTACGCGAGATGGACCCAAATCAGGAAAATGTGCTCACCGGTGTGAATATTGGACGAGGGCTTACCAGGGCAATGTCCGTCGCAGGAGTACCAGTCACATCAATAGGTGATATCGATGGATACGGTGTCATGAATGATGTGGAAAAGGCTCACTTGCGAGATCGGTCCATTCAGGCATTCAAAAATATTTACGGGCAGGCAATTGGAAGTGGTCCTGTGTCAGAATACATTGGGAAGACAGGGATCGACATATTAAAGGGAGCCGATATGCTCTCCGATGTGGCCAATTCCTATTCCTCCTCAGTTGAATACGCTGACAATCCTATTGCAAAAAGTCTAAAGGACGTAGCACGAATCCACCTTGCAGGTCTGGGCACCAGAGTCTTCTATACAAACCACGGCGGATATGACCATCATGCGAATGAGATGCTGGCTCATCCAGGATTAATGAGAGACCTCTCGGGCGCTATTGCAGACTTTATTGATGACCTGGAAGAACATAATGCAGCGGAAGAAGTAGCAATACTTGTTTTCACAGAGTTTGGCAGAAGAATGCGCGACAACGGCAGCGGTACCGATCACGGTTCAGGAGGCGGTGCCTTTCTCATAGGAAAGAACATCAAGGGCGGATTCTATTCGGAGTATCCCTCCCTTGAACCTTCGGAATGGGAACATGGTGAAGATCTCAAGCACACGATTGACTTCAGGGGGATTTATGCCACCTTGCTCGAACAATGGCTAGGAGTGGAATCCAGTCCAATAGTTAGAGGCCATTACGAACAAATAAACCCATTCCTGAATTAATTTCAAAGGGGAAATACGGAGAAAAACATGAGTAGGCCATTAGGGTTATTACGTGCCGGATATCCATATCTTAAAACTCTTGGGATGAGAAGGGTCACCAACTATCCATACGATTTAGCTTTTGGGCCCAACGATAAGCTCTACATATTATGTCGTACATCTGGGGCGGCACTTATAAGAGTGTGGACCTTTGACGATGCCGAAAGGCTAACCGATGACCTGGTGCAAATCGGAGCCTATGGTGCGAAAGAGGGTCAGTTTCAATGGCCGGTACAAATAATTACTGATTGTGAGGGAAACCTTTACGTCAGTGATGAAGCCACACACAAGGTCAGTAAATTCAATCCAGACGGAAAATTTGTATCTCGTTGGGGGAATGAGGGTAGCGGTAAAGGGGAATTCACGGCTCCCACTGGAATTTCATTCGACCTGGAAGGAAACATGGTAGTGGCAGATTCCGGAAACTCCAGGATCCAGACATACGATGCCAACGGCAAGTTAATACACCAGTTCGGTGAATCTGGCGAAGACGAGGGGCAACTAAGAAATCCCTGGGGAATACATGTCGACGAACTTGGCGATGTTTACGTAGCTGACTGGGGAAATGACAGGGTACAGGTTTTTTCAAACGACGGCCGTGTGAAGATGGTTTTGGAAGGCAAAACTCCAGATGGCGTCGCGATAAACAGGCCCTCCAGTGTGACCGTTGACCAACACGGCGATATTTACATCACGGATTGGACCAATAACAGGGTCCTTATCTATGACAGTGATGGCCGCTACGTGTGGAGATTCCTAGGAGATGCAACCCTTTCAAGAGTAGCCCGAGACTACATGATGACAAACGCCTACGCCAACCGACTTAGGGAAATGGCGAATCTGGAAGAAGAAAAGTATTTCAGAAACCCAACATCAGTCAGGGTAGATAACCAATTCAGAATCTGTGTCGCCGATCATAGCTCTTACAGACTTCAGGTTTACCAAAAGGAATCGGTCGAACTCGATGTAAATAGCATCGCACCTCCTATAAGAAACCATTCCCTTACTACTGTATAAATCGTACTTCACATCGCAGAAAAGAGAAGAAGCCCTGGGTTTACACCAGGGCTTCTTTGCTCAAGGAAATACTTACATGGTTAACAGACCTAACATCCTCGTCATCATGACAGATCATGCCAACGCAGCTTCACTCCGCCCCGATAGTCAATGTCTCGCGCCAAACCTCGCCGCTTTATCTAATGATGGAGTTCAATTCGAAAACTGTTATACCACTAACGCAATCTGTTCCCCTGCCAGAGCATCGTTAATGACAGGTTTGTACCCTTCGACCCACGGAGTCTGGGACGTCACACATGCCCACACCGCAGACTGGGTTGACGCACCAGCGGGCCGATTTACCCATTTTGCGGAATTACTAACTGATCAAGGTTACAGGAACGGATATTTTGGAAAATGGCATGTTGAACAAAGTAACCAGCTGGAAAATTTCGGCTGGCATGAATTTGACGTCACAAACAATTCGTTAATGATCGATCGGAGGCGAATAGGAGATACTGACTACCATTCCGATTTGGAACTTGATGACAAAGTAATAATTACCACGGACGGTTACCCGGATTATCTTCTGTCAGCAACCGTAATGGGAGCGAGCGAAATTACACATCCGGCATTCGACCAGGGAATAGACTTCATAGAGAGGCACATCGAAAACAACGGTTTCGACATACCATTTACTTGTTTCATATCCGCGTTGGAGCCTCATGATCCCTACCTCGCCCCTGAAGAGATGGTGGACTTGTATGATCCTAAACAGATCAGTCTTAATCCGAGTTTCGATGACGACCTAAAAACAAAACCTGAAGTTTTGAAACGAATGAGGTCGGTGTGGTCCGGTATGGATAAATCCGACTGGCAAAAAGTTGTGACTTCTTATTATGCGTCCATAACATCAGTAGACACAGAAATCGAGAGAGTCATCGACCTGCTAAAAGTGAAGGGCTTATACGAAAATACCGTCATAGTATTCACAAGCGACCATGGCGATATGCTGGGAGCTCATGGGCTTCTTACGAAGGGCGTTGGTACCGGCTACGAGGAAGTCTACAACATACCGCTTATCATCAAGACTCCAGACGGTTGCCAACTTGATTCAACGGCGGGGATCAAGGTAAGCACAGTCGACATCGCACCGACATTACTCGATTACGCAGGCGTGGAAATACCCTCAGGCATGCACGGTAGAAGCTTGAAGCCTGTTATACGTAGCACACATAGCAGAGAAGACTGGACGAGATCCTATGCGGAGTTTTTTTCTCAACGGTTTATGTACACCCAGCGAATTACGTGGAAAGGGCGTTGGAAATACATCTTCAATCCGGCTGGCAGGGATGAACTTTACGATCTGGAGGATGACCCTCACGAGATGAACAATCTTGCTGAATGCCCCGACTTCAAAGAAGCGCTCAATGATATGGTCCGGGAGATGTGGCGCAACATGGAGCGGATAGGAGATTTCACGTTACTTGAAAGCGGATACGCCACGCTTCGCACAGCGCCGGTCGGGCCTCTCAGCAGGTTTGATTAAATTAAACTTTATTTAAGATATATATTTTAAATATAGAGATTGTTTATAATGTGCCTGGTTGGTATGGTCACCTCATATAAATACAGGCAAAATGCTCGAACAGTCGTGGCTGTATTCGCAAAGATGCTATCGTCAGAGTTGCAAATTTAAATGGCTTAAGCAGGAGAGCATTTATGGTTTTCAAGAAAATCAGTCACATAGTCACTCGTCCGGAATCCCGTGAAGGCAATGGTTCAGTTTCAATTCCCGTTGCTGAAGAACTCGCGACAACTCCGGGAATCCCAAAAAGGGAAGTTGATCTTTCTTTCTATTCCAGGACTCAACCTCTTGAGAGCCAGACAATAGAGAAGACTGCGGACCGCGCCTGGACGTGGTCAGTATTCTCAGACGAGGTCGCCGAATACTTAAATCACCATATAAATGCCACCAAACCGTTGGTCGACATAGCGGAGCGCTCCGCTGACCTGCCCCCCACTGGCACACCGGATCCTGCGAGCAACATAACTAACGAAATCAGGACCAAGGCACGTGAACTAGGGTTTGGTGAGATAGGTTTCACCCGTTACGACAGAAGATATACATTCAAGGTAAAAAAGGGATGGGTCAGATTCGAGCACGCCGTATGCCTGGCTTATGAACAGGATTATCGGCAAACTCAGACGATCCCAAGTATGGAAGCGGAATATGCTCATTACGGGGCATACGAGGAGGAGAATAAGCAGGGTATCCTACTCGCCGAATACATAAGAGAGAAAGGTTACCGTGCCCAGATACACAGCCCTAACGACAACAGCGCGCCGTATATCCCGATGTTTGTCGAGGCCGGGTTAGGACAGCTTGGTGCAAACGGACAGTTGCTGTCACCTCATTTTGGATCCAGGTCCAGACTCATGATCATAACGACAGATGCTCCTGTTGATTATGACTCACCGGTTGACTACGGAATTCATAAGTTTTGTGATATCTGCCAGGTCTGCGTTAATCGTTGCCCTGGAAGGGCTCTCGTCAAAGAGAAAGTCTGGTGGCGAGGTGCAGAAAAGAACAAACTCATGTACGAACGTTGCCGGCCTGTCATGGCCAAATACGAGGGCTGTGGTGTCTGCATGAAGGTATGTCCTATCCAGAGATACGGCATGGAACCAGTCATGAAGCATTACGTAGAGACCGGCGAAGTGCTGGGCAAGAATACTGACAACCTAGAAGGTTACGCATTCGAAGACAGGGGGGGCTATTTTGGCCCAGGTCAATTGCCAAAATTCGACACCGAGTTCTTTGAAATCCCCAAGGGGCGTAGCGAAGACTGGCTCTTTGACCAGTTCAAACAAAGCATTTCTGAAAAGGGTGGCCTTGATAGAAAGAGTCTCGCTGACTTTGGCTCCGAACTAAGCGAGATAATGGAATTGGAAGATAGCTCCCGTGGCGATGAATAAACTGACGGACGGAACCTTAATTCCAGTCTAGCCCTGGAACCTGAGCCACCCCTGTGTTTACCGGCATGTTGGTAAATACCGGGGTGGCTTGCAAAGGCCACATCAAGTAGTGTTCCAGCCGGGCAGACCACTGATGAGTTCCAACATAGTGAAGATTGCAAACCATCAAGGCACCGGGAACTCCGAAAAGCAGAAAACGTCTGGCCCACCATAACTGTAGGAACTACGATTAACTCTTGCACACCCCTAGACGATCAGAAACTTGATTCTCGATCAACGTAAACGCGATACTAGCCTTCTAGGAATATTGATAAGTAATAATTCTCAGTTTCCAGATATTTACCGGCGCTTTAACTCGATCAATACATTCAATGCATAGGTACGTCGGGCAATTTCCCTATTGCTAATAATCATTGCCAGTCGTTAACATTGGCTCTCGAGTATCAGTCCGTATCTGATGCAAATTGACTTCGATTGGATAGGGCGATTCCAAAACAATATATTTTCTACGGTTGGTGGATCGCTTTTACTGCGTTATTTGTAAACGCAATTCTTTCAGGACCGTCATTCGGTGCCACCGGTCTATGGGTTGATTCCCTTGAGCGTGAATTTGGGTGGACTAGAGCTCAACTTTCTCTCGCTTTTTCCTTAGGGCAATTAGAGGGCAGTATTGCGGCCCCTATTGTGGGGTTCCTGATAGACAGGTTCGGAGGAAAGAGGATCGCACTTTCGGGTGCATTCGTAGCCTCACTTGGTTTCGTATGTTTAAGCCAGGTCCGCCCCTTCACCCCGGGATTATCCGAATGGAACGATCCTGTCATCTTTTATGCAGCATATGTCTTAATGATGCTCGGGATCACTCTAGGTGGATGGATCCCTATGACGGTCATCATTAATAACTGGTTTTATAGAAGACGAAGCCTGGCGATGTCTATCGGATCCGTGGGCTTTTCAGTCGGGACATTCGCAATAGTGCCCGCCCTGGCCGTTCTCATTTCTCCGGATAACCTCGGCTGGCGAAATACGGCTTTGTTGATAGCCTTGATTTTTACTTTTATAGCCATTCCAGTGTGGAAGATCATACGAAATAACCCCGAGGAAATTGGTGAAGTTCCTGATGGGCTCGGGAGGACAAGAACTGAAAATTCACTATCAGGTCAGGGGATTCTCAAATCTAACAGAGAGCAAGATTTCACCATAGGTCAAGCTTTAAGGGAAAAAGTGTTCTGGACAATATCTATCGGGCACGGAGCTTCAGCAATGTTGACTTCAACCATGATGGTTCACCTAATTCTTGCCTTCAAAGATCAAGGATTATCAATAGAAATGGCAGCCGTGATGTGGGGTGTATCAATGGGTATTGGCGGAGTCTCGCAAATATTCGGTGGCGTTATTGGTGACCGAATACCCAAGCGTTTCGCCTTATGCGGGTTCGGATGCTTGCAAGCGATTGGAGTCGCGTCGGCGACACTAGTTCAATCCATCCCTGTTGCCGTGTTATTCGCAATAATCTACGGTATCGGCTTTGGAGGCAGGGCCCCTATAACTACCTCCATGCGGGGAGAATACTTTGGTCGTAGATCTTTTGGGAAAATAATGGGTATTTCAGCTGTTCCTATGATGATTATGACAATGACGGGACCTATTGTGGCCGGATCGTTTTTCGACCAGGATGGAGACTACGCCAGAGCATTTCTCTTATTAGCGGCGATCGGATTTACTGGTAGCCTGATATTCATTTTTGCCAAGAAACCGATTCATCCATCATTGAAAAGTCGTTCTAAAGTGCCAGTTAAAAATTAAGCTGGGCCCTGATTGCATCGACTAACTTAGACGCACTTTAAAACTAATGTTTAGGATGTCTCAAGTTCGTCCAGTGTCTGGCGAGCCATTTTACCAACCCAGGCACCATCAGTACCCGCAGTCACAAATAAACATCCTTCTGATGCCCACCGGTTGGCGTCCTGTGCAGTACCCGTCCAAATGCCAGGAATTTTCCCAACCTCCTTACAATCGGCGATAACGTTCCTTATCGCCTCCGTGTGGGCAGTCCTGCCTTCCGGAGTCGACAGGTCGAGCCCCATATACCGTGAAAGATCCCCGGGGCCAATCCAACATCCATCTATACCATCTACAGAGAGAATCTCCTTCGCATTGGCGGCCCCTTCATCCGTCTCAATTTGAACGGCCAAGAAGATCTCATCATTAGCAGTCGCGTCATAGTCGTCTCCGTGAATCCCAACTGCAAATGCTCCCGATGACCTGCCGCCTTTAGGGGGGTACCTGGTTGCATAGACCGCTTGCTCCGCTTCCTCAGCATTATTCACCATGGGTACCACAACACCCATCGAACCATTATCAAGTAATCTCCCAATAAGACCGAAATCATTTTTCCTTACACGTGCCATCGGAACGGAACCACCAATCACAATACTGCGGAATGCCAGCATAGATGCCTGGTCAGCCCAATTGCCATGTTGATTATCAACGAGTACAAAATCAAACCCTAGAGGGGCGATGATTTCTGCAGAAAGAGTTGACCCCAAACTGACCTCAGCTCCGACTGCGGGTTTGCCTCCGAGCATTTTTTGCTTCGCTTTATTTATCATTTAATCTCCCTCAACTATTAGAATAGATTCATTACCAATGCCGAGATCATAAACGAGTTGCACAAAAATATTCCAATTCCACTCCCAACTCTCCATGACACGGCATACGATGGGTTTACGGATCGGGGACTTCCTTGTTAGAAAGCTTCAAGATCAGAGATTACAGGTATTTATGGGGCTCAGTCTCTGTCCTTCACTGGGCAGAATACATGGAATTAGTGATCCTCTCCTGGTTCATTCTGGAAAAATCAAATTCGCCTCTTATCCTCGGTGTATATGGAGCACTTAGATTCGCTGGAACCATTCTTTCTCCACTCATTGGAGTACTTGTAGATCTGATCGGCAGAAGAACCATGTTGATCATAGTTAGATCGTCATTTCTGCTCAACGCGTCGGCAGGTTTACTGTTAGCTCTCTCCAATAGTTTAGACATCTGGAAAATCTTGGTAATGGCGACTTTTTTGGGGCTTTCGAAAACTTCGGAAATGGTAGTCAGACAATCTCTTATGCCAGACATAGTGGGCATAAACAACCTTAAGAATGGAATAGCCCTGGAAAGAGCCGGAAGCGACCTGACTCAAATTGCAGGTCCGATTATTGGAGGGCTCCTGTTGAACTCCATGGGTATGAGCTTCAGTTATGTAATCGTAGTTCTGTCCTACTCGATATCCCTCTTCGCTTCCATTCTAATTAGTCCAATGCCCCCAGATCACATAGAAAACCCATCACCGAAATTGAAGCGCCCTGGGAACTTCCACATAACCATTAAAGAGGGCTTTCAATACGCTATAAAGATTCCAGAGTTATCTTTTCTGATGACTATCGCCGTAATTATCAACCTGACGGCATTCCCCCTGTATTTTTCGCTAGCTGCGGTAGTAGCCCGGGAAGTTTTTGAAATGAATTCAAGTGGTTTGGGAGTGATGCTGGGTGTTTACTCCGCTGGTGCTGCATTAGGGTCCCTTGCAATGAGTAGTACAGCATTTCAAGAATACAAACCACACATACTGATATTTGGCTCAGTGTTGTGGCATCTATCGGTCGCCGTAATGTCTATTACGTCAGTAGCGTCACTGTCTTATCTGGTATTGCTGGCTGCAGGAATCGGGCAGTCACTCTGCGTGGTGCTTCTATCAACGATGATATTGGACCTGACTCCTCCCTATCTTAGAGGACGTATCATGGGTTTGAGACAACTTGCTGTTGGTGCCCTACCGCTAGGGCTCACCTTATCGGGGTTCCTGGCTGAGAATTTTGGAGTGGCTCCTACTTTGCTGGCAAACGGAGTTACCGGAATAGGACTCATAGTAGGCGCGCTGGTCCTGTGGCCCCAGATATTGGCATTCAAAGGAAGCATAGCTGCAGGGCATTCATCCTCTGTTTTGGGTTCCGGAAATGATGTGGAAAATAGGCGAAAATAAAATTTTGTCCCGTACAGGATTCCCAGGCGCGCTTTTGGAAGAAAACACGCTCATGAAAACATCTCTCGATAATGTCGGTGCCATTCACTCGTAAATAAATTTCGGGGGTCATATTGATTTTTCTTTTCTAAGAATTCCGTAAACTGCGGATAGGCATTCTGAATCTGATCTTTTCTTGCCCACCTGTGATAGGTCAGATAGAAGGATCCTCCCTGTTCAAGTGCACAATCAATTAGCATTTGAAACTGGTTCTTAGCGTTTCCCCTACCTTCCACGGTATGTTCGACAAGAAGATTGAAAATGATGCAGGCGAAATCCCCTCGTGCCCAGTTGAGGAAAGTCTCGTCTTCACTTTCAATCAACCTCACCGTGCCATAAATAACGTTGGCACCTGTACTTAAAAGGCCCTCCCTGGCTTTTTTCATGAATTCCGGGAACCTATCTCTGGGCACATAGAGTTCAGTAATCATCAGGGAAGCATATGTTTTCCAACCTAATTGCTGAATGAGCATATCCCCAGCCTCGGGAAGATATGGGCTGAACTGGTGGTCATCGGACCAGTAAATCTGTCCGTCAGTCTGAAGATAATGACCAAGGTAGCTTTTGTAAGCCTGTCTTTTATCCGTATGGGCAAGCACGAAAAGTTTCTTCCAATCCTCTAGCGGTAACCCCAGTTGGTTATCAGGTATCACTGTATCTTGGGCGACAGGTTTATAGACAGAGAGAACTCCCTTTGAAAGAAAATCTGAAGAAGTCTCATCTGTCATGTATTGAAAATCACCGAACATCGCTCCGTCCGCCGTATGTTCCTCAAGCGCTGGAATAACCCCGTCGAGCCCATTTTCACTTACGTTTCGTCTGAGCTTTATTCTTTCTGTCAAACTCAAATCAATCGAGTCGATGAACCCGAACAAACCGTACCCCCCAATTACAAGGTTAAAGAGTTCTTGATTCTCCTTGCGGCTACAGTAGATTCTTTCAGCATCGGGAGTAGTGATATAGAAACCCTGTACATCATTAACTATGGGCTTACGCCCGAGAACCCTCCCGTGGATATTTGATGACAACGCCCCACCAAGGGTTAACTCATCGGCCCCGGTTTGCTTTTGAATTATGGTTAATTCGTTAATCTGTCCTTTCTGCTCATTCCTAAGCCACTTAGTCAATTCCGGCCAGTTGACTCCAGATTGAACACTTACAACCTGAGAGTTTTTCTCAAGGGGGCCTATTCTTTTCAACTTTCTGGAAGAGAGGGAAAGGCCATTTTTAACAAATTGCTGACCACCCATGGAGTGAAGTGCCCCTGCAGGACATAAGGGAACGCCGGAGAGTGCTGCTTGCGATATAGTCGCTGCAATTGCCCCTGCGCTCTCAGGGCTTTCAACACCTGAAACCTCCGTTTCATTGAGTCTCGACTGGATGTCATTAAGAACGGGCATCAACTCACCCCGCACCTTTTCCCTGAAAGTCAGTAGCCGAAAAGCGTCGCCTTACAAATCATTTGGAGGCAAAAAAGTTTTCATCAGCTGAATCCTGAGGTTTATAGCCAAGAATATCCCTCGGGTGCTCCAGATCTCGGTAATTCCACTTGTTATCTGACACAGCAAAGAAAACGTCATACTTGATGCTTTCAGGGGCATCAATACAGAGGGTCAACATTTGACATATATCTCTGTGACCAAGGTAAATAGCATTTTCTCTGACGCTTAGAGGTATGTTTTCCTTGTGTACCGAGCCAATTCGAACACATATCACGGAGATATCGTAATCATCTGAGAAATGTCGTCCCAGCGCTTCTCCCCAGACTTTGGCCGCTCCGTATAAAGCTTCCGGACGTATCTGCTCGTGAGTGATCATAGGGTATTCTTTGGGCACATCGTCATATCGCCCCTCGGCAATCTCCTTATACGGCGATATACGTTCAAATCCTCGAATTGCATTCCCGCTGGAGGCAAAGATGACGCGTTTCACCCCTGCCCGACGGGCCGCCTCAAAAACATTGTAGGTTCCGAGTACATTTCCAGAATGCTGACCTTCCCAATCCTGGGATCCAAGATAAGCAGCCAGGTGGACAACCACATCCTGGCCCTCAAATGCAGGAGAGATTGCGTCTATATCAGAAATGTCTGCCTGATGATTATTGACTCCATCAACGTGGCTTCTATTCAGTGCTGTTAATTCGTATCCACCCTGCTCAATTAGATGGTCCTTTAGAAGTCCCCCAATCAAACCACTCATACCGGTTATAAGAACTTTTTTTACCATGACACATATCTCCTCAACTCTATGGTTTTCTTAAACAGATGTTAGCATCATGCTCACATAAATTTGCAGGAATTATGATTGAAGCAACATTATCTACATAGGTAATTTTCCCGAAAAGGCTTTAGTGTAATAATGCGCATTACGCGAGCCTATCTACCAAGGAGCCCAACCAGATGACTAAAGTTGCTGTTCTAGATGATTATCAAAAAGTAGCCCTGGAGATGGCCGATTGGAAATCGCTTCCATCAGGGACCGAGGTCACGGTTTTTAAGAATCATCTGTCTGATGAATGTGATGTTTCAAAAAGACTTGCGGAATTTGAGGTTGTCTCCGCGATGCGTGAGCGAACTCCATTTCCAAAACGTCTACTTGAAAATCTTCCTAATTTAAAGCTTCTCGTAACCACTGGTATGAGAAACGCTTCCATAGATGTGCCGGCCGCCTCAAAATTGGGAATCACAGTCTGCGGTACGGAGGGGCTCGGCTATCCTACTGCAGAGTTAACCTGGGGGCTTATTGTTTCCCTGGCTCGGAAAATTTCTGAAGAGAATTCTTCTTCCCGTTCAGGTTCGTGGCAAACTACTTTGGGTATAGGCCTTAATGGTAAAACGCTCGGAATTTTAGGTCTGGGAAACCTCGGCTCACAGGTGGCTCGGATAGGAAATGCTTTCGGTATGAATGTAGTGTCGTGGAGCCAGAATCTTACCGAGTCCAAAGCCGCTGAAAATGAGGTTACTCTGGTTTCATTTGATGAGCTTATGGAAAGCTCTGACTTTCTTTCTATCCACACCGTGCTCAGCGATAGGACGCGGAATTTAGTAGGGAGGAGAGAACTTAAACTCATGAAGCCGAGCGCTTTTCTGGTAAACACTTCAAGGGGTCCCATAGTGAACGAAGAGGCCCTGGTTCAGGCTCTGAAGGAAGGTGTAATCGCGGGAGCCGGGCTTGATGTGTTTGATACGGAACCCCTACCATATGGTCACCCTTTTCTTACCCTTTCAAACACTCTCATCACCCCACATATGGGGTATGTAACTATCGAAGGTTACAAAATATTTTATAGCCAGACTGTGGAATGTATCGGCCAGTATCTCAATGGAGCACCAATCAGGGTATTAAACCCGTAGCAACGGGGAGTAAGTTCTTTAGTTGTAGGATATAAACAGAACATTATTGAAATAACGAAAGAGGTCGTTGAATGAGCATAATCCTCGATAAACGCAAAAATACCGCTTATATAACCATCGATAATCCCACAAAAGCTAACATCCTGGACAAACAAACTTCTAATGAGATAAGTGACGCATGGAAAGAAGTGTGGGAAGACAGAGATGTCCGAGTAGTTATCCTTACCGGATCGGGCGATAAGTATTTTTGCGCTGGCCACAACCTGGCGCCGATTCCGAATGTAACTGATGAAGAGAGAGCGAGAATCAGGTCCGAAAGTGCGTTCTGGCCGTTGTCTGGAACCATAAACGGGGCCAAGATCGGAGCTTCAGGTCATTTAGGTGATCATTACCCCCAAATTTACAAACCCGTCATCGGTGCCATCAACGGCTGGGCAGCAGGTGCCGGATTCTATCTAATGCTCACATCGACCGACATCAGGATAGCGTCTAGGGAAAATGCTCGCTTCAAATTTGCTCTCACGAGCCAGGGATGGGTTGGAGGAGGCCCCGGGGCTACATATCTTCCCAGGCAGATCGCCTATGCTGACGCGATGAGGATATTACTCACTGATGAACCGTTTGATGCTGATGAGGCTCTTAGAATCAACCTTATCAATGAAGTTGTGCCCCACGGTAAGTTGATTGAAAGAGCGGAAGAACTTGCAGATCAGATCTCTTCCAAGCCACCAATCGCAGTGCGTATGATGAAGGAATTCGTAACAAGATTCAGAGAAACGCCAGTGACCGAAGCGTGGCGAGTTCAAACCCTGATGAATACCCTCCTGACCCAGATGACCACCGACGGAGACGAAGGGCGGGCTGCTTTTCTGGAAAAAAGGGATCCTCTCTTCACTGGGGGAATACGCGAAAAAGGTGAGGGCTATCCGTCTCTCAATGATGAGGAGTGGGAACGACTTATGGATATACGAAGAAGTACTGAATAAAATTACCCTAGAACACCAGAGTCCGTGAGATCATCATATTCACGATCGCCTATCCCAAGTAATTTTTTGAAAACATGTTGATTGTCCCGCCCCAGCTCAGGTGCTGCTTTAATAACGGGACTTGAAGTATCATCAAACCACCAGGGCACACCCGGCATGTATCTCAGGTTTCCGTCACTTGTTTCCATTTCTACCAAATAGTTTCTCTCTCTGAGAAACTGGTCCCTGTAGACCCGTGATACATCCCATGAAGGAGCTGATGGGATCCCATTTTTCTGGAGTATTGAAACTGAATCGTAGTCGTCTCGCTGAGCAGACCATTCGGAAATTGCGTTTGTCATATCTTTTCTAACCGATCTTTCAGTTAAATCGGCACTTCTAAGGCCTGGTATATCTAGTAGCTCGCACAAGGAATCCCATTGATCCCTTGTCGATACTGATACTGCAATCCACTCATCGTCCCCTCTGCAGGAGAATACATCACTAAGGATGTCAAACTCATCGTCATTTCCAATAGGGAGTTTTGGGGTTCCTGTCATCTGCTCGTGAAGAACGGAAATAGGCATGGTTTCGATGAGAGCTTCAGCCATGGAAAAATCAACGTATTGGCCGGATCCCGTTGCTGCCCTGTAGTTGAGACAGGCTGTGGTAATCATCGCCAGTTCCATCCCAACCCACGGATCTGCCCAAAGTCCTCCCTTGATAGGTTCTCCACCAGGATGTCCTGACTGACTGTTCCACCCCGTGTAATGCTGGAGCAGACTGCCATATGCAACCTGATCTTTTTTCGGCCCCGTATGCCCGACACCGGATGATGAGATCATGATTACGGTCGGACTGACCGAGGCTAATTCTTCGTAACCTAGTCCCCTTCTCTCCATCACACCCGTGGCAAAATTCTCCACTACTACGTCCGATAGGGAAGCCAGTTCTTTGACTAACTCCACACCTTTCTCAGAAGAGAGATTGATGCTGACATAAGATTTGGATTGATTGTACGAGTGAAATGCTGGGCCTGAGTAGGAAGGATCCGGTCTACGGAAACTTCCTACCTTTATAACCTCGGCCCCCATCATCGCCATAAAACGAGTAGCTGTCGGACCGGCAATGATCCAACTCAAGTCGAGTACTCTAATCCCGTGAAGTGGCAACGTCATCTGTTATGAATGTCCCAGGAGGTCTTTATTATGCTGACCAAGAAAAGGAGCAGGCGATCCAATGAGATGAAGGTCCATCTCTGATAGCTTGTATGGAACCCCAGGGATTTTCAATGTCCCCAAGATTGGATGATCTGTTTCGACAAAAAAATTCCTGAAGGAGAACTGTTCATCCCCAAACAAGTCGTCGACGGTATTAACGGGAAAGCATGGTATGTGATTTTCCTGCCCCCATCTCGCAATCTCGTGCTTTGAATAATTTCTTGTCCATGCTGAGATATATTCCCACAGAGACTCGTAGTTCTGCTGCCTTCCTGACCTGGTGGAAAACCTCTCCTGTTGGGACCAACTCGGGCTACCCATTAACTCAACCCACCGAAGCCATTGATCGTCTTCTCTCGGAGAAATCGCGATGTACCCGTCACTTGTAGGCAGAACGCCGCCTATAGCTCCAACCATACCTCCTATAGACGCTTCCTTAACCTTTCGCAAATCCCTCTCCGGGGCACTACCCCCAAAAGCCATATTGGCCAGCCCCGCTATAGTCTGCGTAACCATCGCCTCATATTTAGATACTTCAAGATATCCCCCCAGCCCCGTCATATTGCGCCTGAATATAGCCATCATCAATGCCGTACAGGCGGTCAATCCCGAAACAAACTCGGCCTGATATCCTCCTGCTCGAATCGGTGGATCCACATCAGGATTATCCACCGGTCCGATCATACCGTGAGCATTTCCGCTCATATGGAAAAGGGTCAGGTCACTGCTTTTCCAGTTCTTGCGGCTTCCCCAGCTACCAAAGTCCGTAATTGCGAGGTGAATTATCCCGCTGTTACACCGCTTTAGTGTCGGATGTGAATAGGTCTTATTCTCAAGAGAATTAAATACGTTGCTCTCGATAACAATATCTGAACTCCGAATGAGTTCAATAAGATCTCTTTCACCCGGATCACTATCGATATCGACAGAAACTGATTTCTTTCCATTATTTAAAGCGATGAATAAACCGCTACTATCTGTGGAAAAGTCGTTTTTGGGGAAGGGCCCCATTCGACGGGATTCGTCACCTTCCATAGGCTCAACTTTTATTACTTCCGCACCCATGATAGACATGAGTTTGCCGCAGTAAGGAGCTGCAATACCGCTACCGATCTCTAGAATTTTCAGACTGTCAAACATAATTTAGTCAAGGCGATTGTATAGCAGGGCCATACCCTTCCGGTTAATCATCGTTATAATCCGTCTGTCCATTTCAACGGCCGAAACTAATTCAATCCGGATAGCAAATGAAATCAAACGAACCAGCACTCTCAGGTTTAACGGTTCTCGACTTATCAGAAGGTTATGCCGGCGGGTATTGTACGAAGATACTCAGAGATCTGGGAGCTAGTGTAATAAAGGTTGAAATACCTAAAAGAGGTGACGTCTGCCGCAGCTATGGTCCTTTTCTTAATGATGACCCAAATCTCGAAACTAGCGCGCCTTTCCTTTATCTGAATGCAGGAAAGAAAAGCATCACTCTCGACGTGACTGACAGTAGAGCGGGAGATATAATCCGCCGCCTTGCCCAAAGGTCGGACATTATAGTGGAAAGTAATCAGCCTGGATTTATGTCGGAACTTGGACTTTCCTACGAAGTACTTTCAGGATCAAACAAAGGTCTTATCATGGCTTCGTTAACCCATTTCGGTCAATCAGGCCCGTATCGTAACTATAAAGGATCCGATTTAACATCGTATGCCCAAAGTGGATACATGTATCTCACAGGCGACGAGGAAAAGATGCCTTTAAAGGCCGGGGGCAGACAGGCTGAATACCAGGGTGGGCTGGCTGGAGCACTCTCCGTAGTTTCATGTCTAATAGGTCGCCTTTTTTCTGGCCAAGGGCAACACATTGATGTTTCAGCGACTGAAGCATTAACAAGCACTTTTGACGGTGTTGGGTATTTCAGGACGTATGAGAACACAGGGGTAGAACCATTAAGAGCGGGAACCCGTCTCATAGCGCGAGAGCCTTCTGCAGCCTACCCCTCAACCCTGCTTCCCTGCAAGGACGGTTGGGTACACGTGCACTATTCTCCCAGCAACCCGGAAGGTCTGGCGTTCCTCGCCGGAGACGAGCGGCTTGCCGACGACGAGGTTCTGGGTGCAATGAGAGCCCACGCCGATGAGATAGACGAGCTACTAACCAGGTGGCTTATGGAACACACGCGAGAAGAGGTACAAACCCTAGCCCAGGAAGTCAGAGTGCCCTTTACCATGGTGCAGACCATTGAAGAGACAATGAATGACCCCCAGAACGAACATAGGAAGTTTTTTGTCGATATCGACCATCCGATTGCCGGCACCTTAAAATACCCGACTTCTCCTTTTCGATTGAAGACGTCAGAATGGGCGACTGTATCCCCTCCACTTCTTGGCCAACATAACGACGAAATTTATTCAGACATGCTTGGATTTTCGAAACAAGAATTATCCGTTCTCGCCCAGGCCGAGGTTATTTGAATGGCTAGATCAGCTCTAAACAGTGTCAGAATAGCTGACCTGACTAACGTCATCGCGGGTCCTGTTTCGACCCGAATACTTGCCCAATTGGGTGCTGAGGTAATCAAAGTGGAACTTCCCTGGGGAAGAGCCATCGGGAATATCACGATGCATGCCAGTGGCGGTGGAGATAGGCCTTACAACCAGGTTACCTCCTTCAACGAGGTCAATCGGGCCAAGAAAAGCATTGCCATCGATCTGACTCACGAAGAAGGAAGAGAAACATTCAAAGAAATAGTAGGAATTAGCGACATCGTGATACAAAACTTCAGCCCCCGGGTGATGCGTAATCTGGGGCTCGACTACGATAACCTCGTATCCATCAAACCTGACATAATAATGGTTTCCATGCCTGCACTTGGCCTGGAGGGACCCTGGAGCCAATATATTTCATTCGGTCCTGGTACCGATGCACTGAGTGGGCTTTCTTCGATCACAGGTTACACAGACGGTCCTCCTCACAAACCTGGTAATTTCTATGCCGATCATAATTCCGCATTTCACGTGGCTGCAGGCATAATGTCCTCTCTATACAGGAGGTTCGTGACCGGAGAGGGACAGCATATTGAGATCGTATTACGAGAAGCGACGATGTCGGTGATAGGGGAACATTTCCTGGGATACCAGTTAACAGGTGAAGAGCCTGCTCGTATAGGAAATGATCACCTCAACTTCTCACCTCATGGAATATATCCATGTAAAGGAGATGACTCGTGGGTCGCAATATCTATCGAGTCCAGTGAGGAATGGCTGAGCCTGTGCAATATAGTCGGTTCAAACAGGTTACGAGATGGCGAAGACTTGCTTGAGCTATCAGAAAGGGAAAAGCAAAGAGATCTTATCGATTCAGAAATACAAATATGGACCCTGGACCGGACCAGGTATCAAGCTATGGAAGAGCTGCAAGCTGGCAGGGTCAGGGCTGGAGCTGTCACAAAAGCGTCAGATATCCTGTCAGACCCGAATATAGAAACAAGGGGATACCTCGACAGATTCGATCATCCGGATGCCGGTCCTTCGACGACACCAGGACTGCCATTCCAGTTTTCCGAAATGCCAGTCATACAGGGAATAAGGGCACCTCTATATTCAGAACACACTGAATGGATACTGAAAGATCTACTCGGGATATCCGACGACAAGGCCCGCGAAATGACAGAGTCTGGAACAACGCCTCTTGAGCCCATCGATCGCGTATACCATAGTTAAATTAAGAGCTTTTCGCGAAACAAAAAGTCTATGAAAATGACATCGAACCTAGTTATGTTTTTGTTAAACCTGGGAACATTGCCAGGTAGTGTAGATCCAGGTGCAAATTTAGTCGGGAGCTAATCAAATGGCATTGATTTTTGAAAAAAGGCAAAAGATCGCCTATATAACAATTAATCGCCCCGAGGCGATGAACGCGATGGATCCAGAGACATACAGTGAACTATCAGAAGCCTGGATAGAGGTACGTGACGATCCTGATGTCTGGTGCTCTATCATTACGGGTGCTGGCGACAAATCGTTTTCTGCCGGAGCGGATCTTAAGAAGACAATTCCCAGGGAGCCGGAGAAATGGGAACTGTGGCAGACACAGAACGAGCAGATACTCAACAGAGGACTTGAAGTTTGGAAACCGGTCATCGCCGCTGTAAACGGGTATTGCCTGGCAGGTGGCATGACCCTTTTACTGGCAACTGATGTGAGGATAGCTGCCGAACATGCTACCTTTGGGCTCTCCGAGGTAAAAAGGGGAATCCTTCCGGGTAATGGGGGTACTCAACGCACTATCAGACAACTCCCCTACCCGATCGCAATGTGGCTTCTGTTGAGTGGGGAACGGATTGACGCGGAGGAGGCGTTGCGGCACGGTCTGATCAACGAGGTTGTTCCGATGGAAAACCTGATGACCGAAGCAGAGAGGAGAGCAAACGTAATCTGTGAAAATGGGCCTCTAGCCGTAAGGGCAATAAAAGAGCTGGCAGTGAGAAGCCAGTCCATGTCCCTTGAACAGGGTTTGCGAATGGAAGTTATGATGCAATCTATGTTAAAAACCACAGAAGATGCAAAAGAAGGTCCGCGCGCATTCGCTGAGAAGAGGAAGGCTAATTTTAGAGGCGAATAGCGCACTCCCCATCCATCACTAAAGACAAGAGGAAAATAATGACCGAAAGATACGAGTTGCCCCAGGAACTTCGATTAACCCGAAATCTTGTGAGAGATTTCATAAAAAAAGAAATTCTTCCGCTGGAGCAAGAGATCCCCCATGATTCGATAACTATTCCAGATGACCATTTTGACAGGCTCTCCAAGCTAACTAAGGATATGGGGCTATGGTGTATAGGAGTCGATGAAGAATACGGGGGTGCTGGATTATCGCTGTTCGCCAACGTCGTGATCAGTGAAGAGATTGTCCAGCACGCCGCAGGGCTTTACTGTCCCGCTTACGGGACGATGGGAACCACCCCTCCTGAAATAATATGGGCAGGCAGCGAT
>ERZ651768.911-NODE-911-length-21907-cov-15.032249_pt1 | contig 21907 bp, 23 predicted proteins | sample MGYA00514754_ERZ651768 | MGnify/ENA metagenome assembly ERZ651768
TTTTCAAGTGAAGTCCGAAATGATATTTTAGAGCACAAAAAAGGATCTGGATGCAGAGGAGTTATCATGAATTATCCCGAATCTGTCAAGGAAATCGAAATGGATAATGATAACATGTTACTTGATGTGGATACTCTGGAAGATTATCAAAATGTATCAGAAGCTTTTGTGACTAAATGACGAAACTAGACCATTCCGCACCAGAAACAGGTATGGAAATTACTTCTGAAGATTCAACGGTCTAGACATGAAAATTAATTCAAAATATTAGGTATTCTTGCCATTGATAGTAAAAAATTTGCCTTATTGTGACTGCCTAAATTATTAAAAAAAATGTCCGACGAATATTTTCAAAAAATTACTGAGTTAAACGCTGCAGAAGTCTCTTTTGCGGTGGCAACAGTAATCAAAATAACTGGGTCAGTTTCCGCAAAGCCCGGAGCAAAGTCAATTATCAACGATAAAGGTGAAACCCTGTTTGGCTGGGTAGGTGGAGGATGTGCGGAAGAAGCTGTACGTGAAGCTTCGCTGGAGAGCATGCGTGACGGAGAAACTCGTATTGTTCCTCTTGATCTTGATGATGAAATACTTGGTGTAGGAATGCCCTGCGGAGGAACTATGGAAGTTTATGTTGAGCCCTATTTACCACGACCTGAGCTGATTATTGTCGGACACGGCAGGATTGCTGAAATCCTTGCTCAGCTCGCACACACCGTTCATTTTTCAGTAACAGTAAATGACAGCGGTGCCACACGCGAAGCATTTCCGATGGCTGACCAATTGATAACTTCAGACTTGGATTTCAGTCAGCTTATTGTCGGACCAAAGACTTATGTAGTGGTTGTCACTCAGCATAAGGGTGATCAGCATTCCATCAAAAAGGCATTGGAAGGAAAGGGGCCATATATCGGTCTGGTAGCCAGCACCAAGCGTGCTAAACTGGTTTTTGAATATCTGCTTGATGAAGGGGTCGCACCTGAAGAATTGAAACGGGTCCATTCACCAGCAGGATTGGATTTTGCCGGTACAACTCCGGAAGAAATTGCATTAAGTATCGTCAGTGAAATGGTTACAATCCGCCGTGGAGGTTCAGGCAAACCTATGATGAAAATTAAGAAAGTCAGTCCTGTCTGAAACGGTTCTCCTCAAAATGCCTAACCATCCCTTAATTTCACAAGCTCGTAAGGATTTCCCCATTCTCAAACGTGAAGTAAACGGCTATCCTCTGGCATATCTAGATAACGCAGCCACAACTCAAAAACCCAAAAGCGTGATAGATGCAATCGCGAACTTTTATGAAAATCACAACAGTAATGTCAGCAGGGGTGTATACACCCTGGCTGAGGAAGCTACAGAAATTTACGAATCTGGCAGAGAAGCAGTAGCAAATTTCATTGGTGCGGAAGACTCCGGAACAATTATTTTTACTAGCGGAACCACGGAATCAATCAACTTAGTTGCTTCAGCCTGGGTACAGAAAAATTTGAAGAAAGGAGACAGGATTATTCTGACTGAAATGGAACATCATTCCAATATTGTACCATGGCAATTAGCTGCACAATCATACGGAATCGAATTGGTTTACTGGCCGGTTAATCCGGAAGGCCGGCTTGATCTGGCACTGCTTGAGGAATTGCTCACAAACTCTGTCAAACTACTGGCCTTCACAATGGTTTCCAATGTTTTAGGAAGCATTAATCCTGTTGGGAAAATCACTGAAATTGCTCACAGTCACGGAGTTCCTGTGCTTGTGGATTCAGCTCAGGCAGTGTCCCGGATGTCCATAGAAGTTTCCGAATGGGATTGTGATTTTCTTGCCTTTTCCGGACACAAAGTATACGGCCCCACAGGCATTGGAGTGCTTTATGCCAAAAAAGAAAGGCTGGAGGAAATGCTGCCTTTTCAGGGAGGAGGCGGAATGATTAGACATGTTGAAAAACAGTCTTCAACATGGGCGATACCACCACAGAAATTTGAAGCTGGAACACCTCCTTTTGCGCAAGTTCCAGGACTTAAGGCTGCATTGGAATATGTAGAACAATACGGAATTAAGGAAATAGAGCGGCATGATCATGAACTTACTGAGCATGCACTGAATCAAATAACTGAATTTCCTGACCTGGAGCTTTACGGTCCAAGTGAAATTCAAAACAGAACAGGTGTGGTGTCTTTCAATCTTCAAAATGTTCATTCTCATGATGTGGCACAGGTACTTGACGAAAGCGGAATTGCACTGCGTGCAGGGCATCACTGTACGCAAGTTTTGCATGAAAGGCTCGGCGTACCGGCAACTGTCCGCATGAGTTTCGGCATATACAATGATTCTTCTGAAATCGATCGTATGTTCTCAGCCCTAGATCGTGCCAGAGAAATTTTTTTGCACTGAGATGACCAAAGAAACAATTTATCGAGATATCCTGCTGGAACACGCACGGCACCCAAAAAACTCTGGGCGTCTGGAAAATCCAGGATTAAGTGCATCTGTACATAATCCACTCTGTGGTGATGAACTGGAACTGTCTTTGGCCCTGTCCGGTAAGCTAATCCAGGATTGCAGGACCATGGTTCGTGGATGTTTCATCTGCCAGGCCTCAGCTTCTATAATGAGTGAGATGATCATTAAAAAGACCCTTCAAGAAGCCATCATAACCGGCCGGCTCTTTGATGAAAGTCTTCGGAAAGATAATGAAGATGTCCCTGAAATGGTTGAACCATTACGTCCGTTTCTAGCCTTGAAAAAGCACCGCAGCCGTATTAAATGCATGAAGCTTGCGTGGGATGCGCTCGAAGAATGTGCCAATCAGGATAAAAATCTGAATCACACATAAAAATCATGTACGAAAAAGAAACCAAAAAAATACAAAAAATGCTTGAGCAGCAGAATTATGTAGCTGATTCTGAGATTGTAATGTCCATGTTTCTGGCAAAAAAACTCCAAAAACCATTATTAGTTGAAGGTCCGGCAGGGGTGGGTAAAACAGAAATCGCTAAAGTTATGGCACGGGCACTCAATACCGATTTGATTCGGCTTCAATGTTATGAGGGTCTTGATGCGAACATGGCATTATATGAATGGAATTACCAACGTCAGCTGCTCCACATTAAGCTTGAAGAAGGAGGAAATAAGTCACTGGAAGAACGTGAGAATTCTATTTTCAGTGAGGATTTCCTATTGAAACGACCTTTGCTTCAGGCAATAACTCATTCCAAACCACCAGTTTTATTAATAGATGAGTTGGACCGTTCCGACGAAGAATTTGAAAGCTTCTTGCTAGAAATATTGTCAGAATGGCAAATCACGATACCTGAAATTGGAAGCATACAGGCAAAGAACCCGCCTTACGTTATTTTGACCAGTAATCGTACACGTGAACTTTCTGATGCAGTACGCCGTCGCTGTTTTTACTTGTGGCTGGATTATCCTGAATTTGAAAAGGAACTGGCTATAGTTAAAAGCAAAGTCCCAGGATGTGATTTACGCCTGGCAAAACAGATTTGCATATTTATGGGTCTGGTGAGAACGCAAAAGCTGGAAAAAATCCCCGGAATTGCAGAAACTCTTGACTGGGCAAGATCACTTGTTACTCTGCATCAAAAATACCTCGATCCAAAAATGGTGGAAGCCACTCTTGGTATTGTTTTTAAAGACAAAATTGATGTTACAAATGTAAAAGATTCACTGGCTGATTTTTTTGAAAAGGTTGATGTTAAATTTAAAGATCTTCCTGCAGAATAAAATCTGATTAAACTATATGCATGTCAAAGATGATAAAAAACAATTTAACACTCTAGAAAAAACATGTGAATAAATTCAGAATTCCTCTATTAACCCTAGCAGCAGTTGTGGGAGTAGCCGGATTTTATATAAACAATAAAAAGGAGGCTGAATTTCCGAAAAAAACACAACATGCTGCATCTTCATCATTTACAAATCAAAAGGAAACTTTGTCAAATCAAACATCTGAAGAATTTATCGCCACTTCGAGTGGTCTGCAGTATCGTATATTGAATGAAGGTTCTGGTGATGAAAGCCCGGGACCTGAAAGTGTAGTATCAGTACACTATAGAGGAAAACTTACCAATGGATTGGAATTCGACAGTTCATACCAGAGAAACCAGCCTGCATCTTTTCCGGTTAACGGAGTGATTCGGGGCTGGACTGAAGCTCTGCAATTAATGAAGGAGGGAGATAAGTGGGAGTTGATTATTCCTCCTGATTTAGGCTACGGCAGCAAAGGAGCAGGAAATATAATTCCTCCTGACTCAACATTGATATTTGAGGTTGAACTGCTTGAAATTAAATAAAATATTAAATTTATCAAAGTGTTTAAATAAATTTTATGTTTTTTACAAAATACAATTTTAATCGTTACTTTTGCAGGTCTTTAAGTGTATCAATAATTTGCTGAAAAAGATAAATCACCATTTCATCTGCCATAGGACCTTTGTTGACTGTACGTAAGCGGTCCAGCAACTCTTTTTCTCGCATTGGGACTAAAACATCTTTTTTTTCTTTCTGTTTTATTTTACCTATTTTAATCACGCATTTTGCCCGCTCATTCAGTAATTTTAGCAATTCAGTGTCAAGTTCATCAATCCGTGATCTGAGCTTTTCCAAAGATTGTCCTTCTTGATTGTTACTCACGTTTTTACCTTCAATTTTAAATCACTCCTTTATTCATATTAATTAAATGTATGTATGTATAAGTAGCAAATAGGCTAAAAAAAGCAATAGCTACGATTAAACAAGTTCATTTGGTTGAATAATCTTGAATTCAGCAGATTAATCATTTATTATTTAAATCGTGAAATAACAATAACATTTACAATAATTTAGTCATAAAAAGATGCGAGCCAAACTGGTTGCAGCAAACTGGAAAATGAATGGCTCGTTTTCTCTGCTTGACAAAATGTTGAATGTCCTCAGACCAAATTTGGGGAATACTTCTTGTCAAGTTGTAATTTGCCCGCCTCATGTCCTTCTTTCATCATTAAAAAATGCTGTTGAAGGAACTGGAATTGAAGTTGGCGCACAAAATGTACATAGTGAATTATCTGGAGCATTCACTGGAGAAACATCCGCACCATTACTAAAAGAATGTGGAGTTGAGTGGTGCATTGTTGGGCATTCTGAGCGCAGGATGCTTTTTGACGAATCAGATGAGTTCATACGGAGTAAAACTGAAACATTGCTCAACCATGGAATCAGACCAATTCTGTGTATTGGCGAGTCTCTTGAACAAAGGGATTCAGGCACACATGAAGAAGTGGTTGTAGCACAACTACGTAAAGGATTGTCAGGTTTTACTGCTGAAGATCAAAGCCGCTGTGTTGTGGCATATGAGCCGATTTGGGCCATTGGAACAGGTGAAACCGCAACTCCGAAACAGGCCAATTCCATGCACACTATAATCAGAAATGAGCTGGAATCACTGGCTAGTCCTGAAGTGGCAGCAAATATTCAAATTCTGTACGGAGGCAGTGTAAATGTTGAAAACGCAGAATCTTTACTTTCTCAGTCAGAAATTGATGGAGCCCTGGTTGGAGGCGCAAGCCTCAAAACAGACGATTTTCCTCAAATTGTTGCAGCCGGAACGTAATTAAAACTTTTTTCATCATTAGCTATGTTTGAATTACTATTGGTTATTCACATCATTGCATGCATCTCGATTATCTTTTTTGTACTCCTGCAGTCAGGAAGGGGAGCGGAACTCGGAGCAGCCTTCGGCAGTGTCGGGCAGGCTAACTCAGTCAGGGGGAGCATGACTGGCATAGGAAAAATTACAACCGGTGTGGCAGTTGTGTTTATGCTGACTTCTCTCACATTGGCTTATCTTTCCTCGGAAACTGCCCGGGATTCAGTGGTGCGGGACTTGAAACCTGTTGCCAATCCGACTGCATCACCTGAACAGATGCAGATTCCTGAAGAAGTAACTAAAGAGGAATCACCGGAAATACCTCCTGCAGAACTGGAACAGAAAGTAGCACCACCAATCGAATCTTCATCAGATAACTAAGGCTGCAGTATTTCGTAGCCCTCACTAGGGATACTGTACACTGCCAGAATTTGAGATCTTTTTTCTCCCTTTTTTTTCAATTCTTAATAAAATATACATTCATTGCTGTTTGTTTATTGCTTTGAAATAATCCAGTATTGAATTCCATCAGCTTAGCATATAACATCAAACAATATTTCCTTCATGAAAAATCTATCACATAAAAGATTATTTAATGAATAATACAGAAATGTAATAAAGGTTATAAAAAGTGTCATTGAAACGCATAGTAATAAAAATTGGGACAAATGTTCTGCAACAGACAAATGGCAAGCTGGATTATAAGTTGATCAGTGAACTGACTGCTCAAATCGCCAGAATCAGAAGCAATGGGCATGAGGTATTGTTGGTGAGTTCCGGATCAGTAGGAGCAGGAAGAGAGTTGTGTTCTGTCGACGAGTCTGGAAACACTCTTGCCTCACATCAGATATTGGCTTCAGTTGGACAAGCTAAACTGATTCAAATATATTCAGATTCTTTCAGGAAACATAAAACAACTGTGGCCCAGATACTGTTAACACGTGGGGATTTTGGTCTTCGGAAGTCTTACCTGAACATCAGGAATACCCTGGAAAATTTGCTCAAATACAGAATTGTACCAGTAGTGAATGAAAATGATGTCGTTGCTACCGAAGAATTGGATCTAAACTTTGGAGACAATGATTTGCTTGCCGTATATCTGGCAACACTGATTGGAGCAGATCAGCTATTTTTCCTGACAGTTGCACCAGGTTTGCTTAAAGAAGTAGAAACAGCACAAGGTAAACAGTCAAAAGTTGTAGCAAAAGTGGAGAAACTTACAGAGGAAATTGTACAGCATTGTCTGCCATTCACTTCAGCAGGCGGGAAAGGAGGTATGGAAAGCAAAGTCCGTTCTGCAGGAATGGCAATGTCTTTTGGTATAGATACATACATAATAGATGGAAAATTTCCTGCAGGTGTGTTTGAAATTATGGAAGGTAGGCCCCTAGGCACACATTTTGTGGCACATGGACGAAAAATCCGCAGCTATCAAAAATGGCTTGCTGCAGGTGCACTAAACAAAGGCACTTTGATTATAGATCAAGGTGCAGAACAAGCACTGCTTAAAAATAAAAAAAGTTTATTGGCAAGAGGTGTCGCGAGGGTGGAAGGACAATTTGAAGACAAAGATCTCGTGGAAATACATAACCTGGAAGGGGTGAAGCTAGGAGTTGGAAGAGCAGATTGTTCCGCAAAAGAATTGCGCTATCAAATCAAGGAGCGAAATCTGACAAATTCCAAAGTAAATACTCGTTCCGGTAAACCGGTAATTCATCGAAACCATTTATTTTTGGAGTAAACCATGACAGTAAGCCAACCCCCATTCAATGCCAGTAACAGCATCATTGTACGTCTTAAAATAGATAATAAAGTTGGAATGTTAGCCAGCGTGAATCGTCTCATTTCTGAAATGGGAGGCGTTGTTGGTGCTATTGATCTGGTCGGACCGGAAGACGGTGTTCTTGTAAGGGACATAAGTATTTTTACTAATAATCCGGAACACAGTGACCAAATTGTTGAATCCATTAAAAAGACCCCTGGAGTGGAATTTGTAAATTTTTCTGACCGTACATTTCTAGTGCATTTAGGTGGAAAAATCAGTATCCGCAACCGTATCCCTGTAAAAACACGTGACGACCTTTCGATGGCTTACACTCCCGGAGTTGCAAGAATCTGTATGGAAATTCATCAAGATCCTGAAGATGCATACAAACTGACCACTAAAGGAAATACTGTTGCTGTTGTAACTGACGGGACTGCCGTGCTGGGACTTGGAAATATAGGGCCCAAAGCAGCAATGCCTGTTATGGAAGGTAAAGCAATGCTCTTTAAAGAATTTGCTGATATTGACGCATGGCCGATCTGTCTTGATACCACAGACACAGAGGAAATTATAAGAATTGTGAAGGCCATCGCTCCTGGATTTGGAGGGATAAATCTTGAAGATATTGCTGCACCTCGCTGTTTTGAAATAGAACAACGATTAAGAGAAGAACTTGAAATACCTGTTTTTCATGATGATCAGCATGGCACCGCAGTAGTCACGACAGCAGCTTTAATCAACGCACTCAAAGTAGTCGGGAAAAATGTTGAGAAAATTAAAGTCATAGTGTCCGGAGCCGGAGCGGCAGGAATTGCCTGTACAAAAATGATTATGCATCTTGGTGTAAAAAATCTGATTGTTTGCGACAGCAAAGGTGCTATCCATTCTAAACGTACAAATCTAAATCCCAGCAAAAACTGGCTGGCAGAAAATTCAAATCCTGAAAAAGAGTCTGGAGCACTCAAGGAGGTGATTGCAGGAGCTGATGTTTTTTTAGGAGTTTCTGCCCCAAATATAATTGGCCAGAAAGATGTAAAAAGTATGGCTAAAGATCCAATAGTATTTGCGATGTCAAACCCTGATCCAGAAATCAGTCCAGAAGAAGCTTCGCCTTTTGCAGCTGTCATGGCTACAGGCCGCAGTGATTATCCAAATCAAATCAATAATGTGCTCTGTTTTCCAGGAATATTTCGTGGTGCGCTGGACTGCCGTTCGAGCACAATTAACGAAGAAATGAAATTAGCTGCAGCACATGCAATTGCTGGCGTAGTGGATGATGCACATCTTAACGCGGATTATATAATTCCCAGCGTTTTTGATACTACTGTAGCAAAAAAGATTTCGGAATCAGTTCAGGCTGCAGCTTTTAAGACTGGTGTAGCGCGCCGCAGACAAAGCAAATAGATTTTTTTCCGAATTTTTGAACATAATACCATATGTGGACTTCATGGAAATTCTGGACTGTATGGGTGATTGTACTGGGTTTAATTACCCTGCTTGCATTTGGTTTTACCACTGACCCCAAAAAAGTTCCGTCCCCACTACTTGGCAGACCTGCTCCGGATTTTCAAGTGAATGAATTGAATGGAGAGCAAAAATTCAGTTTAAGTGAATTTAAAGGAAAACCAGTAGTATTGAACTTTTGGGCATCATGGTGTGCAGAATGCCGCACAGAAGCAGTTATTCTTGAAGACTTTTTTCAAAAATATGGTGTAAATAAAAAACAATTGGTGATGATTGGTATAGCGATTCAAGACACACCAAAAAAAGCAAAAGCTTTTGCAAGACATTTTGGCAAAACCTATCTTTTAGGCCTTGATGATGACGCCGGGAATATAGCCCTTGATTACGGAATATATGGTGTTCCGGAAACATTTTTCATTGATCCGGAGGGTAACATTTTTCACAAAACGATTGGTATGGTTACTAAGGAATTAATGGAACAAAAATTTAAACCATTCATGCAATAAGTGCAGGAAATTGATATATCATGGGATTACTCTTAATCTTACCCGGTATGGAGCTTCAGAGCGCAGCAGTTTTGGAAGTGGTTTAAAACGTGCTTTGTTCAGGCCATTTAGTACTGCCAGTTGAAATTTTTCAGAAATTCCCGGTTGTGTTAATTTTTGATCAAACACTTTTCCTGAACTGTTTATGCTCAATTCAAACTTCAATTCCAGATTTGGTTCAAAACGCTGGTGAGGTTGAAAATGTGAGGAAAATTCTCTCCGAATCACCTCATTAAACGAGATTCTGGCTTCAGACAAAAGTTGCTTTTTCAACAACTTTTGTGCCATTTTGGATTTGAAATCACTCTCATCCTTTGTTTTGTTATCCTGAAAAAGGAACGCAACTTTTTCATTATCAATCTCGGATTCTATTAAATGGTCTATTGGAGAATGATAAAAACGAAATTCAACTATTAATTCTTCATCAGGAAAATCTTCGGGAAGTGGTGGAAGGGAAACTGCGCGTGTTGATTCCAATGCTGATTCACGCATGTTGTCAGTGACAACTCCCAGACTGCTGACACGGTAACTGCTAACAAGTCCGTCTCGTCCTACAGTAGCCAAAACAAATACTTCTCCGCCTTCAGGAATAGAACCATTCAAATAATCATTCGGTGGATGGTTGCGCCAATGATAGCGTACTAGTTGGTGCCAGCGGTCTATGTAGCTGTAATAGTCCCAGTCATAATTACTGAGCCGGTATTCCTGATAAAAACGAATTGTCAATTCAGGAATAAAGTATTTACTGATTTTTTTTGATCTGGAGATCACAGAAATTTGAGTTTTTGCAGGACTTTTATCCTCGGAGCTGGAAACAGTCCCCAGTAATTTTTTCTTGGAATCCTGCTGACTTTCAGTTAATTGAATTTCAGATTCCGGAAAATCTATTTTATCCAGGTATTCAAATTTAAGAATAAATTGTGGTGAAAGCATGGCTTCAGTTTGAGTTGGACTTGCCTCCTTGAGATAATCTTCATCTCCAGCAAAACTGTTTCCTGAGAAAACCACCCACTCACAGAGTCGAAAATTTGCCAGCCAGTTATGCATTGCTGTTCCGGGGAGAATAAGAGTATTGTAGTCTAAATCAGTGTAGGCATTGTTCCAAGTTCCCATTGTTACTCTGAATACAGGTAAAATTTGACCCTTCTTATCTTCCCCGGAAGGAATATCAGCTAGCTCAATAACCAGATATGCTTTGCCATTTTTAGTAGTGCGGAGTGTTTTTATTCTGCCGATCCATTCCATAAAGACTCTGTCTTTAATTTGCCCGGCCAGAAACTCTTGGCGCTTTTGCCTCAGTAAAAATTGCTCAACCGAATTGGGTGATGTTTTGTATTGGGATGCAAATTTCGCTAAGCTTTTCATGAATTTTTGCTGTTTTTCCGGAACCATTGACATGAGAATTTCAGGAGACGGATATTTATTGCATAATGTATTTAAGTGCTGATTACTCCACAGTTCCTGAGCAGATACAAAACAGCAGAACAGAAAACATAATGAGAATAACAACTTTGAATTTTGCATTTTAATAAATAAAAGTTTGTTCATTTATGTAAGAAGCTTCCTTCAGAATTCAATTGCATCATTCCAATTGCACTTGCTGACTCAACGAATCTTTAGAATGCACTCATTTACTTTCTCCAAATTTATTAAACTCTTCTGGAAGCTGACTTCAATGATGAAGAATATTGCACCAGACTTTTACTTCGCTTCCCCTAAAATACAAAGCAAATGATGCGCCTCTTGAAGTTTTGTGTGTTGGTCAATTCTGAAAGTTCAATTTTTCGCAAATTAAATTTTGAATTTAAAGCATTATTTTAAGCAATTTTTTTGCAACAGATACTGATTAAAACTGCTTTAAATAAAACATAAGAGCAATCAAATGCCCTAAGTCTATCTAAATTCTGTATAGACAATTAATGCCAAAGCAGCCATACCCCTTACGAGAAAATAAATATATTGGTGTATTTAAGCTTACTGTTGTAGCATTGTTACCCGGGGTTTCCATTATTATCTAATTTATCTTCCTAAAAATTTCTGGTTATTCCACATGCATATCCACATGCTCCCCACATCTTTTTCAAATCTGAGCAAAAAAACAATTCCATTTAATAAGAAAAATTTTTAAGTTATACAAAAATTAAATTAATCTTTGTTTTTTAAAATTTAACTTTACGCTCTGCAGTCAATCTTATTAGTTAGCTGAAAACTTCATTGCAGGGGAAACCTCGCGTTAAAGCATAAATAAATATCAGAGTCAGACAGATTGACCGAGTTTAATTTAAGCAAATATTCACTTGTCTATTTTTCAATTTATACGCCAGTTGTGCTGGGTGATATTCTTGCTGATTATGTTCATGCAAGGAACACATGCTCTTGGAAAAATCAGGATTTCTGAACCTGATTCATCCAATGAAACAGCTATTTTCTTGTCGCTGTGGGAACAAGCACAGGACCGTCAGCTTTCTCGTCATCCTTATTGGCTGAAACTTCTTCATTTCTATTCAATTGGTGAATCAGTCGGTCAATGGAGTTTTAAAAGTGATATTGTAAGCTCCAGCTTTTTCCTTTCACCAGAAGGTAAAACAGACCCTGCGGAAGAACTGAAGTCAACTTTGAAAGCATTACTCAGACCAGTTAATGATAATCCAGATCTACATGCGCGCTGCAAGTTCATTGCCCGTTTTGAATGGCTAAGGAGCCAGCTCGATTTCCCTGAATTAACTGAACTGACTTGTCCTCTTTTTGAGCGCTGGGCAAATTTAAAAGAAGCAACTGGTATCAGTATAGTGTTTGTTTCGTCTTTTCTGAAAAATCCTGCCTCAACTTTTGGACATTTACTGATCAAGTTTAATTCCAGCAATCGCCATTTTGGGCATTCACTGCTCAGGCCGACTTTAAATTTCGGCGCAATAGTTAATCCTGATGACAATCCATTTACATATGCTTTACGCGGAATTTTTGGAGGTTACGATGGCAGATTTACTGATGAGAGATTTTATAATTTTAATCATGTTTATGGAGAAAATGAATTGCGTGATTTATGGGAATATCCACTCCATTTCAGTACAGAACAACAGCATCGAATAACTTTCCATGCCTGGGAATTGCTTCAAAACGTTCAATTCAAATATTATTTCTTTCTGGACAATTGTGCATACAGAATGGCAGAACTGCTTGAAATGGCCTGGACCGATTCAACACGAATCAACACATCAGGAGCATTATGGGCAATACCGGTTGATGTAGTTTTTAAATTGAAAAAAATCAGCAGTGATTCCAACCAGTTGCCTCTGCTTGGTAACCCCAGGCTAATTCCTTCAAGACAAAGAAAATTGCAAACGCGTGCAGCACAATTAAGTGAATTGGAGCATGTGCATTTGAAGAAGCTGATAAAATCTGAAAATTATATAGACTCAAATTATTTTCGGAATTTGACGGAACGTTCGCAAGCACAAATCATTGATGTTTTGCTGGACTACCAACAGTATAAAAAAACGATAGCGCCTGATTTAAAACAAAGTCCCGAGCGCTCCAAATTGCTACGTGTGCGGAGTAAATTACCCATTATTGAAAATGAATTCTCGTTTGAAAACACTAAATCTCCTTCTGAAGGGACACCTCCTATGCGTTTCAGGCTGGGAACTGTGTTCAATGATTTGTTGGGGCCTGCACTTGAAACAGGAGTTTGGGCAAACTACCACGATTTGCTTGGTGAAGAATCCGGGCACTTGCTTAACGCTGAAGTTGTTACTCTGGATTTACACATGCAATTTCGTGATGATTCATTTGAACTGACTCAATTCCAAATATTCAATATTCAAAAATACGCTCTCAATCCAACGGGAATATCAGGCGATTTTGATTGGTCATGGCGGACAAGAGCAGGATGGGAACGTGAAAACTTAGGCTGTTCTCCCTGCAGAAAATTTTTTATTTCAGGAGGAATGGGAGGAGCTATCTCATTAGCAGGTAAAGATGTTGAACACGCTTTTTTGGAGTTATACGGAGAAACTGATAAAGAATCAAGGTCAGCAATTTCATTGGGATACGCACCACATTTAGGGGTAAACTGGAGTCCCATGGAGATGTGGAAAATCAGGCTTGAAAGTGGATGGTTTCAAAGCCTGCAAGGACCAAAAAAAGCATATCAAAATACAAGATTTGACCAACGAATGACCATTTCACAAAACTGGGATATCAGGTTGGAGGTACAGCAACTGGAGTATATGGAAGGAATTGTAGCCCTTCATTTTTACTGGTGAAACAATTTCAAAACAGTGGGTTAATTACTATTCACAGTATTATTATCATGTCTAACCAGTACAGGTTCTTTTAAATTTAGAATGCCTTTTGAAACATCGTATGTCAGACCGCTGCCAAGCATTGTATGACCTTCACCTAACATCCTTACAGGCTTGGGGATGGTTAGTATTTCTTTCTTTGCGTCGTAGATTGCTGTTTCTGTATGAGCTTCTGATCCATCCTCACGCCACAATACAACATTTCCGGAAAGTGTTACCCTGTTGTCGTGCTTTTCTATCAACCCCTGGTCTGCGGTAATATATAGAGCTACCTGCTGAGAAGGATTGTTAACTGAAACTGAGGTTTCTGAAGAGTAATTGTCAGAGGAGTTGTCAACAGCATAAACCCAGATTTTGACTTTCTCAATGCGCATCCGATTAGACTTTTCTGAAACAACTGCACGATTGCCTATCAGTTTCCAACTTTTTTGCTCATGCTGGTAATCATTTATAGTGATCTGCTGTAAATCTAAAACCCCTCTCTCTTCCAAGGGGATAATTTCCTGTGGCTGGCTGTAATGAAAAAAATAATATGCAGCACCCGCAACCGCACCTAATAAAAGAAGAATCGCAAGCTCTTTACGGTTTTCAAGTAGAAATGAAGAATAAGATTGAAGGCCCTGAGATGCCATCTGGAGTTGAGAAAAAACTGTTCAGAAGCGGAATGTGTAAATTGGCAACTCCCACTTTGTAGGATCATATTTCTCTGGACGCGCCGCTAGCTGCAAGTTTTCAACTGTAAAGGGAGAAGAATTATGATGTACCTGAAACTTTGGTGTTGGTAGTTCCAGAAGGTATGTTTTATCAAAGCTCAGTCCACTTACAACTAGATAAATTCCCAGACCATAACCGAGCACACCCCCAATTGTAGTTGAAGTAATAAGTGATTCACGAAGCTGAATTCCTGACACTAAATGGTAAGAAAAACCCATTGTAGCGCCCCATGCAGATCCCCAAAGTGTATTCCAAAAAATTGAATACATCACAGGTTTTTGTGTTTCAGCAAGTGGTAAAACTTGTTGTTGGGCTGAAACAGTCGTCAGACTTATGTTTCCCAGTAGGACTGAGATAACAAGGATTTTTATCAGATTGTTTTTCATCTTTTGAATAGAAATCTATGATAAATTCTTCCTAAAAGCGGAATCCAAATAAAGTTAGCTTAATCGAATGAGCCGAATGAGTTTCTGCCTGAGAAATTATTGAACGATGAATTGGCCGTTCAAGGTCATTATTCCCTAAAAGCTGATCCAAATTTTCCGGTAAAGTGGTATCAGAGGGAAAAACTATCGCATTCTGCAACATATAAAATCCAAATAAAGCACCTAACGCGGTCCCCGCAACGAAACCATTTGTTACAGTGCTTTTTAGAGTAACATTCGGATTAAGTGGATCCATAAACCACACTACAATACCCAGTCCTGCTCCAAACACACCTCCACCAAGTGTGTATCCAAGCTCCTGCTTCATCATTAAAGGCCCTTTTTCCTGTGCCTGCAATGTGGTGGTGGTAATCAAAATTAAAAGTAAAATTGAAATAAAAGTAATTATATTTTTCAAATTCATACATCCTTGACGGATTTTAGCTTTCGAGGAGTTATAATTCTCATTTATATGAATTTCGGAAGCAAAACATTCCATCAACTGTCTCTCGTGTTTTATAACGCTAAATGCTAGAATACGGTTTAATGCTGATGACTAAATTGAGCGAAGTTTATACGGGTTTTATTGATATTGAATGAGATTTGCATTCAGGCTTTGGAAATATTTTATGAAAGCCTTTTGCATATTAACATCTAATATCTTGCTCCGAATTATACTCTCTCTATATATGTTCCTCCTCAAGACCATTCCAAGGATATTAGTCATTTTTTCGGTACTATATTTTTTGGTTTATTCTCCGGCAAATATAATTGCACAAAATTTTGACGATGATCCCCTCATGTTGGAGGGAGATGATGAATTTGGTTTTGAACAATTCACAGATGATGACTTCCAAAGCAGCGATTTTGGCACAGGTGGCATACAAGATTTCGGAATTCAACCTGGGCAAGATCGCTCAGACTCACTTGATTCTCAATATGAATCCACCGATCAGTACCTCGAGGAAGGTGCATTTTCCGAGGAAACTGAATCAACATTAAAGGACGATCTCATTGTCAGACGCGAACTGTTATCACAGGAGGGTAAAGATGCTCCCTCAAATCTAGGATATGGTGCAGGTACAGGGCTGATGATGGGTACCTGGTTCGCATTTATTCGAAAAGAGACCAATACTCGACAACAGTTTCGCACGATTGGTACCAGCACTGTGCTCGGAGCCGTGGTAGGGATCATGTTAGGCACACGAAGTGTCTGGAATCCCGGAGCGCCACGTCCTGAAGAAAATTCTCAGCCCACAGGCTTCTTTTTTACTCCATCAGGCTGGTTTCTCGCCCAAAAAGATGATTCATTATTAATTTCCTTCCGATTGAAGTTTTAGCAACACTTGCGCCAAACAAAGCCATTATAAAGTGGTGAGTTGCCAACTTTCTTAAGAAAAGGTTCTGCTGAAGTCCATGTAATCTACCCAATTATAATTTTTTCCCCTAGCGATCGTTAATTTTTTTGTGCAACAATCGCAAATTTTCACGGAAACGATAGTTAATCGTGTTCAGCAAAATACCGATACCAATGCTTCCAAATCCAAGCAGCATCATGCCTGTTGATAAAATGGCAGTTGGTACCTTATTTACATATTCGTCCTCCAGATAATCCAGAATAACCCAAATTCCGGATACTCCTCCAATTATAATCAATACGAGACCTATACCGCCAAAAAAAGTAAATGGCTTGTAGGCCTTGGCGATTCTGGCAATTTCAGAAAGTATGCGAAAACCATCATGAAAAGTACGCAGTTTTGAAGAGGAGCCTTCCGGGCGTTTACGGTAGGGAACGGGAACTTCCGTAATACGGAAGCCATAATCAAGAGTCCGGATTGTAAATTCTGTTTCAACTTCAAATCCGGAAGAAAAAATGGGTACAGCCTTAACTAACTCTCGGGAGCAGGCACGGTACCCGGACATGATATCGGTGAGATTGCTGTGAAAAATCCAGTTGACCAGCCTGCGTACAAGATTGTTGCCAAAAATATGGAATGGACGAAAAGATTGTTCCGAATATTCTTCTAAACGGGCAGCAACTGACATTTCTGCACTTCCCTCAAGCACAGGCTCTAACAATTGCCGAATATGCTCTGCAGAATAAGTGTCATCTCCATCAACAATAACATAATAATCGGCTTCCACTTTCCGGAACATATTGGCCATCACATGTCCCTTACCGGGTCGTAATTCTTTAATTACTTTTGCTCCGGATTCATACGCTATAGAAGCAGTGCGGTCGGTACTATTGTTATCAAAAACAATTATTTGTGCTTCCGGAATTGACTTTTGAAAATCCCTAATTACTTTTCCAATTGTAATTTCTTCATTCAAACAAGGAATAAGAACTACAATAGTGGCTTTCTGGCTGCTCATGAGCTTCTGAATATATTTTGCTGCTCAAAGTTTATATTTTTTTTTGATACTTCGCAACTCCTGTTCTATCTCAGCATCTGCGGATTTGTCATGTTTTGACTCTCTTTTACCGGAAACAGTTTTGACACGTTTTGCTTTCAAGCGCTGCAATTCTTCTTCAATATTTTGCAAAGGATCATTATGATTGTGTTTATTATTTTGAGATTTATTTTTTGATCCTGCATGATCTTTATTGTATTCTTCTTGTTCATTAAAAGTACATGTTAATTCCTGATAAACCTCTCGTGCCCAATCAACCAGCATCTCAAGTGGGTCTTTGAAATTTAAACCAAATTGTCCCAGGATTTCTTCAACATCTCTGATCAAATCCTCTAATGTGTCTTCCGATTGTTCAGAATTTGATTTGTAATTACTCTGGGAAAAAGCAGAATTTTGTTTGAAATTGTCTCTACGTGAAGAAGTACTTGAAGTTGTTACGTTTTCCTGGTCATTTTGTTGTCGAGCTTTCATGCCAGATTTTCTTAGGTGCAGGTCAAAAAGCTGGCGTTTTTTCGGGTCCGCTAAAGTTTCGTATGCTTGGGAAAGACGAACAAATTTTTTTTGCAGATTTTTACGTTCTTCGGGACTAACATGCTGAAACAAATCAGGATGACATGATTTCACTTTTTTACGAAAAGCACTTCGCAGCGTAGAGATGTCAGCATCATTAGGTACTTCAAATAATTTATAGTAATTTTCCATTTTTTAATAAACGATCAATAATAAATTTCTCATGGAACACATCCTCTATTTTGACTTAGAAACCAAGTATTCTGCCGATGAAGTAGGCGGCTGGGGTAACATTGAAGACATGGGGATGTCAGTGGGAGTCATTTGGGATGATTCTGACAACCAATTCCATGTGTATATTGAACACCAAATTCAGGAAATGGTCGATCATTTTTATCGGGCAGACCAAATTGTAGGTTTCAATCATGTCGGTTTTGACTATCGTGTAGTTGCAGGAGTTCATCATGCAGATGCACATCAGCGTTCCCAACTTTATACCAAACTGGCTGGATTGAATAATTTTGATATGCTTTTTGAATTAAAAAAACTTCTGGGGCACCGTTTGAAACTTGAATCCATAGCTCGGCCAACTCTTGGTGCAGGAAAATCTGCTGACGGCATACAGGCGCTGAAGTGGTACAAGGAAGGCAAACTTGATAAAATCATTGAGTACTGCAAAGTGGATGTTGAGGTGACTCGTGATTTGCATAGATTTGCTTTAGAAAACGGGAAACTTCATTATGATTCAAAATTCGGCATTAAAACAGTAAATGTTGAATGGAACCTCCATCCAGAAAAAAAAGCTCCACAGCAAATGTCATTGTTTTAATCAATGATTTATCAAATGTGCTTAACCACAGCTTCTGCTAAGTAAACACTTCTTTAAACTGGTTTCTAAGCTTACTCTCACTGTTTTTCTTCATTTATGACTTTTTTTGATAAACTGGGTAATCAGGTATTTTCCAAGCAAACTTTTTTATGTGTCGGACTTGATCCTGTCTGGGAAAAAATGCCTCAGCACCTGCCACGAACGCAACAAGGATTGCTGGAATTTCTTTTGAACATAGTCAAACAAACCAAGGATTATGCTGCAGCCTATAAACCAAATTTTGCCTACTTTGAGGCATTAGGGATTTCAGGTTTAGAGGTATTGCAGGAATTGATAAAAGAAATAACTCCGGAAGTATCTGTAATTGGTGATGCAAAAAGGGGTGATGTGGGACATTCTGCTCAAATGTACGCCAGGGCAGTATTTGAGAGTTTCGGCTGTGATGCTGTTACAGTATCACCTTATCTGGGACAAGACGCTCTCAGACCTTTTTTCGAGTACAGAGATCGTGGTGTTTTCGTACTGTGCTTAACGTCTAATCGAGGAGCAGATGATTTCCAACTTCCGGATTTACATTTACATGTGGCAAAAAAAGTCCAGCAGTGGAATGTTTCAGGCAATGCCGGTTTAGTTGTCGGAGCAACATTTCCTGAAAAAATTACAGCAATCCGGGAAATTACTGGGCAGATGCCCTTCCTTATTCCAGGTGTTGGAGCTCAAGGGGGTGATTTGGAAAAAACTCTGCTTTATGCTGATGACGGATCAAAATTACCTTGTTTGATCAATGCATCACGCAGTGTCATTTATGCGTCTTCCAGAGAAGATTATGCACAACAGGCCGGAATAGCGGCCAAAGAATTGAGGGACAGAATCAATTCGTTTCGCTCAAGTTTGTAAGCATTCCTGTAAGCTTTGACAATATACTCTGTTCAGGCACCGCATACTCTGTGTGAAGTGCAACTTGTTTTAACATCTTACCATCCAGCCAATACTCCAGTGTGCCTAACTGCTGTTCTGCAGCAACAGGAGCCCTGGTTTTTGAAGGAATCTGCGGCCAGATTTCCAAACGTTCTAGCTCTTCAGCATTCAATAAAATTCGTACCGTTTCAGCTGACTTTAATGAAACTTTTTCAGCTTCCCCTCCTTCCACATCTGCAAAATATGGAACTGTATCCTCCTTTTTACTCAGCTCAAATTTTAAAAAATTTTCAAAACCGTAATCAAGAAGGTGTGTGACTGACTTGCTCCTCAAACGAGAATTTTTTGCCCCCATAACAATCGAAATGAAACGTTGACCTTCGCGTTCAGCAGTAGAAACAAGATTGAATCCGGCACGTCTATGATAGCCGGTCTTCATACCATCCATACCTCTATAGTTACGGATCAAACGATGACTAGTGTTTAATAACTGGAAAGTTCCATTTCGGAAACTATCCAGTCGAGTGGAGGACCAGCGGAGATATTGAGGATGTTTTAGCAACTCCATGGCCAATAGATACATATCGAAGGCAGTACTCTCATCAAGTTTCTGCCCGCGTCCGGGAGGAAGTCCGTGAACTGAAAAAAAGCGAGTTTTCTTCATACCAAGCTCTATGGCACGTTCGTTCATTTTTTTTATAAATTGCTTGTCTCGTCCAGAAACATGCTCGGCTACAGCTACAGACGCGTCATTCGCAGACGAAATTACAATGGCTTTCATCAATTCTCTAAGCTGAAATACTTCACCTTGTTTTAAATAAACCTGATGCCCACCTATCTTACTGGCCCAGCGTGAAACCTTTACACTGTCCTGAAAACTGATTCGTCCTGAATCAATTTCTTCCAGAACTATCAGGGAAACCATCATTTTTACAAGCGAGGCAGGATAAATTATTTGATGCATACGGTCGTGAAACAGTATGCGCCCTGATTCAACGTCAGCCAGCAGTGCGGATTTGTAGTGGGAGCGATAGTGGTTTACTTTTTTTGCTGAAAGCGCCTTATTTGCCGTGAGCAAAGCAATTATCAGCAATGACGTGCAAAAGATAAATAAACGGATTGTAATGGGAAAGTTCAGCAAAGACCCTTACTTGCGATGTTGAGCCAAATTTTGTTGTATGTAGATTGTTAATGTCAGGTTTTGAGCCGTTCAAGGATTGTACCGTTTCCTTCTCTAAATCAACTTGATTGCTTAATAAACAAAAGAAATACACTGACTGCATTTTGTGAACTTTATTTTGTTTGACATTTCTTACAATTGCTATAAATTGAAATAACTTCGTTAGGGGTGGCGGTTTTGAAAAAATAAAACCTCCTGAGAAAGTCCCTTGGAACCTGATCCAGATCATACTGGCGCAGGAAAACGACATTTCTTTATATTGCAGTTTCTGCAAACTGTTCCCTTCATTTTTCTTTCTCATCCCTCCGAAGATAATATTTTGCGAGTTCTCCGGAATTTCCGGTGGCTTGTAGATTTTAAGTTGTGAATTGGAGGTTGTAATGAAATCTATCATCATGTCAATTTTTTCCCTGTCAGCATTATTAGCGGGAGTTTCAATCAATTCAGCGTCAGCGGCAGATTTAACAATTTATACATACGAATCTTTCAATTCCGAGTGGGGTCCTGGCCCAGTTGTATTCAAAAGTTTTGAGGAACAGTGTGGATGTAAAATCAAAGTTATTACTCCTGGTGATTCCGGAACCGTGCTGAATAGAGTTATTCTTGAAAAGGCAAATCCCAAAGCTGATATTCTGCTCGGTCTGAACAACAGTGAACTGGAAAAATCATTCAGCTATAAATTATGGATCCCATACCGTTCTCCGCTTCTGGAACAAGTACTCACAGATTTGCGTGTGGACAAAAAACATCGCGTGACCCCCTTCGATTACGGTTTCATTTCCTTTGTTTATGACAGCCAAAAACTGAAAAACCCGCCGCGTAAATTAGAGGACCTTCTTGATCCGGAATACAGAAGAAAAATTGTGATTGAAAATCCCAAAACTTCTTCTCCGGGTTTGTCCATGCTGCACTGGACTATCGCAGTTTTTGGTGAAGACGGCTACCTGGACTACTGGAAAAAACTGCAGAAGAATTTGCTCTCAGTTACAGATGGATGGTCAGCAGCTTACGGAATGTTTACTAAAGGTGAGGTTCCGATTGTTTTGAGCTATGTAACAAGTCCAGCCTACCATTTAGAATATGAAAAAACAGAGCGTTATCAGGCAGCATTGTTTGAAGAAGGACATTACCGACAAATTGAATTTGCGGGGATTATAAAAGGTACTAAGAAAATCAAACGGGCACAGGAGTTTATTGATTTC
>ERZ651768.913-NODE-913-length-21903-cov-7.096628_pt1 | contig 21903 bp, 22 predicted proteins | sample MGYA00514754_ERZ651768 | MGnify/ENA metagenome assembly ERZ651768
TCATCTTACCAATTCTATCATAAATTTGTTCATATAATAATTTAGCATCTTCTAGATTAGTTTTATCATCTAATCGAATTTGAATACGAGTTGAAGATTTTCGTTTGATTGCTTCTTTAATTCTTGGATCAATAATAGCAAATGTTCTAATTAATTGACTAATATCTTTGTCATTAAAATCACTTTCAATAATTGGTAATACTACTCTGTAATATGGTTTCTCTTTATGTAATCTATTTGCTCTCATCGCAATTTGAATTTTATTAATTTGTGACTGTCTTAAATCTCCAAAAATAACAGTTTGTAAATTATCAATTGATATTCCTTCATTATACATACCACATAAACATAAAACTTTTAATTCTTTATTTTCTATCTCTTCACAAATTCTATTTCTTTTTATTACATTATCTGTTCCAATTAAATAATCAGATGAAATTTCATTCTGATTAAGTAAATCAGCAAATTTTATACATTTTTCAGTATCATTAAAATAAATAAATATTGGTATCCAATCAATATTATCTTTAATTAATTCTATTAATGAGTTAATTTTATCACCACTGGTAAAGTATTCGATATGTAATTTATAATCAGAAATATAACCTTCTTCAATTGCTTGATTCATAGGATATTTATAATCTAATTCATCTTGATTATGAAATGTAGCAGAAAAATTAATTTCCTTTTCTGCTTTAATTTTATTCATTTGAGGTTTTCTTTCAGAATCTTTACCTTCTAAATGATGTGCTTCATCAATAAATTTATATTTGAATTCAATATCTTTGATATGTTTAACACTTGGATTTATACAAATAACAACATTTGATTTTGACTTAATTTTATGTTTTCCATCACCAATTAAAGAAATTTTTAAATTAAATTTTTTGAATAAGCGTTTAAATTGTTTAGCTAAATTTATCCAAGGACAAAAAATAATAAATTTATCTTCAGGGTTTGTCTTTAGTGTTTCAAGAATTGTATACAACATAATGTAAGATTTTCCAGTGCCACAAGGCAATTGTAAATTAAGAATATTCTTGTCAGTATTTTTAATCAAATTATAACAATCTAATAGATAATGTCTTTTTTCAATTTCATATGTAATAACAGGTTCTTTCTCATGTTGAGTATTATTATATTTTTGTAATAATTTATCAAAATCATTACGAATTAATTGTATTTTATTTGTTTCAATTAATTTTTTATTTCCAAGATTATCAATTTTCGAATCTTCGGTTGTTGCAAGAATTAGAGTATTAATATCTAATACTTGGGTAGAATATGTATAAAATTTACATAATGCTGACCAAGTAATACAACTAGTTTCACCATATTTTTTTACTTGACCAGTTTTTGTATATTCAAGGTCTATTAAGTCTACACCATAATCCATTGTATGTGGTAAATCATATAATTCATCAAAATTTGGAGGAATATCTGACCATAAAATTAAATTTAATTCTAACGCATATAATATCTCAAATATGTAATGATCTTTAAATTTTGTATCATCATATCCATAATCATCGATGAAGTTAATATATTTCTGTCGATATTTAGAATAATCCATATATATACCAATATATTGATATTTCTATTTTAATTATTATTATATAAACAATTAATATTATAATATAGTAATAATGAATTTAATTGAAAAATTAATTTGCCATAATGCTATTGGCTTAAAGAGAAATTTTGTGAAACAGGGAGAAATTGTGGTAGTTAAAGTTGCTAGAACACTAGCATCGGAAATTACTCAGGTTAGCATCGAAGGTACAATAAGACATTTAGGTGTAACAAAATTATGGAGAGACGATAGATTTTTTCTTGCAGTGGATCATTCAATTGACCCTCGTAATTATCACGAAGAAAAAGTCCGTAGAAGAATAAAAGTTTGTGATGATTTTTCTAAAGAATTTAACGTGAAAGAATACTATGGGCCGAACCAAAGTATTTTACACACTCAATTTTATCGTGAAAAAGCAACGCCTGGAACGATAATTATCGGAGCTGATAGCCATTCATGTTCTCATGGTTGCGTAGGAGCATTGGCAATGGGGATGGGGGCTTCAGATACATGTATGCCGTTAATTTGTGAAAAGACGTGGTTACAAATCCCAGAAGTCATTCAAATTAAATTTATTGGCGAACCAAATTTTGCAATAGTCGGAAAAGATATAATTCTTCATATTTTAAAGAAATTTGGTAGAAACACAATTGCTTTACAACGAGTTGTAGAATTTTCGGGCAATATTAAATGTTTATCAGTTGATTCTCGCTTTGCTATATGTAATATGGCGACTGAATTTGGTGCTCTTTCTGGAGTATTTCCAGCTGACGAAGTTACACAAGAATTTATACAAAAAAGAAAAAAAAAATCTGACGAAATTCCATTATATTTTAGAGCAGACGAAGATGCTCAATATTTCGGTAAATACGAAGTAGATTTACGAAAAGTTGAACCATTGGTCGCAAAATATCCTGAACCCGATAATTGCTACCTAATTTCAGATCCTCAACTTTACGAACCAATTATCGATAATGGTGTAAAAGTATGCGATACCATCAAGTATTTAGATGGGGTTTTTATCGGGAGTTGTACTAGTACTCAAGGAGAAATTATATTAGCCGGTCTTTTACTAGATGTAATGCTTCGTAAATATTCTCTTAAACCTAAGAATAGAACAGAAACTGAAGTACAATATCAACGTATTTTGACACCTGGTTCAGTAATAATGTCTAATTATTTAGAACGGATTGGTATATTAAATATCTATAGACAAGCTGGGTTTCGTGTTGACGCTCCTGGTTGTTCGTTATGTTTGGGTATTTCTCACCAAAAAGCATTACCAGGAGAAATTTGGTTATCGAGTCAAAACCGAAATTTCCGTAATAGAATGGGAAAAGGAAGCATCGGTAATTTAGCGTCTGCTTGTACTGTTGCTGCTAGTAGTTTTAATATGACTATTACTGATCCTCGGAAATATATCAATGATATTGACCAGGTATTGTATAATGATTTAACTGAATCAAAACGATTACGACCTGTACAAATATCTGAACCAAATCCAATAATTGTTATGGATGAAGATGAAGATGAAGAACAAAAACAAAATGTTGATAATAATGAACAAGAAATTATACGAGGATTACCTCAAATATTCGGAGATGATATTGATACCGATATAATAATACCAGCTCCATTCATTGTCTTCAGAGGAAAACACTTAGCCAATAAATCATTTCATTATTATCGTCCAGAATTTATGGATAAGCTTAAATTAGGTCACGATATTGTTGTAGCAGGAGAAGGCTTCGGTTGCGGATCGAGTAGAGAAGAAGCAGTTAGTTGTCTTAAAATTGGTGGAGTAAAGTGTATAATTGCTAAATCATTTAGTTTTATTTTTTATAGAAATCTTTTAACATTAAATATGTTGGGTGTTATAATTAAAGATGAAGAATTTTATGATAATTTAACAGAAATGACACAAATTCAAGTAAATGTTCAAGATAGAAAAGTTATTGTAGATAATAAGCAATATCTATTTACAATGTCATCAATTGAAGAAACTATATACGAAAATGGTGGTGTTATTGGATTATATGAAAAATATAAAGACAAAGGTTTTTCAGAATTAGTAAAACAAGCGGTTGTAAAAACTGAAAATAAAGGAGGTTGTAGTTCAGGAGGTTGTTCGAATAAAGATTTAGATTGGTAAACAAAATTGAATTTATATATTTTATAGCAAACAATCTTAAAATGGGTATTTGTCACGATATTTTAAAAGCAATTATTAAAATCTTGCTTGTTATGGGATTATTTTGCTTGATTATGTGGTTTGGTTCTTCAAATAATCCGAACGATAAATGGCCTATGATGATTTTTATTCTTATTCTTGTAATAGTTATTTTTAAATTAGATACTAATAGTAATAGAAATGCATTAATAAGAGCATATATGCGAGAACATGATATAAATGAAGAAAGACCTGATATAAATATTATTCGGCAATGTATTTCATCAGTTGATGAATCTGAAATAGATGATTCAGAAAAATGTGTTATTTGTTTAGATGATTATGATTATGATAATAATATTGGAAAATTAGAGTGTGAGCATAAATATCATCAAAAATGTATTGAACGATGGTTAATGGAAAAAACAATTTGTCCATTATGTAAATATAATGTATTATCATCTACTAATCCTGTATTATTAGATGATAATCCGGAACCTGAAAATAATGAAATGTCGTTAGAAATTGTTATTCGGTAAATTAATAACAGTTCTATTCTCAAATTTATCCATTTTATAATATTATATATTAGATAAAATTATAAAAGAATAATATATTTTAAATTAATTGGTTTATTCGCTGACAGGGAATGATGGTTGCATAGCAATTCCACATTTTCCTTGTTTTTCTTCTACATTTCTTGCTAAACGAATATATCCTTTATCTCCCCACGTTGCTCCCCAAGAATTTTTTACAATCCAGTAATCTTGGCCATTATCTGTTCCATAACCTACTACTAATACACCATGATCTAATTGATATGAAGAAGGATTACCACAATTTCCTGTAAATACTCCACTACGATAAAATTGGAATTCAAATTTATCTGCTTGAATAGCAACACTTACTGGTAATTGAGCAACTGCTTGTTTTAAAGCATCTTCATTATTTTGATCAACATCTGTAAATCCAGCAATAGTCATTACTCTATCACATACTCTACAAGTATCCTCATCCTTTCCTTCATAAGAATATTCTTCTTCTGTACAAATTCCTTTAGAATCAATAACATATTGAAAAGCATAATCCATTAAACCACCATTACAACTTTGATCTCCCTCTGGTTTAGAACAATCCATTAATTGTTGTTCTGAAAAACTTACTAATTTTCCTGTTTTAATAGCATTTAATCCTTCTAATGAACCAGTTGTAGAAAAAGCCCAACAAGAACCACATTGTCCTTGATTTTTAACTGGTGTAACAGCATTTTGACTTCTCCAATCAATTTCATCTACAACATCAGTATCAGTTTCAACAAAAGTATTTCTTGAAATTATTGGTTGCTCTCTTAAATGATAATAAGTATTTTTATTATGATATTCATGAGATAATAAGTCTCCAAATTGATTCATCTCTAATTGAAAACTATTTTCTCCATTTCTATTATGTTCTTCAATACGATTATAATTATTATTAAATACAATTCGTCTATACATTTCTTCTTCAGAATTAGTATAAACTTTATTATATTGTGTTTTAAATAATTCAAAATTATCTGAACATTGCCGTAAAGATTGGTCTGCCGTAGATAGACCAAAAATAGTTAATAAAATAAACGAAAATAGGAAAGAAAACATTTTATGATTATTTTTATTAAATTATTCTTATATAATTAAAAGGTAATTTATATGTAAAATATATCTAATTATTATAATATAACTAATATGACAGATAATAAGACAAAGTGGTCGATTGTATTATCCTCAGATTTACATTTTGGTTCTCTTAAATCCGTTAGTGGTGTTGATATTAGAAAAAGAAAGAAGGATCAAGTTCAGCAAATAATTGAGATGAAAGATGAACATAATGTCCAAATGGTTATTTCAGCAGGTGATTTAACTGAATATGGTGTTGATGGTAGATGTTTTTTATGTTTTAGAAAAAATAAAGAAGATGAGTTAAATCCGATGATTCGGAATTGGGTAGAACCAATTGAAAATGCTGGAATTGATGTTTTATTGACTATTGGAAATCACGATACTTATACGGGACATCCATATTTTTATAAACCAGTATTAAAATATATAAAAAAAAAACATAATGCAACATATTATCCATGGATATGGATGAAATATTCTGGTTGTTATACATATACTCGTAATAATATTCTATTCATTTCATTAGGAGTTTATCCTAAACATTTAAAATTTTTAAGAAAAAATTTACCTAAAGATAAAAAATATCCAATTATCATATTTTATCATTATAATACGGTGGATAAAGAAAAATATTCAGATTGGTGGAGTGATAAAGAAAAAGAACAATTTTATCAAGTAATAAAAGATTATAACATTCTTGCAATAATTAATGGACATATTCATGCTACTTATCAGAAAACTTGGAAAGGTTTTACTATGTTAAATGGTGGTGGTTCACAATTATTACGAATGAATATGGAAGATGATAAATTTATAGATGTAAATTTTATATAAAAATTTAAAATCGATTTAAATATAGGTTACAAAAAATAAGATTTTTATTTTGCGTCGTGACTAACAATGGAACATGATAAATTGTATAAATTATTAGGAAAATATACAGATTCATATATAAAAATGGAAATTCCTGAAGAAATTCCTAAAAAAATAACTATAAGAGAAGATTTAAATAAGTGTATACATATTTATTATGATGCGGAAGAAATTCTCGAAAAGAAATTATGTTTTGAGCAAATTGTAAGAAATGCTAGAGAATATAGAAGAAAACGTAGAGAAAAAAGAATTCAATATGGTCGTTTTTTAGTTATAATGTAAAAAAAAAAATAAGTCCCTAAATAAATAGTATATTATACAAATGCCCAATCATCATTTATTTCATCAGAGAATTTTTTTTTCTTTGATGAAATATCAGAAAGTTCGATTCCTTCAAGTTTATCAATCGTTAAATTAATATTATATACTGGTTTATCTTTATAAATTCTAACATTACCAGTATTTTTATCAGTATAAGTTATAAAAGAACCAAGATGTTTTGTAGGTTCTTTTTTAATTTTTCTTTCAATTTCTTTTGGATAATGAAATTTTGGTGCTAAATTATCTGCAAAGTCATAATTTGAAATAACGACAAACATTTGCACGTTTTATGTGGTATTTTGTAGTAGCATTAAAAAAAATCAATTTTTTTTATATTTTACTAAATATTTAAATACAACAATAAAATTTAATTTATCCATTCCAGTCCGTTAATTAAACGGGTATCTAATGTTAATATATATTTATTATTTTTAATAATAAAAAAAAATTAATCATAACCTATGCCTAAATCCTCTACTCTGAAATTCTTTCCATACTGTATTCTTGCTAATCTGATTATGGTATCACAACGATATTCATAATGATGGTCAATATATAAAGAATTTTCATCATTTCTTTGATAATACTCAACACTTTCGGTTTCATAAAAACTCCCGGTTGCGATTTCTCTCCTTGATAATTTAAATCCATCCTCTTCATAATATTCATAATAAATATCATTGATTTCATTTATACATTCTTGAAAATCTTCCACATGATACAGTTGATATACATAATCAATAATAATATTTTCTAAAACCGTTGGTAATATTGGGAGTTCATCTTCTGCTGCTTCATTTTCCATTGTTATCTGTAATATTGCTTCATTGACTGCCTCTTCTATTATTATCTGTGATATTTGCTGATTATAATCAGTTGATTGTGTAGTTCCTGACATTTTGACAAAGTTGGAGTTATTAATTATGTAAATACTAAATAAATCAATTTTTATTTGTAAAATGTAATCAATTATCGCAAAGCGGACCAAGGGTTGCGATACGCTCATCTTCGATGGCTATAATCTAGTTCGTATGCTGACATCCTAACAGAATTATAAACATTAAATTCTTTAGAAGAAACATACATTTTATCAAACTCATTTTTTTTTATATATCTTATTAAAAAATCAATGGTTGTTATAAATCCTTTGTTTGAATAACCATCTAAAATTAAATTAACAAATTTAATACTATCTTCATTGTTATTTATATCAAATAATGATGAAATATTATTTGATTTACTTTTGGTAATATCTATGAGAATTTGTGTATAATCATTTATTAAATAAAATGCAATTGCTCTATTAATTATATATGAAACAAAATTTGTACTTTCAGTAATAATTGGATGTTTATTGGTTAGGATACATTTTCCATTTTCTTTTTTTTCACATTTCCTTTCACATATTTCTTTATTAGATGAGATATTCATACATTTTTTATATTTTAAAAATTCATAGAAATTACTAAATCCATAATGAACTATTAATTTTGCCGCTTGATACAATGACCAATATCTTTCATTTTCTAAAATTTTAGAAAAATTATATTTATTTGTTTCAATTGGTATTAATACTGAATTTAATATATTTGCCCCAAGTTCTATAAAAGTTTCATTAATTAATTTAATATCAGCATCATATTCTATAATTTCTTTTATTTTTTGTGAATATATTTCAGATGAATTAGAGGAAATTTCAAATTCAAATGAATGTAATAATTCATGAAGTAAAACTTTCGCAAATTCTTCTAATCTATATATTACTACACCTGTTTCATTGCTAGTAAAATATGTCCATCCACCATTAATATTTTTTGGTTTCAATTGAATTTTATATTCAGGTAATTGTCTTAAATCTTTAGACAATGAAATAGTTAAATCAGTTACCTTTTTAGAAAAGAATTCTTCTAATAATGAAGTTCGTGAAAATATAGTTTTAATAATAGAATCACTTAATTGATTATTTGCATTAGAAAAAATTTTAATATTATCATTAATTTTTATTAAACATGTATTATTATTTATTTCTTCTCTAGTTTTCAAATCTAAAAATGAAGAAAATAAATTTGGATTAATACTTCCACTACATTTGCCAAATTTTTTATCATTTGATAAAATTTTTGGATATATTTGTTTTATTTTTTTTGTTAATTTCTTATAAAATTTATCAGATTTTATGTTGACCTTTGGTAATTTATTGTTTTTTAATATTTCCTTTATTTCTAAAGTTTTTTGTATACACTTTTTTGAATTTTCTAAAATATTAGAATTTGACATATCTATTATTATTAAGTGTGATAATAATTTACCAGTCCTATTTAAACAAATATTTATTATCAATTTTTTATTCTATTCACCAATTGGGGCACAAGTTCTTTATAATTTTCTATAAGGTATGGAATAGTCTCTTTGCTGTACATTTCCCATTTAACAGGAACTGTATATCCGTGATAAAAATGATGTTTTCCTTCCTTTTTAAACTGTTCATATACAGCCAGAATTTCTTGTCCTTTAATAACTAGATACCGTGTCCCTGTAGAAGTTTTTGAATTTGATTTTTTAAAAATTCTCCTATCAGTTTCAGTAGTTAGTATAATCAACTCTTTTACCTTACCACAAAGAGGATTATTATAAAGTTTGTTGTAAATTTCCATATCATAATTTAGGCGATTTTTATATTTTATACAATAATCTGATATCGTTTGGTCTTTATCAATATCCATAGGTTCATAACCATCAGGATGAAGACGATTTAGTAGAGGATCATTCATTTTATGTTATCAACTATTAATTTAATTTAATTAAATTTAATTTAATTAGATTAAACTTATTTCCTATCGATTTTAATTTATTGATTTATTGATTTATTATATAAATTTTATGTTAAAGATTTTATTATAAATTTCCAGTAGAATAAGTCCACCTGGATTACTAGAAATATTAATAATAGAATACAAGGGATAACCATTATTACAGATAGTCTTTCTAAGGTTTTTTTACCTTTACCTATCTCTGCTGTCTCAGAAAGATATCCTATCTGAAACGCAACATATATTAGAGTCAAACATACTATTAATGATAATAATAAATAGAGAGGACTTTAAAAAAAAAGTAAGTTCATTTGTAATTATATATATTATAATAAGATAAATATTTATTGATTTAGTTCAGATAATAAATCTGCTAAAAAATAAGCTTCAAGAAAGCTTAATTGACTAAGAATATAGATGAATATTATAACACATGGAACAATCAATATTATAGAGAGTGTTGCTGCCATTTTTTTACCTTTACCTACCACTAATTTTTTAGAAAGTGCAGATATTTTCCATGAAGCGTATGCGCAGATACATGCTGCTGTGATTGATAATATAAGAGCTAATGGAGTTTTAAAAAACATTTATTATTTTATATTATATAATGATATAAAAATATTTCTTATATGTATATTTTATCAATTAAATATAATATGACCAATAATACAGACGATTCATTATTTCAAAAATCACTAAAAAGAGCACTTGGGGGAGGTGTATCTATTATTATTAAGTGTGATAATAATTTTTATTAAGAAAATGATAATTTAAAGTTTGCGACAAATAACGCTGAAAGAATGAGAATCTCTATTTCCAGTCTGAAAAGGTAGAGTTTTTGTATTCGGTTATATTGCGTATATACTGATCTAAATTATTTATAAAATCTACTAGAGTATTACCTAGATTTTCATACGCGACCCGATCTCTATCTTCGTATTCCCCGTCACTCGGTATATATATAAATGTACCCTTTGTGTGTTCAGTATTGTAATCATTTACACCATATACATGCCACTTCTTCCTATATCCTGTTTCAGTAGCATGTATATCCCATATATTCTTGTTTTTAAGTTTATTCTTAAGATCATCCTCGGTGTCAAACGGGCCCACCCCCTGATTTCTTTCCCAACTACCTTTAGACGAAATTTTTTTCACGAATACATCACTAATCATAGGGTTAGGGCTGTTTTTATGATCTATTACATAAGTAATAGTTATATTTCGATAGTTAGGGTGCTTATACACTATAGTATTGCTGTACCTCGGTGCCACTCGCTGCTTTTCCCATCCACCGATTCTGTATGGTGGTCCAAATGTTTTCTTTAACATTTTTGTAAAATCATCATTATATTTCTCTTGTTGCCATGCTGCTTTGAATCCACCACGTTGACTCTTGTTTTTTTTCTTTGTTACTTTAAGAATTTGTGGCAATCCACTCTTTAATTTTTTACCGGAATATTTGTATCCTTTTTTTAATTTTCCTTTATTTCCACCACTTTGAATTATACCTTGATGTTTTCTTGTTTTTTTTGACTTTGTTGACATTATATTATACAATATAATAAGATAAATATTTATTGATTTAGTTCAGATAATAAATCTGCTAAAAAATAAATATTTATCTTATTATAATAAATATTTGTTTAAATAGGATTGGTAAATTATTATCACACTTAATAATAATAGATATGTCAAATTCTAATATTTTAGAAAATTCAAAAAAGTGTATCCAAAAAACTTTAGAACTTCAAGAAAGCTTAATTGACTAAGAATATAGATGAATATTATAACACATGGAACAATCAATATTATAGAGAGTGTTGCTGCCATTTTTTTACCTTTACCTACCACTAATTTTTTAGAAAGTGCAGATATTTTCCATGAAGCGTATGCGCAGATACATGCTGCTGTGATTGATAATATAAGAGCTAATGGAGTTTTAAAAAACATTTATTATTTTATATTATATAATGATATAAAAATATTTCTTATATGTATATTTTATCAATTAACTAATATATGGCCAATAATACAGACGATTCATTATTTCAAAAATCATTTAAAAGAGCACTTGGGGGAGGTGTATCTGGTAGTCTTGCTATGGTTACACAAGTTTGTTCTCTTATGTGGGTAAGGACGACAATGAATTACCAATATAGAAATGGACATACAACAAGCATTGCTCTTAAAAATTTATATAGAGAAGGTGGAATTAGACGTTTTTATAGAGGATTAGCACCTGCTTTAGTTCAAGGTCCATTAGCCAGATTTGGCGATACTGCCGCAAATGCAGGAGTAATATATGCATTAAATGAAAATCCAAATACTAAAAACTTATCAATTTCAACAAAAACATTTTGTGCTTCAAGTGCTGCAGCACTTTGGAGAATTTGTTTAATGCCTATTGATGCTGTTAAAACAAATATGCAAGTTCATGGAAAAGTTGGAGTTGAACAATTATTTTCAAAAGTAAAAACAAGTGGTCCAAGAGTTTTATATCATGGTTCATTGGCAGCATATTCAGCAACATTTGTAGGACATTATCCTTGGTTTGTAACATATAATTATTTGAATGCTTATTTACCCAAATCTGATGATATGTTACAAAATTTAGCACGTAATGCCACAATTGGATTTAGTTCTTCAGTATGTTCTGATTGTTGTTCAAATTCTATAAGAGTTGTAAAAACTTATAAACAATCAAGTAAAATACCAGTCAGTTATCCAGAATCTGTAAAACAGGTTATACAAAAAGATGGTATAATGGGATTATTTGGGCGTGGATTAAAAACACGAATTTTAGGAAATGGGTTACAAGGAATTATGTTTACAATTGTTTATAAAGGAATTGAAAAAAAATTAAATGAAAAATATTAAACATTTGCTCTGTTTCCAGCTGCTCCAACTTGATTTTCGCCTTTAAATTCAACCCAACCATCATAATCAGTGGCGATTACTACAAAACCTGCTAAATTATTAATAAACATTACAAAAGCAAAAATTACATGAAAATAATTAAAAACTCCAATAGCACTTGAACTAAAAACATCTCCACCAAAATATGCCCATGCTACAATTGTTGCTGCCAAATCAGTATTTACTGTTAATAAACTTGTTTCGACTACATTAGATCTTTTAGTAATAGCCCACCCAAGAGTGCATAAATTAATGCAACAAAATACTTGAGATAAGAGAGAAAAATCTCTGATTTTTCCTTCAGTATCATCAACTAACATACAAATAACAGTAGTTGTATAAAAAGCAAGCCACATGGTCAGCATACCAAGCGATCCCATTTTATCAACCATACCAAATATTACATCAAATTTAGACATTATGTTTTTTTTATATTTATATTTAACTAAATCTTTATTTTATTTGATATATAAATATATCTAACTAATACGTTGTATATAACTTAAATGAATAATCCAGTAATAATTGATACTGATGGTGGTGGTGATGATACTTTTTGTATTGGTAATATGTTAAGATTACATAAATTAGGTAAATGTAATATTATAGGAATTACAACTGTATGTGGTAATATAAAATCAGATGATTGTTTTCAAACAATAAGTGTTTTAGTTAAAGAATTATTTGGAATTCATGACATACCTATTTTTGAATCTAAAACTTCTGCGAAATTTAATCATAAATGTTCATATTTTTATGGTAAAGATGGACATTATGGAAAGATAAAAGAAATTTCAAAAAAAGTATATACTAGTTCTGAATCTGCGGAGTCTTTTTTAAGTCGTAAGTTAAAGGAAATTGATAATTTAACTATAATTGCTATTGGACCATTAACAAATTTACATACTTGCGAACAAGTTGAAAAGGGTATTTTGAATAAGGCTAAAGAAATATTAATTATGGGTGGTGCTGTAAAAGTTCCTGGAAATATTACACCAGAATCTGAATATAATTTCTATATTGATGAAGAAGCAACTAAATCAGTTCTTAAATGTAAAAATATTGTACTATTTCCATTAGATATTACTCATAAATTAAGATTTGATATTCCAAAGATGATTGAAAAATGTTCTGGAATTAAATATGAGAATTTTTTTAAACATATTATATCTAAAATTTTTAGTCAATCTGTCAAATATAATGAAGTAGATCCAAATGATACAAAATTAATTATTCATGATGTAGTAGTTGCGATATATTATATTCGTAGAGACATTTTTAAGGTTGAAAATGAAAAAATAATAGTAATGAATAAAGGACATATTAAGATAAATGAAAATGGCAGTTTAATAAAAGTTGCGTATGATTGTATTGATCATAAAATTGCTAATGAGATTTTATCTGGAATATTTAGTTTAGTATAGAATTTTAGTTAAATTATACATTTACATATTAATAAATAATTATTTAAACATTAATATGTAAATTAAATTATTACATTAATGGAAGAACTTCGCTGTATAAATACTCTTCGTTGCCTATCGATAGATATGGTGCAAAAAGCTAATTCTGGTCATCCAGGAATGCCTCTTGGAATGGCACCAGCTATGCATATACTATATTCTCGTATTTTAAAATTTTCTTCAAAGCATAGTAAATGGTCTTCGCGAGACCGTTTTGTTTTATCTAATGGACATGGTTGTGCTTTACTTTATTCTATGTTACATTTAGCTGGATATAACGTATCATTAGATGATTTAAAGAATTTTAGACAATCTGGGAGTAATACACCAGGGCATCCAGAAATAAATATTACAGATGGTGTTGAGGCAACAACTGGTCCTTTAGGACAAGGTATTGCTAATGCGGTTGGAATGGCAATTTCACAAGAACATATCGCAGCACGTTTTAATAAACCAAATTTTCCAATTGCTGATTCAAAAATTTATGTATTTTGTGGAGATGGTTGTTTACAGGAAGGAATTTCATCTGAAGCTTGTTCTCTTGCTGGACATTTAAAATTAAAAAATTTAATTATTATTTATGATGATAATAGTATTACAATTGATGGTAATACTTCATTATCATTTTCAGAAGATATACCAATGCGATTTAAGTCTTGTGGTTGGAATACAATTACAGTAGAAAATGGAAATGAAGACATTGATGCTATTGAAAATGCTATTAGAGAAGCACAAGAAAGTGATCGTCCTACAATTATTTCTTTAAAGACATATATAGGATATAAATCTCCATTTGAAAATACATCTAAAGCACATGGTGCTCCACTTGGAATTAATGGAGTATCTGCTACTAAAGACGCTCTAAATATGGATAGTTCAAAATCTTTTGAAATTCCAAGTGATGTAAAAGAGTTTTATGCTAATATTATTGAAAAAGGGAATAAATTTTATGATGATTGGGAAAAAATGTTTACAGAATATTCTAAACAATGGCCAAATGAAGCAGCAGAATATAATCGTATTTTTATTGAAAAAAAATTACCAAATAATTGGAAAGAATGCTTAGATCAATTTAATGATGATAATTCAAATATTGCTACTAGATCAATTTCTGGAAAAATTTTAAAAGTAATTGCTGATTGTGTTCCAGAACTTGTTGGTGGTTGTGCTGATTTGACACCATCTTGTAAAACAAGTTTTAATACTGTAGATTTTCAACCTGGTTCTTATCATGGAAGATATTTTCGTTTTGGTATTCGGGAACATGCTATGATAGCAATATGTAACGGAATTTCATATTATGGTGGATTAATTCCATTTTCGGCAACATTTTTAAATTTTATTACATATGCGTGGGGTGCCGTTCGTGTTGGGGCACTTTCGCATGCTCGTCAAATTTATATAATGACACATGATTCAATTGCTCTTGGTGAGGATGGTCCAACTCATCAGCCAGTAGAAGTATTACCCTTATTACGTGCAACACCAAATCTTGTTACATTTCGTCCAGCTGATGTTCGTGAAGTTATTGCATCATATGAATTTGCTTTTGAAAATCAAACTACCCCAATTGTATTATCTTTAACTAGACAATCGGTTCCATCATTAGTACAATCGGATAGATATAAGGCATTAAAAGGAGCATATATTTTACAACAAACAAGTGAAGGATTACCAGATATTATACTTATAGGTTCTGGTTCAGAAGTTCATTTGCTAGTAGAAACATCTGTAAAATTAGAAAAAAAGGGAATGAATATTCGTATAGTCTCAAGTCCTTCCCTTGATGTTTTTGAACAACAATCAATTGAATATAGGCGAAAAATACTAGTACCAGATGTACCAGTTGTTTCAGTAGAAGCATCATCAACATTTGGTTGGGCAAAATATGCTCATTATAATATAGGTATGACTACATTTGGTGCTTCGGCACCTGGTAGTGAAAATATGAAAAGATTTGGATTTACTTCTGAAAACATACTTGAAAAGATTATTTCATTATTTGGTGAAATTACAAATAATAAATTTCATACAATTGGATTACTAGAATGTCAAAGAAGATGAATGAAATATTATTATTCATTAATTATAATTGTGTTGGGATGTTTATTTTGTAATAAATTTAATGTAGAATCTTTTTATAATTTTTTACGCCATATTCAATGTATCATATGATTTATGATGTGAGCCAAAAATGAATATTAGTATTTAGAATAATTCAAAAATCGTTGTATCGTATAATTATTTTGTGACAATTATATATATAACAAACAATTAATTATGGGTTTTATGATGAGCGTAATTAGAGGATTACTCTTAACAATTTTTGTAGTACTTACTCCATTATCACTTACTAATTTATTAGAATATTTATTAACACTTGGATTTGAAATCCCTTGGCCATTAGATATGATATTTGTTCCAATGCTAACATTTATTGCTTTATTGCTTATAACTTTTATGTTTAAACTTTGGTATGTATTTCAAGAATGTCCAAAAAAAAAGAAAAAATGGGGTGGTATTTTTTGGGCATCAGTTTGGAGTCCATTTTTGGCAATGGCTGGTTCTATTGCACTTAATTTTGTTCCATTTTTAAAAGCTCCATTAATGGCATTAGAAGTACTTGGTGAACTTATTCATCCATTCTTTTCAAAAATACCAGAAGGTATGACATATTTACCAGGACATTTCTTTGGGCTTGTTATTACAAGTATTTTTGGCAAAATGATGATGGGATGTTGATTATATTCTTATTTAATTTTATAAAATTATTAGAATATATTTATAAATTATATATTATTTGATTAAAATAAAATAAAATAATATATAATTATATATAGTTATAATGACAACATTAACACAAACTGGTGGAGATAATTATGAAGATCAAAATAATAATAATAAGAAATATATTTGTAAAGAAGAAGTGGAAGAGCCGGTGAACAAGGATGGATATTTTTTTGGTCAAGGAGACTCAGGAAAAAATTTTGGAATATGTGGAATAGTTATAGTGTTCGCCTTGGCATTTTTAATTTTTTTTATAAATTTGTTTGCTTCAGGTAAAGATGGAGATAAACTTAGTGATATAATTCATGTATTTGGATTTTCTTTTTGGAATCTATGTTTTTTATTATTAATTTTTGGAATCGCACCATTTGGATATCAATTTTGGGTAGGAAAATGTAAAGGAAAACATCCAGGAACTATTTCTCCGAAGATAGATAAATTTTTAGCAGCAATACCATTTATAGCATCCATTGTATTAGTATTTTATCCTGCATCATTATTATTATCGGGTGGTATTACTAACTGGGAGGATAAAGCAGTATTAATAGGAATATTCGCAGTATTTACTATTTATTCTTTAACAGAATATTGGCCAGCTTATATTGCGTCAGTTACATCAAAGGATTGTACAGCTATAGGACAACAATTTACACATTCTGTTATCAAGACTGGCAGTATTTGGTTGGGATATGCCTTTATTGCCGCTTTAGTTATTGCAATATTCTGCCAATGGGTATATATGGTTTTTAATGGAAAAATAGACTTTTATCATGATTTAAGTCCATTATCAGTGGTTCATAATATAATAATTACATGTGGATTATTTTTAACTAATATTTTCGGTGGTAATAAATTTTATGAAGCAAAAGAAATAATGAAGATGCGTTAAAATAAATTTTTCAACTTAAAAATATTTATGAAATTTTTAATTATTTTATAATTTATAAAATAAATTATAAAATAATTGAATTTAATTATGTCAGTATATAAGATAAAATATATTAAAATCTTCTTCTTCTTCTTTTTCTTCTACCACCGATTTGTTTTTGTAGTTTATTTCTAAAATCTGTATATGATGTTTCTTCTGGAGTTTGAACTTGTACTACATCTTCAACTACTTCTGGCTGTGTTGGTATATAACCTGGACAATCTGGATTATCAGATGTTAATTGCTGACCTGCATCATTTGTATAAATACGTTTAGTATTTGGATTTTCACATATTCCTTTAGGAATATGATAAGGACAATTGGGGGCATTATCTTTTATTGCTTCATTAAATTGATTTTTTATAATATTTCCATCCTTTGGATCAACACATAATCCATCAGTTTTTACAATATTTATTAAAGCATTTATTCCAATAAATCCAGATATACATAATACTACAGATCCTAATAAAACATATGTCCCATATTTATTTAATGTTCCTTGCCATGCTGGTGGAAAAAATGACCATATAGCTGATTGAAATGTTTTATTAATACCACTTGTCATTTTTACAGTAATTTCTCCAAAAATATCCATAAAGAATGATAATGGGTCTGTTATAATCTCCCATACTTTAGTAAAAGCATTTCTAATTCTCTCCCAGAATTTGTCAAAAAATTTCTTTATTTTTTTATATAATGATATGAAAGCATCTTTTACTATTTTAAAAGCCTTTTTTAAATATTCTCCTAATTTTTTAAAAATGTCTTTGATTTTTTCAAAAACTTTTTTGATACCATCCCATAATTTTGTAAAAGCACTTTTAATTCCATCCCACATTTTTTTGAAAACTTTTACAAGATTATCTTTCATTTTTTTCAAAATATCAGAAATTTTCTTAAAAATATTTTTAATACCATCCCAAATTTTAGTAAAAGCTCCTTTAATTCCATCCCACATTTTTTTAAGAGCATTACCTATACTATTTTTGATTTTTTTGATTACATTCATTATTTTATCAAAAACTTTTTTGATACCATCCCAAATTTTAGTAAAAGCTCCTTTAATTCCATCCCACATTTTTTTAAGAGCATTACCTATACTATCTTTGATTTTTTTGATTACATTTATTAATTTTTCAAAAATATTTTTAATACCATCCCAAATTTTAGTAAAAGCTCCTTTAATTCCATCCCATATTTTTTTAAAAGCACCAATTACTGAATTTTTTAGTTTATCGATAATGCTTTTTAATCCGTTAATTATTTTTCCAGGAAGTTCTTTAACTTGATTTACAATATTAAATATTTTATCTTTTACATTATTTACTAGATTTTTAATTAAATTAATTGGAATAAGTATGCTATCTTTCAGGGCATTTATTGGTTTTAATATTATTTGTTCGATATCACCTAACGCAGATTTAAATTTGTTTTTAAGTGCATTTGCACCATCAACAACAATATCTTTGGTTTTATTTACTACTTTTTTTGCTGTTTTTTTTACTGTGTGTACTGTTTTTTTTGCTGCTTTTTTGACACTTCTAGCAGCTTTCCTTACAAATTTCGGCCAAAAAGCCTCTATATTTTTTTTTTTTAAAACATAAATAAATATAAAAAAAATTATTATTAATAATAATGAAGTTATCATTGTTCTATTAATAATAACAAATATTTTATTAAAATATAGATTTACTAGTATTTATTGTATTTTTTATAAATTTTCCAGATAGTTTTTGGGTCATTTTTTCTTCTACCACCGATTTGTTTTTGTAGTTTATTTCTAAAATCTGTATATGATGTTTCTTCTGGAGTTTGAACTTGTACTACATCTTCAACTACTTCTGGCTGTGTTGGTATATAACCTGGACAATCTGGATTATCAGATGTTAATTGCTGACCTGCATCATTTGTATAAATACGTTTAGTATTTGGATTTTCACATATTCCTTTAGGAATATGATAAGGACAATTGGGGGCATTATCTTTTATTGCTTCATTAAATTGATTTTTTATAATATTTCCATCCTTTGGATCAACACATAATCCATCAGTTTTTACAATATTTATTAAAGCATTTATTCCAATAAATCCAGATATACATAATACTACAGATCCTAATAAAACATATGTCCCATATTTATTTAATGTTCCTTGCCATGCTGGTGGAAAAAATGACCATATAGCTGATTGAAATGTTTTATTAATACCACTTGTCATTTTTACAGTAATTTCTCCAAAAATATCCATAAAGAATGATAATGGGTCTGTTATAATCTCCCATACTTTAGTAAAAGCATTTCTAATTCTCTCCCAGAATTTGTCAAAAAATTTCTTTATTTTTTTATATAATGATATGAAAGCATCTTTTACTATTTTAAAAGCCTTTTTTAAATATTCTCCTAATTTTTTAAAAATGTCTTTGATTTTTTCAAAAACTTTTTTGATACCATCCCATAATTTTGTAAAAGCACTTTTAATTCCATCCCACATTTTTTTGAAAACTTTTACAAGATTATCTTTCATTTTTTTCAAAATATCAGAAATTTTCTTAAAAATATTTTTAATACCATCCCAAATTTTAGTAAAAGCTCCTTTAATTCCATCCCACATTTTTTTAAAAGCACCAATTACTGAATTTTTTAGTTTATCAATAATATTTTTCAATTCATCGATTATTTTTCCAGGAAGTTCTTTAATTTTATTTACTATATCAGCAATTTTGTCTTTTATGCTATTTACTACATCTTTTATAGAATTTATTGGTGCCATTAAACTATTTTTAATTGAATTAATTGGTCCTTTCGCAATACTACTCATTTTTTTTTTTATTTCATTGGCAATAAATCCAAAATGTTCGCTTTTTTTACTTTTAGAACATAAATAAAAAACAATTACTAAAATACTTAATGTTGCTAATATGAATAATAGATTCATTATATTTCTATATATATATATTGTCAATATATATAATTTTTTTATTTTTCATTAAAATATCTATAAAAATTGATTTCAAATTAGTATTAATAATATGAAATTAATACTATTATAATGGATACATCAAATATTAAAATTTTATTAAATCAATGGAAAAGGCAAACAAGATTTAAATCATTGATACATTCTACATCATCAAATAAATATAAAAAATATGATCAAATGACTAAAATTGCTATTTCTATTTTAGGAATTTTTTCTACATTTGATATTATTTTTTCAAGGCAATTTAAAGATGGAGACACATTTAATATTCTCAATATACTTGGTATAATTGCAGTTATATTAATTACTACATTATCTGCTTTTGAACTTCATATTAAATATCCAGATAAAGCAGAACATCATCATATTCTAGCAATATTATACTCACAAATTAATAGAACTATTAATTCATTTTTAATAAAAAATGGTAGTACTACGAGAGATGAAACATTCCATTTTTATAATCATATACAAGAACAACTTTATATTATTGGAACTATGGATTGTGAATGTACAACTGATATTGAAGATAAAACCGAAAAACAAATGAAAGATAAATCCATTAATATTAATTCTATATTAATGAATAAAAAAAAAAATAAATATACAGATAATCAAATAGAATTTATTAATAATTTATCTGTAGAAGATTTACAAAATATTGTACAAACTTTTTGTAGAAATGAAGATATAAATTTTAATATATTTAATGATATAATTGATAAAAAATCATTGATTAATATTGCTCAAATTGATTTAAATATCCCTTTTGTAGATTTTCAAAAAATTAACAAAAATAATAATGATGTAATTTTACAAATACAAGATGAAAATTATTCTCAACCAATATCATATTTAAATAAACGACAAACAACTTTCTTTTCTAGAAAAAGTATTAAAAATGAAAATCTCTTGGTAAATATTTTATGTATTGATGATGACCCTGTTCATAATAAAATTTTAAAAAATATTTTTAAGGAAAAAAAATGGAATTTTGAATATACATGTTGTCCTAAAGATGGTTTTAATAAATTTTTGTCAAAAAAATATGATATTATTATGGTTGATTATAAAATGCCAAAAATGAATGGAATTGAATTTACAAATATGATTCGAACTTCAAATAATGTAAATAAAAATATTATAATAATTGGTATGTCCGCATATGATGATGATGAAATAAAACAAAAATGTATTGAATCTGGTATGAATATTTTTATAACAAAACCAATTATTAAAAGTAAATTACATTTAATAACTCAATATCTTTAAATTATTGAAACGTTTATTAATTTTGTATTTATTGTTTTTTTATTATATCCTTTGTTAGTTCTTTTAACTTGAATACTTGTTGATAATAATTTTAATTCTTTTTTGGTTATTTTTATATTATTTTTATATTTTAACATTAATTTT
>ERZ651768.914-NODE-914-length-21902-cov-11.799542_pt1 | contig 21902 bp, 20 predicted proteins | sample MGYA00514754_ERZ651768 | MGnify/ENA metagenome assembly ERZ651768
ACTATTTCGGGTAGAAACAGGTTCGACTCCTATGCAATCCTAAATGCGTACAGCGCATCAGCACTACCCTCTGGCTGCCTCGCTGTAACAGGAATAAGATAGCGGTATGAAAAGATTGATTCCAGTTCTGCTGCTGCTTGCTAGCAGTTTTTCTCCTGTTTATGGCGTCGGGTTTAATGTTGAGGGATTGAAGATATCTGTGATCGACTGGTGGTGATAGTGATTCATACCACATATTCCTTACACCAGCCGTAACAGGCCTGTTCCGCAATCCCCAGGCTGCGGCAGGATAACTATCTCGTCACTTTGTTCGATCAAACGCCAGAGTAGAAATCAACGACCCTTTGATCACACAGCACGTCCTTGACCTCGAGGGGTCTACTGAACGATATGCCATCCATTGTTCGACAGCGACTGAGCGCCACGTAAGCCTGACCGGGCGCGAATGTGCCTCGGCCGAGATCGATATTGACATCATCCAGGGTCAGTCCTTGCGCCTTATGGATTGTGACAGCCCAGGCCAGGATAAACGGCAACTGTCTGTAGGTTCCGATCGTTCGAATATCGATCGTTCGTCGCTTGTCATTCCATTTGTATTGATATCGATCCCAAGATTCTCTCTTTACGCCCACCGTCGTCCCCTTATGTGGTTCGGACAACAGTTCAACTTCGATGGACTCGTCATTTAAGTCGACCACTCGACCGACGGTGCCATTAACCCATTCCTCTCCATTCTTCACGAACATCACCTGGGCATCCTTCTTAAGACGCAGTGATCTTGGTGCCGGCAGCTGGTCATCTCGTTCACTCCAATCTCCCTCCAGTTCCGCTTCGAAACACCACTCCTTCTGATCGATGCCATGCAACTGTCTCTCATTGTATTGACGCGCCTTGGCATTAACTGTGGTAAGGATCAGCATGGCTTCCTCTCGCATGTATCCATTAGCGTCGTTTAGTATTTGCACCGCTTCCGCGAGATTCCGACCCACACGGATATCATTCAACAGTTCAATGAATGTGTCGTCCGTCTGTCGAAATGGCTTCGAAAGATTTTTGGTCACGAGTTGGATATGACGAAAGCACTCGGCGCTGAAGAAGAAAGGCGAGTCGTAACGTTCTTGGAATAGACGCTCTTCCTCCTCGGTGGCGACCACGGGGGGGAGTTGGTGCAGGTCACCGACCAACAATACGGTCTTACCCCCAAATGGCACGTTCCCAGATTCGGTGTTTCTTCGCAGCGAGGCATCGATGGCATCCAGTAGATCGGCTCGCACCATGGAGACCTCATCAATTACCAGAAGGTCCATTCCATCGATGATCCTTCTCGATTCCCCATGTAGCCTCCTTGGTGAAGGTTGAGGTTTTGGTGGGAATCGAAAGAAGGCATGGATGGTTTGTCCACCGACACGTAGGGCAGCCACGCCGGTCGGCGCGACGACGGCAAGGTTCTTCTTAAGTTGCTGACGAATAATCTGGATCAGTGTGGATTTTCCAGTGCCAGCCGAACCAGTCACGAAGAGGACCGGAGGCGGTTGGTTGGCTAGGAGGTCTAGGACCTCCTTCAACTCGGAAGTAATCTGATACCGGGATGCGGTCACCTGTTCCTCCCGAAGGCACAGAATGTGCAGTAGCAACTTGTGAAAAGATTGCTATTGGTAATTCTAGCCAGGGAATACCATTTTCTCGCCCTCACTGTGACCCAGTTGTGACAGAAGGGGGTCACCACAGGCGGCTTTGATCCGAGCGAAATCGCTAGGTTATTGAAGTAGCTACGAATAAAATGGTGGGCGCGACTGGGATTGAACCAGTGACCCCTGCCGTGTGAAGGCAGTGATCTCGAATCCAGACCCCAGTAATGTCAATCATTCTCGGACTTTGATCCCACGCAACGGCGTCCCAAGAGGACTGGAAAGGACTAGATAGGACTCAGTTTTACTTAAGTATTTACTTTAGTCGGGCCAGCGCCTAGGAAAGGGTGCAGTTTCAGCACACTCCCTCCGGCCCTTTTTCATAGAACAAAGAATTCGAATATCCTGCCCACACATTTAGCCTCTTAACTACGCTGCCAACTGGCTGAGCTTCTGTAACAGGGATACGATAGCAACATTAAGCGACTGCTTGCTTGAGTTTCCAGGATATAAATTCAATTAGTTTGGCTCCTCGAAATGTATCTTGCAATTTAGAGCGTCCCTTATTAAACAATATTGTAGTAGATTTGAATGAAAATTCCTGGGTTGTTGAAATGTGGAGGTAGGGAAAATGGCTAAAACTCATAGTGAAATTCAGCGCCAAAAAGCGTTGGACGCGCTCCATCAGGAGGTATACGACAAACAGATGGCGCCTTACTGGGCAGTCGATTCGAGTGTCGATCACGATGAGGATCGGCAGGTAATGGATAAGCGCAAAGCCATACCTTTCAGTTGGAGCTACGAAAATGACATTAAGCCCTTGTTGTACCGGTCGTCCGAGCTCATCACGATGGAGAATTCTGAGCGACGTTCTTTGGTGCTGGTGAACCCCGGATTAGCGCCCAGTAGAGCGACCGTAACGACGCTATACATGGCCTATCGCTTAAATGATCCAGCAGAGATCATGCCACCCCACCGACACTCACCCAATGCAATCCGTTTAGGATTGACGGGAAAGCAGAATTTCACTGGTGTTGAGGGAGAGAATATTGTTTTTGGCCCCGGAGATTTAGTTCTTACGCCACATGACACATGGCACAACCACGGTAATGAGGGCGATCAGCCAGCAATTAACCTTAGTGTGCTCGATCTGCCTCTAGCGGAGGTATTAAATTCACTGCATTTTGAGCATGATTACATCGAGGAGACAGAGGGTGCGATAGTGGCCAAAAAGATGCAATCTGAACGTTTCCGCTCAGATTATTCATCGCAGGTGTATGGGCAAGGTGGATTCTTGCCGCGGTTTGTCTCCCACCTGCGGGGGACGGGTAATGCCTCACCAATGTATATCTATAGATGGGAGCAGATGCTTGAGCTCCTCGAGCGATATAGCGATTGGGATGGCGACCCATACGAAGGAATCCTGGTCGAATACGTCGATCCTACGCGTGGTACATCGATTTACAACACAATGACTTTCTTTGCTCAAATGTTGCGCCCAGGTGAGCAAACTCGACCAATGAAACAGAATGCTTCGATATTATTCGCTCCACTAGAAGGTTCTGGGTATAGCATTATCGAAGGCCAACGATTCAATTGGGCGCCATTCGATACAGTTGCCGTTCCAGGAGGGCACTGGTGCCAGCATTTCAATGCATCTGAAGTAGACAGAGCGATTCTATTTGTCGCAAGTGATGAGCCAACGCTAAAGAAATTAGCTTTTTATCGGAAATTTGGGAAAACGGAGTCGGGTGAGGTCGTTCGACTCGACTAAGGACGATATTATTCCCAGCAAGTAGCAAGGTTTCTCGATATCTTCAGTCAGATGCAGTATGCCTGGTTTTGGTCTGTAGGAATCGAAAGCTCGTAATGGGTCTAGGAAACCGGGACATTGATGGATATTAATAAGGTAGTCGGCCTGTTTAGCCGCGCCTTAGGAGTGATTCTCCTCCTAATGGTGGCGCTTAACGCAGCAAACGCGATCGGAAGATACTTCTTCGACCGAGCAATTGAAGGTGCCGACGAAGTTCTCGTATACAGCATGATTTGGTTGGTTTTTCTTGGTGCAGTGCTTGTTGCACAAAAGGACAAACATCTCCGATTCGATCTGTTGGAGAGAATTCTTAAGGCGTATCGAGTGCGGCGCGTTCTTTTTTTAGTTTATAACGGGATAACTTTTTTCGTGGTGACATTTGTTGTTTTTCAGTCTGTTCAGGTAGTCGAAAAAATAGGGAAAGTTGGACAAAAGAGCATGGCTCTTGAGATTCCAATGGTGATCCCACATTCTGCAGTATTAATTGGACTCTTGCTGATCGGAGGGATTGCTGGTGTGCGGGTTACTTCGGGGTTGATAGAAGAATTTAAATTAATCTTTAGACGCGAGCGGTAGACGTGACTGTACTCGCAATGGTCATTGTTCCAACTGTCCTTTTTTTACTGGGATTCCCGGTGTACATCACTCTGCTCGCGGCAGTCTGTGTGACTGTCGTGATCGTGATGGATATTTCCCCGTTAGTGATTCACCAAACAATGTTTGGTGGCCTTAACTATTTTGCTTTCCTTGCAGTGCCGTTTTTTGTCTTTGCGGGCGACTTGATGGCTCGAAGTGGGATTGCAGATCGCCTCGTTAACTGGATACAACTAATTACCGGATCTGTAAGAGGGAGTTTGCCGATGACTGTAATAGGCGCATCAACAATGATGGGCGCTGTGTCAGGCTCCAGCCCAGCGACAGTTGCCGCAGTCGGTCAGATTATGTATCGGAAACTTACACAGGTGGGGTACGACCGCAACTTTTCACTAGGTCTCATTACATCAAGTGGGTCTATTGCCATTGTGATCCCTCCCAGTATTGCGTTGATCCTTTATGGCTCTGCCGCCGAGGAGTCGATCAGCAAACTGTTTATCGCAGGCGTGATCCCGGGGATCATGCTTGCTGTACTTTGTGCGGCATATATTTTCTGGCGATCAACTGGTCAATATAGCCAGATAGAGAGATCAGGTATAACGTTCTTTCGCGCTACTATCGACGCGTCTGGAGCGTTGGCATTGCCGGTATTAGTTTTGACCGCTATTTTTTCTGGTTGGGTCTCCCCAACTGAAGCGGGGGGATTTGCCTGCCTTGCTGCAATTATTTTGGCGAGATTCGTCTACCGCTCAATGACCTGGTTGGAAATCGTAGACTGCGCTGCCGAGTCAACGCGAATAACCGCACAAATTCTCATAATTGTGGCAACGGCCGCGGCATTTTCATGGCTTCTCACGGTGCAAGGTGTGCCCCAGCAGTTGGTTGCTTGGATCGCTGAAATAGGTGTAGAGAAATGGTCGTATATGTTATCTGTGAATCTTCTTCTGCTATTCCTTGGGTGTTTAATAGACCCGGCTTCAGCAATATTGATCTTGACCCCCATACTTTTGCCTCTTGCCGAATCCTTTGGTATAGATCCAATACATTTTGGCATCATCATGACTGTGAATCTGAGTATCGGAATGTTTACGCCACCATTTGGACTCAATATTTTTGTCGCCCAATCTACGACCGGTGAAAGTATCGGCCGTATATATCTTGGTGTGATGCCATTTGTCGGTGTGTATCTTGTGGGACTGATTCTGGTGGTAATAAGCCCCAGTATTTCGTTATGGATGTTGGATTGGTAAACTGGTTTTTTTGACATACACGTAAGGAGGAATTACGATGAAATATATTAAAAGTTCGACACTGTTGGTTGCGTGGCTCGTTGTAACAGCGCTCTGTACGAGTCCGGTAGTACTCGCTGGCGGGACAATGAAAATGGCCAGCGCGACTATCAACGATGTCCAACACCAATGGCAAAAGGTGTTCTCTCAAGAATTGGCAGGTAGGATCGGTGACGAGATAAATGTGGAAATTTACCCGGCAAGCCAACTGGGTCCGATTCCACAGATGGCAGAAGGCGTCGTTCTCGGTACGATTGAATCGTTTATTTCACCCACTGCGTTTCTTGTTCCATCAAATCCAAAGTTTAAGATCTACGACGCACCGGGTATTTTTGACTCGGCCGAGCACCTGGGAAGGACAATACACGACCCAGCGTACAGAGATGTACTGGAGGAAATAGCCTTAGATAGTGGACTCAGAGTGATTGGCGCGGTGTATAACAGCCCATTTGTTGTATTGACGACTAAGAAAGTAACGTCTTTAAGTGGCTTGTCTGGACTTAAGATAAGAACGTTCGCGTCTCCATTGCAGATGGAGCCAATGAAAGCAATTGGCGCCAGCCCGCTCCCGCTTCCATTGTCTGAAGTTGTGCCGGCATTACAGACCGGAGCTGTTGATGGAATGCTCGCGGGCGTGCCGATTCTGACCGCCTTCAAGTTCTACGATATTTCTCCACATGTCCTCGATCTGCAGTTCTCACACATCATCTCGGTCAACGTGATCAATGAAGACTGGTTTCAGTCCCAGTCGGAGACTGTTAAGCAGGCTATCCGAGAGGCAGGGCGTGCGGCGGAAACGGCCGTGTTGCAGTGGGGAATAGACAACCTTGCCCGTTCTAACAAAGCATGGGGGGAGCATGGTGGCACAATTTATCCACTGTCGCCGGGCGATCGCGAAGAAATGTCTAAGGTTTTCAAAGAAATCGGCACAAGGTTGCTGTTGGAAGACGAAGTAACCGCTGGCGAATATCGACGCTTTTTGGAAGTTGTAGAAAGGAATAGATAGGTACTTCTGGAACTTCAATTTCATAGCGGGTGCGGACAGATCGGGTTATCAGGACTGACATAGGTGGAGTGTAACAACGCATATGGCAAGAACTGAGCAGACAGCACAGGTCTCTCACATCGACTGCCCGGGCGGCGGTCAGGTCTGGGTCGATGGGGATACGTTGTATGTGGGTCATATGCGTGAGCCCGCAGGAACCACCTTGTTTGATGTATCTGACCCAAAGCACCCGCGGGAGATTGCGCGCTTGACAATGCCTCCCGGTTGGCACTCCCACAAAGTTCGTGTTGCCGATGGGATTATGTTGGTCAATCACGAGCGTCTGGGTACGGACGGGTCTCCCGACTTTGGAGGAGGCCTGGGGATTTATGATGTGAGTACTCCTTCAGACCCAAAGCTCATCACGAAGTGGACAACCGGGGGGCGGGGCGTTCATCGATATAGTTTTGATGGTCGATATGCGTACATTTCGCCGACAGTTGAAGGCTACGTTGGAAATATCGTCATGATTTTGGACTTGATTGATCCAAAAAGGCCGGAAGAAGTCGGTCGCTGGTGGATTCCGGGGCAGTGGGAAGCCGGGGGGGAGGCGTATCCATGGGCGAATTGGACACCACCCCGTTGCCACCATCCGTTGCGTAGAGGGAATCGGCTCTACGTCAGTTATTGGCACCACGGGTTTTTCATTTTGGACATCGATAACATGTCCAAACCAAAGCTTGTATCTTCGGTAAATACCAGTTTTTCGTTTCCGCATCCAACCCATACTTGTCTTGCGATGCCAGAACGCCTCAAGGGTCGGGACGTAATGGTGGTGGCTGATGAGGATGTTGCCAAACTTTGGGAATGCGCGCCTGCCTTCACGTGGATCTACGATATTACATGCGAGTCGAATCCAATCCCTATTTCTACATTTCAAGTTCCGGATTTAGATTTAGATGGTTCTCCACAGTCTCCGATGATGGGCTGCCACCAGCCGTCGGAGCGAATCGCTGGAAGCATCATTCCATTCGCTTGGTTTGCAAAGGGATTGCGTTTAGTGGATATCTCAGATCCCTACCAACCGAGGGAGGCAGGTTTTTTTGAACCAGACCCTCCGTCGGGATTTAAACTTGCATCGACGAACGATGTGACTATGGATCATCGCGGTCTGATCTATATTGTCGATCGGCAGAAGGGTGTCGATATTGTTGAAACCCCGCTGATGTAGGGTGATCAATTGAATTCAGGAGGAGGATATAGCGATGTCGGAAACGAAGAAAAAAATGAATGACAGGAGTGTTTATCCTATTGGAAAAAAGAATCCAAATCTGCCGTTTCATCCTGGCATGCGGGCGGGAGATTTTATATTTGTCTCGGGACAGGTAGCCAAGGATGCGGACGGTAATATGTGTGACGGGACAATTGAGGAACAGTGTAGATCGACAATTGAAGCGATTCGCCGCGTCCTAAATGCTGATGGGGCGGATCTTGAAGATATAGTACGGATCAGTGTGTTTCTGGAGGATACTCGGGATTTTGGCCGATATAACCGAACCTTCGCAGAGTATTTTCCAGAAGGTCTACTGGCACGGACTACAGTAGAAGCGCGGGCAGCAATTAGCACCAAGATTGAAATGGACGCGATCGCGTATAAACCTTTGGATGTGTAATGAGAGAGTTAGAGGAAAATTAATTTCTGGGAGATTTGATTATGTTGAGATTATTGGGGCGAAAAACATCTGGTAATGTACAAAAAGTTTTGTGGTTGCTTGAAGAACTCCAATTGGCTTATGAAAGGGAAGATTATGGCAGGCAATTTGGCAATACAGGTGATGAGGAGTATCTGAGTTTAAATCCTACCGGAAAGGTGCCGACTTTGATCGATGGCGACAACGTAATCTGGGAATCCAACACTATTCTTCGATATCTCTGTAGTAAAACTGGATCTGAATTGTTACCCGAAGATCCGGTTGTGCGCTCGAGCTGTGAAACATGGATGGACTGGCTGTTGGCTTCTTTGAACACTAATTATCTAGAGATGTTTAAGGAAACAAAGAAGCCGGAGGAGGAACGCAGTCCCAAGTTACCAGAAATGAGTAAGGCATTGGGTGCTCAATTAGGCATTTTGGATGGTCACTTAGGGGCTAACGAATGGGTGGGTGGTGCGGTTATGACCGTGGCAGATATCGCGCTTGGGCCGATCTGCAATCGATGCCTCAGTTTTCCTGTGGAACTTCCAGGGTTAACCAACATAGATCGCTGGCACAAAACGATTTCCGCCCGTCCCGCTTATCAAAAGGTTGTTGCGGCGTGACGGTGGATTTTTTTGGAGGCAAGGCGTTAAAGGGATTAAGACAATGATCCGAGTTTCGGTAGTTGGCCTTGGGACGATGGGTCCTGGCATTGCGGCGACGTTAGCAAGGGGTGGAATGTCAGTATCTGCCTATGACATCGATCCAGCGGCCGTTGATCGTGGCAGCGATGGTATCGAAATCGCAAATAAGATTTTAGATGCTTTGGGAAAAGTGGATGGCTCCCAAGGTGACATCGAGCTGACTTCCGATTTAGCGGCTTGTGTCACAGACTCGGATCTCGTCATCGAGACAATTCCTGAAGACATTCATCTTAAATTGAATCTTTTTCGACAGCTGGAATCGCTGGTATCAAAAGAATGTGTTCTGGCGAGTGACTCGTCTGGTATCCCAGTAAGTAAACTGCAAGAAGGCAGTGTCAATCCAGAGCGGTTTGTTGGAATGCACTGGTCGAATCCGCCGCACATCATTCCCATGATTGAAGTAATCGCTGGCAGCCAGACGTCGCAAAAAGTTGTTGACTGGATGGTCGCCTCTATACGTGGACTCGATCTCATACCGGTTGTGGTGAAGAAAGATATACCTGGGTTCGTGGAAAACCGTGTGCTCTACGCGCTGCTTCGGGAGTGCATTGATCTAGTAGAACAAGAAGTCATCGACCCCGTGGATTTAGACACCTGCGTATCTTGGGGTATCGGATACAAGTTGGCCGTAATAGGTCCAATGGCCCTTCTTGATATGGCCGGGTTAGATATTTATCAGGCGGTTGGCAGCTATCTGAATCAAGAATTATGTGGAAGAACCGATGTAAGTGACCTGATAAAGAAAGCCACAGGATCAGGTAATTTGGGGATGAAAACTGGACAGGGTATTTTTAAGTACTCGGCAGAAGATATTGGAAAGCTCCGAAAGCAAAGGGGAGAGTCGCTGGTAGCAGTTCGAAAAGCACTCGACTCCGTAGTTGTCCCAAGTTCTAACGATTAAAAGGAGCACGCCTGTGCTCAATTGGTGGCGAGGTCGACTTATGCGATGTAGTAGTGTTGAGTGTCGTTCCCCATTTCTAGCCCGGTAACTGCATCACTCAAACCGTCTAATCTTTATAGAGTTACAAATATTTGTTAATCGGAATTGATTAACCGTCTTGAAAGCAGGAAGAATTCAGCGTAGATTGAGTGTTCGTGTAATTTCGAATCAACGACAGTGAAACAATAGAAAGGAAGGAGGGTCAATTCATGAAAGTGCCGTTATATAGTCAAATGTCTAAAATTCTGGCTCCAGCAGTCGGATTAATGCTAGTGCTTGGTGTTTCCTCTTTTTCTTCTGCCGGCGATCTTAAGGCCATTGCGGTCTTAGTGCCGGAGCAGGGGACGGATTATGGCTGGAACCAACAGGGCGTTGATGCGGCCCGTACTGTGGCAGAGAAATATGGTCTTGAATTTATGCCAGCGGAAGGGCTTGGCTATGGCGATGTACGACCGACATTGCGTGAACTCGCCGAAGACGGTGCCAGCTTAATGATTGCCCACGCCAGTGGTTACAACACAGCAGCGCCCGAAATTGCGAAAGAAACGGGAGTTCCGGTAGCCATCGTCGACACACCGCAGGGGCTAGTTCCTGGTCTTGTTACAGACTACACGTTAAGCGGCCATGACGGAGCCTATATGGCGGGCGTCTTAGCCGCAAAGACGACACGAACTGGCAGCGTCGGTATTGTGGTATCTGGCGAACCACCATCATGGAACTCACAATCTGCAGCATTTGCGATGGGTGTAAAGGCTGCTGCTGGTGGCACAAAGATCATATACGCAGTTATCGGGCCCGCAGCCTATGGTGATGCGGCAGGGGGTCGACGCGTAACCGAATCTGTGATTTCAGCTGGTGCCGATGTGATCTTCGGGCAAGGTAACGGGTCTTCCTTTGGGATGCTTCAGGCTGTGGAGACGACCAAGGCGGTTGATGGCGGTAAGGTGTGGTTTATCGATGTCATCGGGGACAAGACTGCAATTGATAAGGGTCACCTTCTATCGTCGGTACTTTGGGATATGGTCCCAGTCTACGACGCTATGGTTCAGGACTTAATGGCCGGAACATTTGGTACCAAGGGCTACCAAATTGGGTTAGAGAATGACTCAGTCCGGTTGCTTAAGAGCCCACATATTCCAGGTAATATTTGGGATGAACTGATGGATCTGCGTGCCAAGATCATCTCTGGCGATATCAGCGTAGACAATATCTCTGACGCACAGGCTGTACGCGCATTGATGACATCAGTTGATATTAACGAAGGTTAAGCCTTTTTCAATTTATTGGAGGAGGGTGGCCAATGCGTCATCCCTCCTCCAATGCTTTCTTGTAAGAGGGGAAACTCTGCAGAGTGTGCGCAGTTTCTAGCGATTCTCCAAACCAGCGTGCCGCGGCTATAGAGCTTCGGGGGATTACCAAAGCGTTTCCAGGTGTAACTGCGAACAAAGAAATTTCGTTAACTATTGAAGCGGGGGAAATACACGCCCTGCTTGGCGAGAATGGTGCCGGGAAATCCACCCTAATATCTATTCTCGCCGGATTGAATCAGCCAGATGCCGGTATCATCCTAATCGGCGGGATCGAAAGGCGGATATTGTCCCCTCGAAATAGTCTCGACTTTGGCATTGGTACTGTTTTTCAACATGTCTTGCTCGCTAAAACGTTATCGGTAATTGAGAATTTGATGCTCGGAGGTGGTTGGCGAAAAAAATACGATAAAGAGCCGGCGTTACGGCGTTTCCAAGAGCTCTGCGGGCTATTGGCAGTCAAACTCGACGCAAATGCGCCAGTCGGTAGTTTGTCACTAGGTCAGCGGCAACAGGTAGAAATCATGCGCGCTTTGTGGCGCGGTGGTGAGCGGGTTTTGATACTCGATGAGCCAACTTCGATGCTCACACCACAGGGCGTCGTCGAGTTGGGCGAAGTGATTAAACGATTGCGCGATGACGGTGTCGCGATTGTGTTTGTCACCCACAAGCTTAGAGAGGCCTACGAACTTTGTGATCGGATTTCAGTCCTCCGAGATGGCCGGCTAGCGGGCCAGATTGAACCGAAAGATCGAGCACAGATGGACGAGAAAGACACCTTAGACGAGATTGTACGAATGATGTTCGGTCAGTCGAGCCAGGAAGAGACCCTCGATGAAGCACCGAATCGCGCGTTAGAAAAAGAGGACAAAGAAGTTCTTTTGACGCCTGCCTCATCGGAGATATCGCTCCAAGTCAAAAAAGTATCAACTACGGCGATTTCTGGTGAATGTTCTTTGCGCGAGGTATCGTTCCAAGTGGCAAAGGGTGAGATTTTCGGTGTAGCAGGGATCGATGGCAATGGTCAAAAACATCTCGCTGAGATTCTAGCGGGTCAGCGGGATGTCGCGTCCGGCCAAATAAAACTGAACGGTGAGAATATATCTACTTTGAGGGTGTCGGGGCGGAGAGGCAGAGGCGTCCGTTATCTTACCGATGACCGGATTGGCGAGGGAATTGTGTCAGAGCATCCAGTTGCGACAAACCTGGTTTTAAAAAGTATTGGGGAAGAACCGTATTGGCACCGTGGATTAACGATGTGGAGGAAGATCTACGAGTTTGCCAAGAATCAGATCAGAATATTCGATATTCGAACACCATCTGAGCGAACCCCAATTGGACGTTTGTCAGGTGGGAACATTCAGAAGACATTGTTTGCGCGTGAGATTACAGAAGATGCTGATATGGTGATATTGAATAAGCCTACTTACGGGCTTGATTCGCATAATATCCAATTGGCGCGTGAGCGCATTAGAAACGGCGCATCGAAAGGCATTACCACGATCTTGATTTCGACTGAGCTTGAAGAATTGATCGAGTTGGCAAACCGAATCGGCGTTATGTATCAAGGGCACATGGTGGGAATTGTGGAAGCGAATCCTGGACTGGAGAGTCAAATTGGTCTACTGATGACTGGAGCCTCCAGGGCATGAGGGCCTAAGAAAGTAGAGATGAACTGATGCGTGAGAATCTACTATCGGCTGCAAGGATCCTCGTGCCGATTCTCCTTGCTCTTGTGGTTGGGGGAATCATATTGATGCTTCTTGGAAAAGACCCGATTGCATATTATTGGTACGTCGTCCGTCGGGGATTACTAAGCTGGAGTGGCTTTCAAGCAACATTAGTGCGTACTGCTCCGTTGTTGTTCCTCGCAGCAGGCTTAATCGTTGCGTTTCGGGCCGGAATATGGAATCTGGGTATAGACGGGCAGTTTCTTCTCGCAGCTGTAATTGTTGCGGCGCTTGGTCCAATTCTCCATGGGAATATTCCCAACTCGGCTATATTTTTTTCCTGTTTTGTAGTAGCGGCAATAGTCGGTGCTGCTTGGTCGATGATTCCTGCCTACCTTAAGGCAAACCACGGAATTAATGAGATTATTACGACGCTGATGATGACTTTTCTTGGCATCAGTTTAGCTAATGTTCTGATTAAGATTCCATTCAACGACCCTAGTACTACGGTCCCGCAGACTGCAACGTTAGCGGTAGAAGATCGTCTTCCCCGCCTTTTCGACACTATTATTCACCAAGGTGTTGTGTTCGCAGTTATAGCAGTTCTGGCAGTGCATTTCTTGATGACAAGGACCGCATTCGGTCTTCGACTGCAAGTGGTCGGCGCAAATCCTAAAGCGGCTGTTCATTCAGGACTCAATGTCAGGCGTCTTACTTACGTTGCGTTTGGCCTCAGCGCGGGACTAGCAGGAATGGGTGGAGCGGTGGAGATTCTAGGCGTCTGGGGCACAGTAAGGGCAGATTGGAATCCTGCATACGGTCTATTGGTTTTCCCGTTAGTGTTTCTGGCACGCTTTCATGGAATCGGCACAATAGCTTTCGTCGTGTTTTTTGCGGTACTCATGATTGGCGGCGAAAGTGCATCCCGACGACTTGGTGTCCCTACGTTTTTCGTTCTCGTCTTGGTTAGCTTGTTGTTAGTTTTCCTCGCGATCGTGGAATACCTTGATCATCGTTGGCGCCAGGGCGCAATGAAATAAGTTATGCCGGAATTACTTACCGAAACGTTTGTTACCGCGTTATTGTTTGGAGCAGTTACGGCCGGCATGCCGCTTTTATTGGCCGGAATCGGAGAGCAGATCTCGGAAAAGGCCGGGGTCCTGAACATAGGACTCGAAGGTATGATGCTAGTGGGTGCATATTCCGGTTTTTGTGCCGCCTATTACCTTGATTCGTTCTGGCTCGGATTCCTATTTGGCGGCCTTGGCGGAATCGCAGTTGCTGCACTGATGGTGCTTTTTTGTGTTCTCCTTGGCTTGAACCAGATAGTTATTGGCATTGCACTTACGCTTGGGGCCGATGGCCTAACAGCTCTGCTTCATCATTTTCAATTCAGTCGAACGTATCCACGTCTGTCGGCTGTAGATCCGTTGGTAATTCCTGTAGTTAGCGAGATACCTTTTTTGGGTAAAGTTCTTTTTCAGCGACACCCGATTGTTTACCTGTCCGTTCTTTTGGTTTTCGTTCTGGTATGGGTGTTTCGAAAAACCTACATTGGCCTCAATTTACAGGCGGCAGGAGACGTGCCGGCCGCTTTAGATGTTTCTGGCGTCAGTGTGCGCTCGACTAGAACTTGGGCTGTGCTTACTACCGGGGCATTTGCGGGCGCTGGCGGCGCGTTTCTTGCTAATGTTGGGGCGGGTCTTTTTGTACCATTTATGACGGGTGGCGCCGGGTTTATTGGGATAGTTTTGGCTATGCTGGCTCGAGGCCATCCCACATGGGTACTTTACGGTGCGGGGTTGTTCGGTATAAGTTTATCGCTAACAACAGCGCTCCAAGTCGCCGGATTCAACATACCTACGGACGTTGTTCAAATGTTACCTTTTGGTATGGTGATCTTGATGTTAATAATGCTAGGAAGAAACAGTTATCTACCAGCAGCGCTAGCGCTTCCTTACATAAGGGGAGGGCGTTAACGCCGAATATTTGGACTATAGAGTTAAATTGTTCGGCTGAACGTACAGAAAAAGGGAGATTAAAAATGGCTGATACCAAAGTGTACATTTTGGACGGAGGAACACTAGTAATTGATGGGTTCCATGCATTTTGGAATCGTGGACCAGGAGGGGAGTTACGGTTTCCGGCTTATTCGGTTTTAGTTGATCATAATGACGGTCTATATATCTTCGATACCGGGTACGACTATGATCATGTTCAGAAAGTTCTGCCGTTCGAAAAACCTCTGCAAACGGAAGAACAAACGATACCGGGACAGTTGGCGAAACTGAATCTCAAGCCATCGGACATTAATTATGTTATTAACTCCCACTACCACTTCGATCATTGCGGGGGCAATAAACATCTAACCACTGCCTGCACGATTTGTCACGAGAAAGAACTGGAAGTATGTGCCTGTCCCCAACCATTTGAAATGTTAGGTTATTCGGACCTGACATTCTCCTCGGAGGTCGCACAAGACCGAGCCGAGAAACTCAAAACAGCACTGGATCCCGAACTAGATATTTTCACTCCGCAATTTGAGACGGTTGCAGGTGATCAGGAGATGGCAAAAGGCCTCTGGTTATTTGAGACCCCGGGGCACACTGCGGGCCACTACAGCATGATGGTGGAACTGAAAAATAGAAAACCGATGTTATTTACAGCGGATGCGTGTTATAGCCAGAAAAGCATGGAAATGATGTGTATTTCCAGTTTTCACTTAGATCCGATTGCTAGTGTCGAATCATTGAAAAAGTTGAAAGATCTGGCTGAGAAGCACGATGCTGAATTGTTTTATTCCCATGACCCGGATACATTTCCTGAGTATGTTAAAGCGCCCGGATTCTATTCGTGAAAGACTTTAGGCCTTCGGATAGTTTGTGTGCTATCAAATGCGTAGAGGGTCAGTTTATTTTGGGGGTTACAGAGTGACAACAACTCAAAGAGAAATTGAACCAGCCATTACGCTGTCAGCGGGCCCGGTCGGTGTTTATCCGCGCGTACTTCGCGCTATGTCGAGACCGGTTCAATACGATTTTGATCCCTACTTTCAGGAGTTCTACGAGATTGTTAACCAGAAGGTATCCAAAGCGCTGAGAATAGATTACCCCGCTTTGATTCTTCACTGTGAGCCCGCACCAGGGATAGAAGCTGCAGCTGCGTCGTTAATATCGAAAAATGACATTGTCCTGAATCTTGTTTCCGGAGTGTATGGAAAGGGTTTCGGGTATTGGTCTGCCCGCTATAACAAGGAACTCATTGAAGTAGAGGTTCCATACAATGAGGCAATTGCCCCGGAGCAAGTTGAAGTGGCTTTCGCGCAGCGCAAGGATATAGGAATCGTATCGGTAGTCCATCACGATACGCCGTCGGGAACTGTTAATCCACTGAGGGAGATTGGTGAAATCGTAAGAGCGAATGATGCCCTGTTGCTGGTCGACGCTGTTTCATCGTGGGGTGGAATGAATATTCATCCCGAAGACTGCTGTGCAGATATATTTATTACTGGGCCGTCAAAATGTCTTGGTGGTGCTCCTGGTCTCACCATTATGGGCGTCAGTGAGCGAGCTTGGACACACATAGAGGATAATCCAGATGCACCCTTTGCCTCAGCTTTGAGTCTTTCTGACTGGAAAAATGCTTGGCAACATGATCAGCCTTTTCCATTTACTCCCTCTGTTGCGGAGATGAATGGTCTTGACGCTGCAGTAGACAATTACCTAGATGAGGGTCCTGAGAATGTCTGGGCCCGCCACGCAAAGACGGCGAGAGCCTGCCGATCTGGAATTCAAGCGATGGGTTGTGAACTCTGGGCAGCGAACGAATCGATAGCCGCCGATACGACGACAGCTGTGCGGATTCCAGGAGGAGTCGAAGACGAAACTCTCAGAAAAGCTGTACGGAGTTTATTCGGAGTGACGTTCTCGAGCGGGAGAAATGAAACTTTAGGGAAGTTATTGCGAATTGGCCATATGGGACTTGTCGCTCAGCCCATTTACGCATTGGTTGCAGTTACTGCGCTTGGTGGCGCGTTGAACCACTTAGGACATAAGGTCGATACTGCGGCAGGCGTTGAGGCAGCAACAGCAGAAATTACGAAAGAATCGTAATCTTATCCACTATTCAATATCGTTTAGTTGTTCGGCACTAACGAAGTAGGAGTAAAAAAATGGCACGTTTTAAGAACCAAGTAGCGATTGTTACTGGATCAGCACAAGGCATTGGCAAGGCTGTAGCGCTTCAACTTGGGAGTGAAGGCGCATTAGTTGTTTCAGTAGACCAGAATGAAGATGGAGCACGAACTACGGCAGAAGAGTGCGGCAACCAATCCATTGGAATTCATTGCGATATCGGGGATCCAGAACAGGTAACAGCCTTGCATGAGAGGGTAGAGCGCGATTGTGGAAGATTAGACGTACTTGTAAACAATGCTTCTATTGTTCCATTTATTGCATGGGATGACGTTAATTTCGATCATTGGCGACAGATTATGCGGGTAAATCTCGACGGCACGTTTTTGATGTGTCGGTCTTCGTCCGACATGATGCGGAAAAAAGAATATGGCCGAATCGTCAATATTATTTCAAACGCACTATTTGCCGGAACGCCCAATATGGCGGCTTATGTGTCAGCAAAAGGCGGAGTCTTTGGGTTAACCAGGGCCCTTGCAACAGAGCTTGGCGCGTATAAGATCACGGTCAACGGGGTGACGCCTGGGTTGACAAATACAGAGGGAGTTCAAGGTACCCCACACAAGGAGGCATTTGAGTTTGTGGAGATGCTTCAGCCAATCAAAGGGTACAACCAGCCGAGCGATATTGCACCAGCGGTTGTTTTTCTGGCATCCCCGGAGGCGCATAGAATTACCGGGCAAGTATTAAATGTTGACGCTGGGATGGTACGTTGGTAGCAAATTTCCGATAGAACGTAGGATAGAGTTAGAGGTATTGTTTAGATAGATTCTGTTGGCAGAGGTTTTCGACCGCGGATTAGATCTGCAGCTTTTTCCGCGATCATTATGATCGGACCGTTGATATTTCCACGGACCAGATCCGGCATTACTGATCCATCGACAATTCGCAATGAATCGACACCGAGAACACGGAGTTCTGAGTCGACAACCGCTGTTGGATCATTCTCACTACCCATTCGGCAGGTCCCAAGTGGATGGTGCAAAGTGATCGCCGTCGCGGATATGTGCTGATCAAGATCTTTATCTGAGACCTTAGAATTGCCAGGCGCTATTTCCTTGGCGACAAAGGGTTGCATACTTGATTCGGCTACAACCTCCCGGGCGATACGGAGTCCAGCGCGAAGCGTTTTCCAATCCGCAGAACTAGATAAAAAATTCTGTTGAATCAATGGTTTATCGGTAGGATTTGACGAGACTAATTTTACCGATCCGCGGCTTTCTGGGCTAAGCAATACAACGCGAGCTACGAATCCATCGTGAAACGGCGCCTTAAATGGACGGAGGTACGGCCATGCAGCCAACGGTGCTGCAGTCAGAAGCAATTGAATGTCTGGTAGATCAAGGTGATTCTCTGTGCGAAGAAAAGCTGTAGTCCCACCTGGTACGTCCCCCGCCAGCCCAGTGCCAAAAAAGTAAGTTTTTGCGATTTCTCGGGCAATGCGATCTGCTCGCATCATTTTGAGAAATGGCCCCGGCTCGCGCCTTTGGTATAACAGGACGGCAGACATTTGATCTTGAAGATTCTTGCCGACTCCGGACAACCCAATGCGTACAGATATGCCCAATTGGGATAGATCGTGCGGATCACCAATTCCAGATAGGAGTAGCAATTGCGGGGTGTTGATCACTCCACTGCTAAGGATTACCTCTCGTTCCGCTCTTACAACCGTCGGTTGACCATTGAGAATAATTTCGACTCCAGTAGCGCAATTCTTTTCAAACACGACCCGGGTTGCTAACGAATTTACGTGAACATCTAAGTTGTTTCGAGAGAGCGATGGTCGAAGATAGGCTGTTGCCGCGCTACAACGTCGGCCCTTTTTAATAGTCATTTGTAAACGCCCAAATCCTTCCTGTATTTGTCCGTTATAGTCGTCGGTCCAACCGTAGCCAGCTTCACGGCCCGCTGCCGCGAAGGCATCAACAAGTGGATCCTGGTATCGACAGTATTGGATATTCACAGGCCCAGCATCTCCCCGGTAAGGATCAGAAGCCTCCCAAGTTTCTAGTTTTTTGAAGTAAGGGAGGACGTGGCTATAAGACCAGCTTGAGAGGCCAGATGTGGCCCAACGATCGTAATCGCCGCGATTTCCCCGTACGTAGGCCATGGCGTTGACAGAGGAAGAACCGCCAATAACTTTTCCTCGGGCACACTCAATACGGCGATTGTTCACCGTTTCTTCCGGTTCACAAAAATAGCCCCAGTCATGGGTTTGCTCGAGCAGCATTTTTGCCCATGTCAGGGGGAGATGTATGAGGGGGTCACGGTCCCAGCCCCCAGCTTCAATTAGGAGAACGCGCGCATCACTATCTTCACTCAGTCGGGAAGCGAGAGTGCAGCCAGCCGACCCTGCCCCAACGATTACGTAATCGTAAATAGGTGTTTTACCCAATAGATGCTCCAATCACCCCTCGGATTCTGCATTCAATGTCGACGCAGTCTTTTCACTGTCAAGCTCTGTAACCGTACACAGAAAGCCAGAATCTACTGTGCATCGAAAGTTCAACGATGCAGACTCTCTGTCTTGAAGTGGGGTGAGCGAAAGCTCTTGTCGAGTGGTGGACCAATCAGAATGCAAGCCACAAAAGAGATCCTCAATGGCCATAAGTTTTCCGGAATGATTATAAAAAAGAGTGGAATCGATTGGACTGAGCACGACAGAGATCGAAATCTCTTTACCTGGCTCGATTCGATTCAGGTCGTAGGTGACGAAATGGGCGAGAACCAGCTGGCATCGTACCGCATCGTTCTCGTGCTGATTGGAAATCAGAATTCGTAATGGGTAATAATCTTCCAAGGAAATTTCACTGCCGGATGCGAGAATAGTCGACCCGAAAAAGGCAAGAATCAAGGAAGTCTGAATAAATCGAAGCAATCTTGGTTTCCACGTTAATAACAAAAATAGCGGCAATCTCTATTATAGGGAGCAGTCAGATAGATGCTGGTTTCAAAATTGGCCGTTGAAGGAGAATATCGCTTGCTTTTTCAGCAACAGCAATAACGGCTGCATTGGTAGGACCGGTGGTGATTCTAGGCATGATCGAGGCATCAACGACAAATAAATTATTGATACCGTAGACGCCGAGCTCTGGGGATACTACGGCGTATTTGTCTGTTCCCATACGACAAGTTCCTACTGGATGGTGGTGCGTATAGGCAGCCGCTGCGTTGAATGCTCGCTTTTCGGCTTCCGATGTAAGCCCGGGGCCTGGCAAATACTCTCGTTCTCGCCATTGATCAAACATCTGAGATGCGCCCAGTTCTCTCGCGAAATCCAATGCCTCGCAGAACAGATCGCGGTCACTAGCCTCGCTGAGATAACGAGGATTGATGGTAGGCTGAGCGGTTGGGTCGGAAGATTGTAACCGTAGGAAACCCCGACTTTTAGGTGAAGTAACGCCATACATCAACGTGTAGGCAGAGCCAGGATCTGGCGATTTGAACTTCTCAGTTACAACCGGTAAAACCACACACGCGAATACCAAATCTGGCGCACTCGATTGGTTACTAGTGCCTACATAAAGCAGAGATTCAGAATGTTGATGTTGGCTCACAGGCAAGGCTCGTTTGGAATGGTAAATATTTCCGGCGCCCAGACAATGGTCATGCAAATTCTCACCAACACCACAAAGATTTACCCGAGGTTTTATGTCGAGATGCTCGAGCTGGTCGGCAGCCCCAATCCCAGATCGAAGGAGAATTTGAGGTGAGCCTATTGTGCCACCACAGAGGATCACGCCAGCGTTGCCATATACTCGGTGCTGTTTGCCATTTCGAATATAGGCAGCACCTGTGCAGCATTTTTGTTCATCAAACAAGAGTTGATCCACTAGGCAGTGATCTATAATTTTCAGATTGTCACGTGAAAGGACGGGTGTGAGGTACGCATCGGCCACGCTCAAACGTTTGTTATCGAAAATTGTAAGAGTGTTCAACGTTGGGCCAGTCATGCACGACCCATTGTGTTCATCTGTTGGTGTGTGCCCGAGTTCAGTAGCCGCTGCCATGTAGCACTGAGTGATCACATGTGGGTTGTTGGGTTGCATCAGTTTTAGTGGCCCACTGTCACCATGGTAGGGAGAGTTGGAATATGGAGATGTTTCAGATCGAATAAAGTAGGGCAGTAAATCCAAATATCCCCAGCCATCACATCCGTTTTGTGCCCAATAATCAAAGTCGGTCGGATGGCCTCGCACGTGGGCCATCGCGTTAATGCTGCTAGACCCGCCCAGCACTTTCCCCCGGGACCAATCATGGGTACGGGAATCAGTATGCGGCTGAACAGTGGTTCTAAAACTCCAGTCAACGCTCGATCCTGCTAGAAATGGCCATTGTTTTGGGTCACTAAGGATGAGATTGGGTGTCGCGGTTCCTGCTTCCAACAACGTAACATGATTTGATGGTTCGTCAGAAAGGCGCCTTGCAAGCACACAGCCAGCACTGCCTCCACCGATAATTAGAAAACTATTCACGAAAATTTGTTTTGCGGTATGCTCATTGCGAGCAGTCAACCAAAGAGGGCAACATCGATTGACTAAGGAAATCATTATACCTGCCGGGTCTGCACCCCCATTGGCACCATATTCACCAGGTGTTCGGTCCGAGAATGTGGTTTACGTTTCCGGTACGTTATCTATTGATAAGGATGGAAGAACGGTAGGGGAGGGTGATCCGCTCATTCAGACTCGACATGTGTTAGAGAGCGTAAAGAGTGTGATCCAAGCTGCAGGTGGAGGACTATCGGACGTGGTCTATAACATGATCTTTTTAAAGGACCTGGATGATTATTCAGCGATGAATTCAGTATACGAAGAATATTTTCGAGAAAACCCTCCGGCAAGATGGTGTATCCGGGCTGATCTGGTAAAACCCGAATTTCTTGTTGAGATCTCGTCGATCGCTCACTTAACTTGAACACGTAGTTTCGGACTATCTTCGCAATCTTGGATTCTCAGCACACTGAAAAACCAAAAAAGGCAGTGCTCTACCAGAATGGTGTAGTTACTTAAGCAAATGGTCGGGGTGAGAGGATTTGAACCTCCGGCCCCTGCCTCCCGAAGGCAGTTCTTTCTTCTGGGGCTA
>ERZ651768.916-NODE-916-length-21861-cov-4.448311_pt1 | contig 21861 bp, 21 predicted proteins | sample MGYA00514754_ERZ651768 | MGnify/ENA metagenome assembly ERZ651768
CCATTATTCCTTGTTACTTCAGGGTTATGTAGATTACAAAAAAATAGATCTCTTGAAGCAAGGGTATTTCTATTTCAAGTATTATGGAAACGAGATTTATAAACATGCTGCCAATAATCCTTCGCTATATTTTATTGTTGATACGCTAACATCAGAATTGAAAAAAATATCCATTCTTATATCTGAAAAAGAATGGAACGATGAAATCCAAGAACATCTTTTGGGAGAAATTTTGCAATTGGATAACCCTCCCGATTATCCAAAAGATAATCTTGATCAAAATATAAATAACGGTGTTCGTGTTCTTCAGATAGGATTAGCATTGTACTACATTAACATCGAAAAACCTAAGTTTGCAGAAATAATTATATCTGATGTTCTGGATGATTTGGCCCACTTTGATAATAAAACTTATCTCAAGATGATGGACAGTTTATATAATCGGATCCGATTTAGCGGTCCAACTTTCTGGGAAGACACAGATCGTGGAAACACAAATATTTATTATTCACCTGATAGTGATTTCATTGATGATTTCAAAATAATTTTATCGAAACAGATGAAAAAACGATTGGCAGAATTGGATCGTGATGTACAGTTTCTCAGGTTAGAACTTGATAAACTACAAACAAAAGATAAAGATGGAAAGCTTACCCAAGCTGAAAAGATTAAAATGATCGAGCTTACAGAGCAGATTTCCACGCGCAGGAAAACATTTTTTATAGGTTAGATATTTAATGCGTTAAAACAAAAAAGAAAGCCTGGGTTAAATTAGAAATATCTTTACTTGCTGTTGCTAAATTACTGACTGCCGCTTTTGCCACTTCAAAATACACCGGACTACCAATGGATGGGTTTTTTTCCACGATCGTAGAAAAATCATCCAGCTTCAATATACCATATTTTACATCAGTAGTTGAATCCACGTGCGCGGTACGGATTGCATCATCGAGGACTAGTGAGAATTCACCAATGCCAAAAGCAGGTGCTTGAACCACAGCAACATTTGGTTCAGTTATTGGTTTCATCGCAGGAGGGGGATCCGTTGTTTCCAGACGAATTATTGATTTTTGGGACATAGTAAAACCACTAGCAGCCTTAACCATCATATTTTTCGAAACCTCTACTTGTCCCTGAAAGACAAGAATCATTGTATCGCCGGTATCTCCTTCCTTTAGAAGTCTCGTTTTTGGACCACATTTTTTTAACTCCACTACTTCCGCAATCTTAGCACACATATCTTTTGGGAGCTTACTAAAGTAATTAATCTTTTTAATTTGTTGTGCATTGACACTCATAAACCTACCTCAAGACCAGTGCTTTGTGTTTATTATCTATAACATAATTATCAGACGGATTTATTTTAACAATAACATGCTCATCACTGGAAAGTTTTATCCCGGCACTGTCAAGTTGTTCTGTGATCATGTTCCTGATGAAAGGGCTCCCGCTATCACCCATTTGATCTTCCAAGCTGAACCCTGCCTTCCGGATCGCATACCCAACTAACAACCATTGATGCTTGAATTTATAATATGCTGATATTTTATTGTGAGTTAACCCCATCAATCCTTTAGGTATGGGCATAACCTGAATTCCTTTATCCTGCTCTTCTTGGGTAATTAATTCGTCAAATAATTGTGGAACCCCTGGATCAGTTACGTGTTTGGCAAGCATATGAGGTATATGTTCATCGGGAAAAACAATTTCGTTGACATTTGCACGTTTTAAGTGTGATATATATTCATCATCTAAAATAAAAGCGACTACTTGAATCCCATCGGAAATAGATTTCGCTGTGAGGGCGGTTAAAACTGTTTTATCTTCATCTGGGTGTTCATTAGGTAACAGCCCTGAATAATCTGGCATTATCAAAAATGTACCGCACTTTTCAATAAATGCATCTTTTAAAACCGTTTCTTGTGTAAAATTTTCAGACAGATGAGTAACATCTAAACGTTCCAAGCCAGAAGTTGATCTTTTTATGATTTCAGTTTCTGTTTCATTGATTAATATCACTATCGGATTAGCGTTTTTATTAGCTTCAATCAATCTCAGGGTAGATTGCACAGCGGGATGCCATCCGGCAATTATTATATGCCCGTGAAATTTATTCTCATCCAATTTATCATCTCCTTTCAGACGTGCAGCTACTAATACAGATGCCACAGCACCACCAAGTAATGTAACTATGCCGAAATTGAGTAACATTATTATAATCGTAAGAAGCTTTCCTAAGTGTGTCACGGGGCTAACATCCCCATAACCAACCGTTGTGAATGTTACAACGGACCACCAAAAAGCATGAAAAAATGTATCAATCCAGTTAGGATCATCATCACCGAATTGGAAAGTGTCACCAATGTCATCAGCAACATCCCCACTGAACAAATCATATTCAACTATCGTCAGTATACCGGTTGATAATATCATTAAGCCAAGGGACCACAGGGCATATCTGAATAAATCGTTTGCTTGGTAAAATTGCTTAAGTTTTATTAGATAGCCCCAGACAGGATCTTTTTGCTGATCTTTATAATGTTGAACTTTTTCTTCGTCTTCAACAGTAGTTACAATTTCATCAACTAAGGATTCATGAAGACGGTCGTAGAGCGCTTGATTAACTTGTATTGATTCGTCTAGTCTATCAAAAGATGTGGGTTTTTCCTGTGTTGACTTAGCGGATTGCATATGTTTAAATCTATTTGTTTTTAAAGCTATTTATCAGCTAAATAATCAAAAATACTATTGAAATATTCATGAATAAGCAAATATGAACTTAAATGTGGTATTCTTGAAGTGATTTAACATTTACTGGTCCAGTCAACCTTATAGCACGCACAATTGTTTCGGCCCCAGAAAGCGTTGTAATCACCATAATATTTTTTTGGATGCAAGCTTTACCGATAGATTCCTCATCATATCTTGCCTGAGCCCCCAAGGGAGTATTAATAACTAAATCGATTTCATCATTTTTGATTCCATCAACCACATTAGGTCTTCCTTCTCCAACTTTGAATACGGGGTCTACTGGGATACCATTTCGAATCAATTCTTTTGCGGTTCCACTTGTAGCCAAAATATTAAATCCCATTTCATACAAATCCCTGGCTATGGGAATAATATTCAATTTATCCTGATTATTTACGGATATAAATACTGTTCCTTTTTCCGGGATATTACTATTAGCACTTATTGATACTTTACGGAAGAAATGCCCATTATCAAAATCTATATAAAAAGTCATCCTAATTAAAGAATGACTGTTTGATCAAAATATATGATCGAGGTTGACACATTTAGTTTAATATCACATCTTTCTTTCACCCTTGCATTTCTTCTATTGCAGCAAAAACATAACCCGGCAGTTGGAAAGAACACCAAAATTCTTTTCTGCATCTCGGACTTTTTCAGCATCCATGCTTGTTATATATACATCATCATCTAAAAAACCAACAGCTTCAATGACGATGGGGTTCCCACCTACACGCTGTCCCACATTCTTATCATCCATAGAATAGGCATACCCAACGGGTCCGGTATTAACTGATTTTGACCGTGTAAAATGAATGGTGCCGTAAACTAAATTCCCTTGCATATCGATAATTTCGGGGTTCATTGACGGATCAATAGAATGTTCACGTGCATCTATGACCACACCTGACACTCTTTCACTTTTTGGAATGGTTGCACGAGTCATGAGATATGCGGGCAATGAAGCATCTTCAGAGCGGTATCCTTCAACATCAACGAGTATCTCCGCCAACCCGGACATGCGCACAGCTAAAGCGATAGCGACCTTATTTTCTTCAAGGTATTCAATCTCCCCCTGTTGGTAGGCACTGCCTACTAGGCTTTCAACTCGATTCTGTATTAGCGGTTCATCAGTCATTAAATCACCAACAGGCCGCCCATCAAAATTGACCTTTTTTACAACCTCAACTAGGTTCTTTCGCGCCTGAGTTCTGGCCTGTGCTTTTGCTAATTTTAAATTCTTTTCAACCAAGTTAAATGTATTATCAACTGGTTGTTTTTCTATTATATTTGCTGTTCCTCGACAAATAATAATCCGACTGGAATAATCGATAAAACCATGTTCAGTTCGTACTATATAGGACCGGGGTGAAGTTCCTTGGGCAAAAAGACACCCGATTATTAATAAATAATAAACATAATATCTACTGGTCATTGCTTGTTCAAGCATAGGTGAAAATAATATACTTCAGACGCTTCACGCAACTCCCCTAAAGCAGAATTACATAGTAAATTCACTTATTATGAATCAAAAGGTGTCCATTTTACTTATATTATTATTAATCTTAGCAGAAGGATGTGTTGAAAACCGTATTTTTATACAGCTACACCTAGATGGACAATCTTATCTGAGATTCTACAGCCAAGGTGATTCTACAGACATTCTGGACGGTGATTTTCAACATCCATTCCCCGGGCAGAACTGGACGACCCAAATATCGCAAAAAATCAGAAATGATGATTCGATCTGGGTTCAAAACACTGAAGGTTTGATCCGGGATTCAATCTTTCTCCATACACCCACAAATCCATTTGGCTTATCCTTTAAACTGAAAAGATGGAAAACAATTAACCGGTTTTCATCATATCATCATTTAAAAATGACATTTCACGGCAGACAAATAAAATCTGATTATCCATTGTTATATCAAGCTATACTTTCAGAAAAAATGGACAGTCTTCACTGGTTAACTGAGGCTCTTACTATTATCATTGATAAATCATTAAAAAATCTAACCCCTGAACCGATAACCATTAATACTCTACTATGGAATCAACGACTGGTTAACCATTTTCGCAATACATTTTCCCGGATTCAAAGTTTAGCTGATTTGGAGCAAATGCAAAATGACCGGGTGAATTATATAGAAAATATTCTCAGACCCTTTTCTGTAGATAATTCTTTTCCTCAAAAACTTGCTGATGCAATGACTGTACATGAAAAATATCTTCAAACGTCCCTGGATCTGGATGATGATTCATTTGAAATAAAGGTATTAATGCCCGGCCAGGTTGTATCTACTAACTCATCATCCCTAAATCAGGATACACTTGTTTGGTCTTTTGGTCTCGATTCACTATTGAATGATCAATTTTCTCTCGAAGCAGTATCTGTGATCTATCCTATAGAAAACATGGAAAAAATGATAATTTTAGGCGTTTTCATACTGCTGATCTTCTTTGGTTTTTTATTAATAAGACAGTTTGAATAATATGAAAAAGATCATTCTATTTATTATAATCCTAAGTATTGGTTTTACAGCCAATCCAAGATATGGTGACAAACAAATTCGCTCTATGCTAAAAGAATATTTCGTTGCTGAAAATAACGCACCCGATCTTCTGGGAATCCGGATTTTCAAAGGTAAAAAGGGCAAAGTCTTCCAGATAGATATAGAATCAACTTTGTCCAGCAAGAAGAATGATATAATATTATCATTTCGAGCCTTGGCTCGTGTAGGAAGCTATGCGAAGATACCTTTTCGTAAATTTATTGTGGTCTGCCACCTGCCTGGGAACCTGGTACCATCCGTGGCAGAAAGTCAGGCCAATTGTGCAATAAAATATTTCATTCGAGGAAAAATTACTGAACAGAAATGGCGTCAAGATTGCCTTATTGAAAGGAAACTTTAATATGTTAACAGGCCTGAATGAAATGCATCAATCTTTGGCTGTCACTTTGAACCAAAAAACATGGACCTTGCTCGAAAGAAAAGATAGAACTGACAAAGATAATCATCGCATGATCGCATACGCTGTCTTAGGGTTATTAAAGAAAATGAATAAATGTTTATTAAAGGCTAAAACAACCGGTAGCAAAATAAAAAAGAATGAAGATAAAAAATTATTCTTTTCAGACTTCATAGTGTGCCCTGGTACGAGTGTAATAAAACTGAAAAATAACATAATCATTGATAATAAAATTAAAAATATTTTCGGAACATGATTATCAAGTGATGAAAGTTTCTTCTTATATAAAAAGCCTTTATTTTGATCGGGGAAATTGCATCTTCCGTCTTACCATCTTTTTAACAGCTATATCTTTTTCCCAAGATTCAGAGATAGGAATTAAAGAGCTATTAAGTAAACAATTATTATCTGAACCTAAATTATATCACTACCCTCCAGATCCATTATTTATGAATCGACCCTTTAGCCTCGATATGGTTATGGATATTCCAGATGCTTCAGCCCAATCAATTTTATTATTTTTTAAGACAGATCAGATGAAAAATTATCGTGAGATCAGTTTAAAAGGGAACCATGGGTTATATCGCTTCAAGGTAAAAACAGATGAATTCCCCGGTCAATCAATAAACTACTTTTTCGTAGTTCGTACAAACCAAGGAAAAATATACGGAGCGCCACTTGACAGTAAAGGAATCATAAGTCCAGTAAAACGGAAATTTGTGGACCCAATCCAATATTATGAAAGAAAAAAACGACTGAATCAATGAGTATTCCGGCAAACCGATTGAAAGAACTCCGGGAGATCATTGAGCAACACAATTATAATTATTATATCTTAGATGCTCCCTCTATTTCCGATGGTGAGTATGACATCCTGTTTAAGGAGCTTGAAGTCCTTGAAGCAAAACATCCGGAACTCATAACACCAGACTCACCTACCCGGCGAGTCGGCTCTGAACCGCAGACAGGATTCGGAACCATCCAGCACAGATTACCTATGCTGTCCCTGAGTAATGCTATGAATAATGACGAACTTATTGCCTTCGATGAACGAATGAAAAAAGGACTGGGCACCAATATCGATATTGTATACATATCCGAACCAAAAATAGATGGTTTAGGAGTAGAGCTTGTCTATGAACATGGTACATATATCAGCGGATCTACCCGAGGTGATGGTTTTATAGGCGAAGATATCACGCAGAATCTGAGGACTATCCGATCTTTGCCTATTAAACTCCGAGGGGAAGTTATTCCGACCCTATTAGAGGTAAGAGGTGAAGTATTTATTAAAAAAGATGATTTTGCGACATTGAATAAAACTCAGGAAAGGGAAGAAAAACCCATTTTTGCCAATGCCAGAAACGCAGCAGCCGGTAGCCTTCGCCAACTGGACTCTAGAATTACTGCCAGCCGCCCTTTATCCATTTACTGCTATGAAGCGGGTAAAATTGAAGGAGTTAACTTTGAAACTCATTATAAATTTCTATCAGGTCTGAAAGACTTTGGATTACCCGTAAATCCCTTGATAGAAAAGGTAAACGGGGGCAGAAAACTCATAGTCTATTACCAGAAGCTGGAATCTATACGAAGTGAGCTTCCTTATGAAATTGATGGCACAGTATTCAAAATTAATGACTATGAACAACGGGATAAATTAGGCACACGAAGCCGATCCCCCCGCTGGGCTATTGCAGGCAAATTCAAAGCTCAGCAGACCACGACAGCAATCCGAGATATTATAGTGCAGGTAGGACGTACAGGAGCATTAACTCCAGTGGCAAAATTAGCGCCGGTCTTGCTTTCAGGTGTAACAGTCACCAATGCCACCCTTCATAACCAAGACGAGATAGACCGTAAGGACATCCGGATTGGAGACACAGTTTTGATCGAGCGAGCCGGAGATGTGATCCCAAAAGTAGTGCAGGTTATTCTAAAGAAACGCCCTAAAGATTCAATCCCTTACAATATTGATGCGCATTGTCCTGCCTGTGCTCATAAATCGTTCAAACCAGACGGTGAAGCAGTAGCCCGCTGTGTCAATATATCTTGTCCGGCACAGGTGAAGGGCCGCATTCACCATTTTGTATCCAAACTAGCTATGAATATAGATGGGCTCGGTGAAAAGATTGTGAACCAACTCGTGGAAACAAGGCTTTTGAAGACCATTGACGATATTTTTGTTCTTAAACAGCAAATGCTAGCTGATCTAGAAGGCTTGGGTAAAAAATCAGCGGAAAACTTGATCCAGGCCATTCATGAATCAAAACAGACCACCTTTGCCCGCTTTGTTTACGCTTTAGGAATTCGCAATGTGGGTGAGCACAGCGCCAAGCTTCTGGAAAAGCATTACAAAGGTAGTATAAAAAAATTCCAGCAGACCACCGTAGAAGAGTTAGAAACCATTGATGAGATTGGCCCTACCATTGCCCAGACAGTGACCCAATTCTGGCAGGATACAAATAACAGGATCATGGTCCAAAACTGCTTGAACCGGGGAGTATCCTTAGCAGAAATAAAAAATAAAATGGATCAGCTCTTAACTGGACAAATCTTTGTCTTCACTGGTTCATTAGAAAAATTCACTCGCCAAGAAGCCAGGATAATGGTGGAACACTTAGGAGGAAAAACAACCGATTCAATAAGTAAAAAAACAAGCTATGTTGTCGCAGGCCCCGGAGGTGGATCCAAACTTAAAAAAGCCGAAGAACTTGGTTCATCAATAATATCAGAAAATGATTTTTTAGAGATGCTTCGTTAACTATTTGGTAAGGAACTTTTTGTTTTAATTAAATAAAATGATTCATCAGTAAGTTCACCAATGGATATGATGAAAATTGAAGAAATAGTAAATGATATCATCCTTATCGTTCTGGATAACCATGAACCACTGAAGAAGATTGGTATAGAAAAAGATCAGTTCTTCGCCCGGGTGAAAGGTTATGACGAGTATGGATTATGGGTATATCAACCAAAATTTCAGGTGCCCAATCTGGATGGGGAAACGAAAGAAAAATATCGGAATGTGGAAGCGTCTATACTGATTCCTTGGGGTTTTATTGTATCTATCGCTCATTTTCCTGACGCTGAAGGATTTGACTTCCCAAGTCCATTCGACCATCACATCGGCTTCGAATAACTACACATGCCTGATCCTGCTATTCATATTGCAGGACTGACAAAGTCCTATGGGGATGTTCAGGCTCTCCAAGGAGTGGATATATCCATTGCTGAAGGAGAATTTTTTGGCCTTCTGGGCCCAAACGGAGCGGGGAAAACCACCATTATCAATATACTCACCGGTTTAGTTTTTAAGGACGATGGTTCCACAAACGTATTTGGCAGGGATACTGTCACCGATTACCGGTTTACCCGTTCCAAAATTGGCATTGCCGCTCAAGAGCTGTCAGTGGACTGGTTTTTCCCCATTGAAAAACTATTATATTTCCAAGCTGGGTATTATGGCCTCGAACCAAAAAATGCCATGAACAATATAAATGATCTTCTAAACAGGATGGGGTTGGAGAATAAACGATGGTCTCGCCTTCGTCAATTATCCGGCGGGATGAAACGGCGATTTCAATTAGCCAAGGCCTTGGTCCATGACCCCGATATCATTATCCTGGATGAACCTACAGCTGGAGTGGATGTGGAGTTACGGCGGGACCTGTGGCAGTATCTCCGTGACATGCACAGCAATGGCAAAACGATACTATTAACCACGCATTATATTGAAGAGGCGGAAATGCTGTGCGAAAATGTGGCCATTATTGATAAAGGTAAAATATTAAAGAAAGGATCGCCCAAAGCTCTGACGCAGGAGTTGGGAAAGGCTGGTATTACCGTTCAGTTAAATTACACTCCGGATGATCTTGCACAACATCTGACTGAGTTTACTTATACCCAAAAAGAAAATCGGTTGCATTTTGCCGTAGGAAATCCTGATTCCGCCATGCCTGAAATCATTCAGGAACTGTCCAAGTTGAACGTGCATATCCAAAACATCACCACAAATTCGTCTTCCTTAGAGGATGTTTTCCTAGACCTTACTGGCAAGGGTATCAATGAATAACCATAATAATCGACACATTGCACAAGGAATAATATTTTGAACTGGATTGGACTCTGGACTTTAATCAAACGAGAAGTGGGCCGTTTTTTTTCAGTATATCGACAGACCGTTTTACCGGGGTTGATTTCATCGGTACTCTATATCCTTATATTCGGTTTTACGCTGGAACAACGTATCTCCGAAATCCAAGGTGTTTCCTATACATTATTTATTCTACCGGGGTTGATCATGATGAATACTCTTACCAACGCCACTTCAAATACAGCATCTTCTATGCTTCAAATGAAACTGTTACAACAATTACCCGATTTGCTCACTGCACCTTTATCGGGTTTCGAAATTGCATTCGCCTATATTGTAGGTGGAGCTGTGAGAGGACTGGTGAATGGTGTATTGGTATTGCTACTTGGAGTTATCCTGATCGACCTGCCAGTAACCGATCTGATTGGTACATTGGCATTTATTTTCTTGGTCTCTTGGGCATTTTCAAGTATGGGCCTAGTCCTGGGCCAACTGGCCGAGAGCTGGGACCAACTGGCTATGATGCAGAATTTCTTTCTTACACCTCTTAGTTTCCTAGGAGGCATATTTTATTCTATCCACATGCTACCAGATTGGGCACAGAGCCTGAGCTTTATCAACCCCGTTTACTATATGATCAATGGAATCCGATATACTATACTAGGCATCAGTGACTCATCAGCCATGTTCAGTTTCTGGATGGCTGTATTTCTGACTATCATCTTTACGGTAACAGCCATTTTATTAATGCAAAGTGGTAGAAAGATCAAGCAATGATTCACAAAAGTGTTTTATTTGTTACCTTCGCTATTCTATGGGCTCATGATCCAGAAGCAGATTCTCCCCATTGGAAAACATATCTGCGCGGTGGTCTAGTTAAAATAGACCAAAATAGCCTTGGCGTTGCCACATATTTCCGTATAAAAAGAACTACTAACTATACCTTCGGGGATGTCCGTCTTTACGCACATATATTTGAGACAGACCAAGATATTCGTGTGCGCTATAAATCCAGCCGGATTCCTATTAGGCTGCCTTGGCTTTATAACTTTACCACCGTATCCTACCAGAGAAATACTCTGGTGAATGTGAAACTGCGCTATCATTATAACCAAGGTTTAGGATGGTTTATTCGAAAAACTGATAGCGACAACATGACGACTGAAATGGGTATAGCCTATGATATGTCTGATTATTTGGAAGACACACGCAAAACAACATACTTAAAATCAGCTTTTACATACGATAAAAGTGTGCGAAGCATTGATGCAAAATTGGAACTTGATTATTTTCACCAAATCAGTGATGTTGTCGATAAAAAGAATCTGTCTCGTCTTCAAATCCTTGGGGAACTATATTGGAATTTTAATAAAAACTTGAAATTGATTGGTGGTCTATATCAAGAACTTCCTAGATATAACTCATATAATGACCAACAGGCGGCACTACTTTATTTAACCTTGGCCTTTAATAAACCTCTGCAGTGGATCTACTAAAACAAATACTCTTATCTCTCATCATCTTTGTACTCTCATATGCAGTGGCTCAAAAATTGGATCATAATTTAACCCTGGAGAAAAAATCTGTTGTTATCCTGCCTGGCCAAGACGCCGAAAACCCTAGATCGATCTCCAGAAGGGTTACCAGTATTGTCTCAGCAAAAGCTGTGGAACTGGGCCGGTTCAATGTCATTGACCGAACCCAGATTGAATCCATTCTAGCCGAACAGAAGCTACAATTATCAGGAATAGTGGATGAGAATCAAATTGTCGAGCTTGGACATCTGGCAGCCGCGGATGAAGCACTGTTAGTAAAAATTATAACCTTTGGCCAGCGAGGTGTCCCACCCAAGGAAAAAGAAACTGAAAAAGATGAAGAAGAAAATGAATATGATGAAAACCTGTTTGAATGGATCATCAAAGAAAGTGTGACTGCAGTTATTGATAAAAAACTGGAAGACGTTGAACGGCATCCTAATAATATTCAAACCATTATCCAAGCTGAGGTGCGCCTGCTGAATATTGAAAGTGGCACATCACAAAATAATTTTCGCATCACTGCAACACATACTGGAGGGAATAAAACGGCATCCCTGAATAGGGTTCTTAACCAACTCAGTTGGCAGATCGGAAGAAATCTGCGTGAGTTTTACATGATCGCCAGCGAAGTGATAGAAAAAGACGGTAATGATATTACAATTTTAACAGGCAGTGATATGGGGCTGGAAGAAGGCGCAATTTTTGAAGTGAACTCACCAGGCCGGGAAAAGAAATACAAGGACCGAATGGTCACATTACCTGGTAAGCCCAGGGCTCTGGCTAAACTAACCAACATTGGAGAAAACACAAGCACAGCAAGAATCATTCGCCAATGGAAAAAAGTTAAAGCAGGACACAGAGCAAACGAAATGATCTATGATCCTACTGCAACAGATTTTACAATCAATATCCGTGATCAGTCTAACTTCAATTTAACCGGCAAATTCTGGTTGAGTCCTTTTAAAAAACTTGCAGGCGCACTAACAGGTCAATTAGGCACCGTAAAAGATACACGGGATGAGAATGACATATTTTGGGGGCTAGGGATGGAAGTCAAAACAAAGTTACTGGATCTGGGTAAACTTCAGTTCTCAACTGGAATACATCTACCTATTAACCTTGCATTTAAATATGATGATGATAATAATTTTGTATCACAAACATTTATTAATCCATCAATTAATTTAACCAGTTCAATAATATTACAAAGAAAGCGTGATATTTTTATTAGTGTGCATTACGTTAACAGTAATAATAAAGATAACTGGGAATACCCAGAATCAATAAAGAATGAAGATGAGTCGGAAGAGATTATATATAATGACGCAGTTTGGAATGATATCAAAGGTATACCAAGATTAAACATTGAGGGATTATATATCTCTATCGGTATGCGATTTTTTGATTATTAACGTAGTAGTAAGGTTATTTATCTACACATCAGAAAGGACTTATCAAGATCATCCGAAAATAAGGTTTAGGACCAATTCCATCATTCCAATCTTCCGGAGCCTGCGCCCATCCAAAACCGTAAATTAAAAATGGTACATTACTAATTAGCAGTGAAAACCGCAATTCAGCACCAATTGTAGTAATCCAGTCTTCATCGTCGCCTCCCCAGACTTTTCCAAAGTCCGATATAAAAGCACCGGATAGCTGACCATATTTAATAACTTTTGCAATCTCGAAAAAATTAAAGTTCAGAGAAGGGGTGCGCAGTTCCGTTGTCCCAAAAAATGCCCGATCTCCTAGTTGGACTCCGTTCCATCCTCGGGGACTCATATGTTCTTTCCCAAGAACCAGCTGTCCTAAAATATATTCATTGGGAATATCAACGAGCCCAACCGTCTCCTGGGCAGGGATACTGTTCCCCCATACAGATTCATAGCGGCCACGGAAGAAAAGAACGAGAGGACCAATCTTCTGGTTTATAAATCCATCCATATTGATATGGTTATAGGTGAAGTCACCCCAAATCTTTTTGTCAACTAAATCCATACCTATCTGAAAACCATGGCCCTGGGGTGGTGCAAATAAATTCTGCTGATGAGGACGGCGACTTAAATAATTGTATACAAGCGAAATGGAGCCTTCTTTCCCGCTTTCAGGCGGAGGAAACACATCTAAACTATCTGGCTCATAAGCTACCTGTCTATCAAAATAATTCAGACCATACCTCAGAGTATGATTAGCAAAAATATTTTTGCCAAAATTAAAGGCCCGACTCCCATAAATACTGAATCCATTGTAGAACTCCAGTAAATAAGTATTATTTCGGTTATAGTAGCGGCCTTCAAAAAACAGATCCTTAAAATAGGAGATCCCCCAAAAGCCGCCTAAAGGCTTCCCTGTTGCATTTTGGTATTCAAAAGCACTGCTTACATTTTCCCAATCAGTGATGGCCAAGGCACCTAGTACATGGCGGCCCGTTGCGTCTATGTAAGCCCCGTTATAAAACAATCCTTCTATATCCGGGAAGATGATAGTACCAAGGTGTTTCAGGTGATTATAAAATTGATATTTCTCAACTGCAACTGCTCCGATGACATCTCGTTTAGGATCCAGATCAATCAAGGGATGATCAGGTTGCTTATCTCGCCAGTTGCTGAAAGCGTTATTCATAGTATTCTTGGATACATTTGCAATGCGTGCCGGGTCAACATCCACCACCCGTGCTGAATCAACATCGTTCAATGTAAGACCGGTGATTGCGGTGGCATGATGGTTCCAACCAATTGTCCAGATTGCATCACCTATATCAGTATTTTGAATCGATAATTTCGTTGTTAGGTCTACCGTGTGAAAGTTTGGTGTCATTCCAGCATGAGACGTATAAGTAATCTTTTGTCCATCCGGGTGCCATATAGGTCTATAATCAACTTCAGATCGGGTAGTCAATCGGATGGTTTCCTGATTTGCAATATCAAAAACAACAATATCCATATTCCCATCTGATTTGGAAACTGCATAAGCAATCTTTGATCCATCCGGACTCCAAGCCGGTGTTACAATCTGCACATCCCCAGAATAATTTGTAAGTCTAGTCTGTGTTCCAATACTATCCAATGATGTAATAAATAAATTTGATGTGCTGTTTTTATGGGCAACAAAGGTCAGGCGGGTACCATCTGGAGACCAACTGGGATTATTGGCCCGCTGGCTATTGGTTATACGAATTTTTTTCTTTGTATCCACATCTACAACATACACATCCCAGATCATGGCTTGATGTTCTCCATACCTATATTTGGAGTAAGCAATTTTAGATCCATCCGGTGAAACTTTAATATTGGACCCAATCCTGCCATAGTCCAATTCCTTCAATTTCCAGACAGGCTTAATACGAATTAGTGTATCATCCTTTTTTTTCTTTAATTCACGGCGATATTTTTTTTGTTCTTTTTTCGTATCCCGCACCGCTAGTACCAAAGAATAATCACCCTGTTTCTTATCCTTCCTACCTACCATGGCCACCTTCATCGCGTCTGAAAAACGGTCAAATCCACTTACGTATCTCATGGGAAGCCGATAGACTCGACCAACATCTTGATAGGTTTCTTTCTGAGAGCGGAGACCAAAAAAATAGGTATTCATGTGACGCCGCCAGTCTTCTTCAAACTGCTTATGTTTGATTCCAGTATATTTTTTAAATGACTGCTTAAAATTGAATAATCCCAGTTTATCACGGTGGTTTAAAATTTTTTCCATAGTAGAATCACCAAAACGGTCTGCAAAATAGAGACACTTTGAAAATCCATCATTATGGGGGTCTTTTATTTTATCAACAGTATTTCTAAGCACGTGATACTTATGGGATAAATCAAAGCGGGCTGGACGCCAGCGTTCGGTATAATATTCTGCCAAGCCTTCTATAACCCATCCCGGTGTGCCGCTATACAAATTATTCATGGGGAACGGCAGCCACGTTTTAGTTACACTGAAAAAGACTAGGTGCTGCAGTTCATGAGCAAGAACTGTACGTAACCATTTTTCATTTTCAGCCCAAACAGCCACATCATTCTGATCCACCCATATCACTGTATAGTTCGCTGGGGTTGCAAAACCATTCATGACCTCATCTTCCGTTGTAAAAACAATATCAAGGTGAGGGATGGTATCCAGCCCAACCTGCTGCATCAATGTAGAGCGCATCTGTTCAGCCATATTCGCTCCTTGAATGGCTATCGCTTGAATTCCCTCATGGTAATGAATATTAAAATTAGTTGTTTGAAACGTTTTCCATTTCAGTTCCGGATGGGTACGGTTACTCATCATCCAGGCACCCTGAGCTTTTAAAAGACCTACAAACAAAAAATAAAGTACAAATGATCTTTTGATATTCATTTTTTTATTTTATTTATCTAGTTAATCCCAAGGAATTTCAGGTCTAGTTGAAGTTGTAGAGTGTTTCTATAACGTAGAGCTAGAAAACCAGCAGATTCTGCCCCTATCACATTTTCTTTATTATCATCAATAAACAGACAGGTACTTGGATCCACATCAGCTTTTCCAACAGCTATTTTAAAGATTTCTTTCTCGGGTTTGCGATAACCAGTTTCAAATGAATAAACAGTCCCATCCGCTAATTGTGAAAAGGCATACTTCCCATCAACTTCATTACGAATATGCCGAGGATTTGTATTGGATAGGAGCCAGACTGGGTAATTCTCCTTCAATTCTATCATTATATCCACTACATCTGTTTCCTGTCCCAGTAATTGATTCCATGCTCTCCAAAAATCAATCTCTTTCAGACAATTGGGCTGTGGCAATGCTGCTTTGAATGAAACGAACCAATCGTGATCTGAAATCTGACCACGCTCATACTCTTTATGAATATCTTCCGGAAAACAACCTTTTACAATCCTAGGAGACATATCAGCAGCAGCACTGATATATTGAATCATTCTATCTGGATAAATATGAAGAAGGACGCCGCCAATATCAAAAAAGATGATGTTGATCTTCGCTTCTAATGAATCTACCAATCAAATGGACCTTCCACCGCATACCAAAGATATAATGTTACGACTGATCTGTATGGGCGCCAATGTTCTGCTCTATTGATCATGTCATTTGGTTTGGGCAGTGTTTTTAATTTATAATATCGTTGATACCCCTTTTGGATTCCAAGATCAGTTGCTGGGAATATATCTGGCCGGTTAAGGGTAAAGATTAAAAACATCTCAACCGTCCAAGGACCTACTCCTTTTATCTTAATCAGCTGATCTTTTATTTCATCATCGCTCATATGTGAAAAATTTTCGAACTGGATAACATCATCAAGAAATGTCTTAGCTATATTATGGATGTAGCTAGCTTTTGCTGCTGAGAGCCCAATACCTCTCAATATTTTTAGATCTGTGTTTAACACTTCTCTTGGATTTGGGTATTTCTTGTTCTTATATAGTGCTATAAATCTGTCTGCAATTGTCTTCGCAACTTTCCCGCTTAATTGCTGATAAATAATCGAACGGCAGAGTGACCAAAAATAATTTTGTCCTAGAGATAACATGGGTGCTTCATAGGTATCAAACAGTGGTTTTAAATCAGCATCAGCCTTTATTAGGGCTGTAAGGGCTGTGTTCATATTAAATCCATTTAAGTCTGGAGCAGACATAATTTATTATGGTTAATACCTTTATAGTTTTTCGTTTAGAATCTGAAAATATATTAGTTAGTGGCTACTTTTGCCATGTATACATCAAATTATCAATTTAAAACAACTAACTCCTTAGTAGTATTGTTCAAAATCTCACACCCATCTTCTTGTATGACAACATCATCTTCTATCCGTACTCCTCCCCAGCCAGCTAAATAAATTCCCGGTTCGATAGTCATAACATTATTGACACTTAGGACAGCCTCGCTCTGCGGTGAAAATCGAGGAGATGTATGAATCTCCAGACCAAGTCCATGTCCGGTCCCATGGGTATAATATTCACCATAACCCATTTCCTTGATATAATCACGAGTTGCTGAATCAACTACCTTACAAGGCACCCCTGCTTTTGCTGTATCACAACCACGTTGCTGAGCTTCCTTGACTATACCATAAATCTCATGGTGTTTTCCTGTGGCTTCTCCTATTACAGGCGTTCGTGTCATATCCGCGTGATAGCCTGCGTACTTTGCAGCAGCATCTATCACTATAAAATCACCTTTTTGAAATTCTCTATCTGTAGGAATAGCATGGGGTAGTGCACCATTCGGACCAGTGGCAACGATAGGGGAATAGGCTTCACCTTCGGCATATTCCCGGTATTTAGCCACCAGCGCATTGGCAACTTGTTTTTCGGTGTATCCAGGCCTAATCATAGAAAGAATTTCTTCATAGACCTGATCTGTTACTTCGACAGCGGTGCGAATAGCATCCAGTTCTGTTTCATCTTTAATGGCTGCTAGGTCTTCCAGGATCATATTAGTATTCTCCCAAGATGTTTCTGGGAAAATACTTGTCATATTTTCATGTAGTGAGAAGGTGACATTTTCACCTTCAAAGCCGATTTTGAGCCCATTAGGGTTCAAATTATTTTTACTAATTATAGAGAGGTGAGAATCCATATCTATAAAACGTTTGAAACCCTTTACCTGAGCTTTTGACTGTTCGATGTAACGACCATCAGTAATAAAATACTGTCCATCAGGTGTTATTAAGCATGAAGCAGCAGAGCCTGTAAATCCAGAGATATAGCGAATATTAGTCAGGTTTGTGATCAAAATCCCATCCAGACCTTGATCTGTTAAAACCCTTTTTAATTCTTCTTGACGTTTTTCATATATTTTCTCTGTCATTGTTATTCCGAATCTTTCTGTAATGATTCAATCAAGGTTTTAACAGCATCTCTCTCAAGCCGGATCATGTCTGGGTCTTCTCCTTTTTCTTCCAGTAAATCAAGAACCTCTAAAGCTTGATAAAACAGTCCTTGATTTTTAAGAACATTGACCAGAGTAAAAGTTGCCAAACGTGCACTGACGTTTAATGGTGTGGCGGATTCTTTGACAGCTACTGATTTAGGTAAAGCCTTAACTGATTTTTTCTTGCCAGTGTGTTGTTTCTTAGCTTGTTTATCTTTATCAGCTTCTATTTTTTCTATAAACTCAACAGCGATCTGGTTAGTTGGGTCAAGATCAAGTACTCGTTTCCAAGATTTAACTAATCTAGTTGGCGCTCGTCCCAGAACCGTTTGAATTTCACACAACATAATTGCAGCACCAGCGTGATCAGGACTATATTTTAATACATGTTGCAGTTCCTTTTCAGCATCTTTTAGATTACCTTCAGATTTTTCAACTTGGGCAAGTACAAACCTGCCTGCTGGATCATTCTCATGATATCCCAGACCAATATTGCATACTTTACGAGCTCGACGGAAATCTTCTTGGCGCAAATATATATCTGCCAATACCGGGAAGAGTACTGTTTCAAAATGATCAGCAAAATATAATTCAAGTTCGATCTGATTTTTTAAGTCCATATTAGCGCCTGTTTTGTTCTACCCAATCAGTAATGTATTCAATGGTGGTACGCACCGGTGTGCCTGGACCGAACAATTTACCAACACCTGCTTTTTCCAAAGCAATCATATCTTTCTTAGGAATAATACCACCACCTACCAATAATACATTATCGAGTCCTTGTTCTGTCATTAACTCCAAAACTGATGGGAAAATAGTATTATGGGCGTTGTTAAGACTTGATAAAGCAATAACATCTGCATCTTCCTGCAAAGCAGCAGATACAATCATCTCTGGTGTCTGGCGCAAGCCCAGATAAATGACTTCCATTCCAGCATCCCGATAAGCTGCTGCTAGTACCTTGATCCCACGGTCATGGCCATCAAGTCCCGGCTTGGCCATGATAATACGAGTTTTTCGCTCCATGATCACAAAAATTAATTACCTTCTCTGGCAGTTCATAATCAATAAATTTTATATGCTTTTGGCTTCATCTATCATCACTGTCCAATATAAATGTAACCGGACCATTATTTACTAGTTCTACATTCATCATAGCTCCAAACTCCCCAGATTCTATATCCACTTCATTCAATTGTAATTTATCCTTAAAACATTCATAAAGCCGGTTTCCTTCATCCGGCAAAGCCGCCTCCATGAAACTTGGGCGACGACCTTTTCGTGTATCACCGCACAATGTAAACTGACTAATGACAAGTGCCGATCCTTCTATATCTTTTATAGAGAGATTCATTTTACTTTTTTCATCTTTAAAAATGCGTAGGTTAGATATCTTACCTGCCAGAAAATCTGCATCATTTTCTGTGTCATTTTGTTTTACCCCTAACAATATAACTAATCCGTTTTTGATTTCTCCTAATATTCTATGACCAACTGTTACTCTGGCATGAGTACATCTTTGAATTACAGCAATCATTCTACCCAAACATTATCTTTCCCATATTGCTTACGAAGATGGCGAATAAAATCCTTATCCGTGGAAACCTTAATATTATGAGCCAGAACACGCAATGGCCGATTAGAACCACTATTGTTAGGAAGATGAAAAACCAAGCTACAATCTCCCGGATAATTCCGCGCAACCTCAAATAATTTATCAATATCTTTCGATGTCGCTTTACCGGAACTAAAACATATAATTAAACGAACAGATAATTTGCTTCGAGCTTTTTCAACGGGAATAATCGCATCAGCCATTAATTTCAAATCTGAAAAATCTGAATTATCAGATGGTTTTCCGCGTACAAAAACAACCCTTTCATCTTCAATCAATTCTCCATACTGCTCAAAGCAATCCGAGAAAGCGATAACATCTACATGACCACCTATACAATCCATCTCAAAAAATGCCATTTCTCGATTCCGGCGGTCAAATTTCCGCATGGAACGGGTAATCATCCCTCCTACGGTAACAGTTTTATTCTTCGGAAGACCAAATTTATCAGTAAAATCAACTGTTGTGAATTCTTCAAGATCTTCCGAATGCTCCAACAGCGGGTGCCCAGTTACATAAAGTCCAAGCACTTCTTTTTCGAAACCTAATGTTTCCTTCTCTGTCCAATCATTAACAGATGGTAAATCAGGGACTTTTATTAACTCGCTATTACCGTCAGCATTCCCAAACAGATCTACTTGATCTTTATTATCATTATTCTGAAATCGCTGACCATAATGGATGGCATTATCAATAGCCTTGTATTTTTGGGAACGAGACCCAGACAGACTGTCCATAGCTCCTGATTTTACAAGGCTCTCTAAAACACGTTTATTTACTTTCTGCTGGTCAACCCTAGAACATAGATTAAAGACCGATGTAAATGTATCTTCCTGGTTCCTATTTTCAAGAATATTTTCCAGTGCTTTTTCACCCACATTTTTTATAGCATTCAGACCATAGGAAATTGTCTTGTCATCAATTGGTGAAAAATTTATATGAGACACATTAATATCTGGCGGTTTTACTTCAATATCCAATTTTTTACATTCATTAATCAGTGTGACAATTCTTTCAATTACAGACATTTCGCTGGTTAGATTAGCGGACATGAATTCCACCGGGAAAAATGTTTTCAGCCAAGCTGTTTGATATGCTATATAAGCATAAGCAGTTGAATGACTTTTATTAAAACCATACTGGGCAAACTTCTCAATCAAAGAATATATTTTTTCAGCTTTCCCCTTACTGAGTCCTTTATTTTGTGCTCCTGAAACAAATTTTACCGATAATTCATCCATCAATTTTTTATTTTTCTTACCCATAGCACGGCGCATAATGTCCGCTTCTCCTAGTGTAAAACCCGCAATATCATGGGCGATCTGCATTACCTGCTCTTGATAAACAATAATTCCATAAGTTTCTTCTAGAATTGGTACCAAAGACGAGTGGATATAATCTATCCGCTTTTTCCCGTGCTTGCGTGAAATAAAATTATCAATATTACTCATAGGACCTGGGCGATAAAGAGCATTCATAGCAATTAAATCACCAATTCCAGTTGGTTTTAATTTCTTCAGAAATTCACGCATGCCGGAAGATTCAAACTGGAACACGCCAATGGTCAGCCCACTGGCAAAGAGATCATATACTTTTGGTTCATCTAATGAAATTTTTTCTATATTAATTTCTTTCCCTTTTAAGCTAACCAACTTTAAGGTTTTATCTATCACAGTCAAATTTCGCAGGCCTAGAAAATCCATTTTCAGTAACCCTAAATCTTCCAGTCCCTTCATATCATACTGTGTAGTTATATCATCGGTAGATGATTTATAAAGTGGTACATAATCTGTTAGTTCACCCGGCGCAATAACAACACCAGCTGCGTGAATTGAAGCATGGCGGTGCATACCTTCCAATACTCTGGAATGATCAATTAGTTCTTTATAATCGTTTTCTGCTAATTCCCGAAATTGTGAACTCTTGACCAAGGCGTCATCCAGTGTAATATTCAATTCGTCAGGAATTGCTTTAGCAATACGATCTACTTCACCAAATGAGTATCCCATAACTCTCCCTACATCCCGAACTAC
>ERZ651768.917-NODE-917-length-21856-cov-14.796731_pt1 | contig 21856 bp, 11 predicted proteins | sample MGYA00514754_ERZ651768 | MGnify/ENA metagenome assembly ERZ651768
TGATACTGTGGTTGTGTAAAAAAGGAGATGAAGGTGAAAACCAATATGGCCTCGCAGACTAAATGAAACGCCTCTGGCTCAAATGAAGAAATTTTCAATTATATTAGTAATACTTTTTCAAATTAGCTGTGAAAAAGTGGAAACTATAGAAAATTCAAGTTCCTATATTTTTGCTTGGACCAAAGATGAGAATGGATGGAATTCAGATTTTCTTACCGTTATTAATGCAAACCCAAGCGATAAAGATTATGGATCGTTGATCAAAACATTGCCAGTAGGTTATAAGAATATAAATGCCCATCATTCTGAGCATCGTTTTCATAACAGTAAGCATTTGTTCACAAACGGTTTTTCTGGAGGGCGTACATTCATTTTTAATTTAGAGGATCCATATAATCCTCAACTCATCACCAATTTTACCAATATGCAAAAATACACCTATCCGCACAGTTTTGAACGTCTTCCCAATGGTAATGTGTTAGCTACATTTCAAACTATAGGAGAGGGGAATAAAAAGGAAGGCGGATTGGTAGAGATCACATCAAAAGGTGATTATGTTCGATCCGCTATATCATCAGACCCAGATGTAGAGGATTTCATTCGACCCTATAGTCTAGCCATCTTGCCTGATCTAGACAGAGTGGTTTCAACGAGCGCAGATATGAAGGAAGCTGATCTAAGCCGCGTAGTTCAAGTCTGGAGGTTGTCTGATTTATCATTGATAAAAACAATACCGCTTGAACCTGGGCCAAGAGGTAATGAACATTATGATCCAGCTGAACCGCGTGTATTGAGTGATGGTAAGACCGTTCTAATTTCCACATTCTTCTGTGGATTGTATCGAATTGCTGATATTGAGAGCGATGATCCATCTGCAGAGTGGGTTTATTCTTTTTCCTTTAATGAAAAATATGATTGCGCTATACCTGTTGTTAATGGAGAATACTGGATCCAGACGATTGCATCTAAATCTGCTTTGGTTAGTCTTGATATTTCAGATCCGACAAAACCCAAAAAAGTAGATGAGTTAAAATTTCAAAAAGGCGAATGGCCCCATTGGATATCTCTAGAACCAAATAGACGACGTATAATTATCACAGGTAATAACAGACTAAAAAATAAACTTCTTATAGTTAACTTTGATCAAAAAACTGGCGAATTATCATTTGATGAAAACTTCAGAGATAAGCGCACAGGAGAATTGGGATTTAGTTTCGATCGATTTGAGTGGCCTCACGGGAATACAGATAGCGGGATCCCTCACGGATCAGTTTTTAGTATTGATTAAAAATAAATGAAACGCCTCTGGCTTATATATCGGAGTTGCTGCTTGAAGCGTTAGGCTGATCCATTGCGGGAAAATGTAGTAAAGGAAGTTGCAAATGAGTGAACGCGAGCCGTTGTCGGAAGATCAACAGCCTTTCGCTAGCGCGGATGACTCAGATTCTGTTTTGGCGGTGACGCTGTTTACTGTCATGGCGATCATGGCCGCCTTTTCAACGTACTTTTGCATGTATGCATTTCGCAAGCCGTTTTCTGCGGCCAGCTATGAAGGGCTGAAGTTTCTTAACACAAGTTTTGACCTTAAGACCGTATTGGTGACAAGTCAAATTATCGGTTATGCCTTATCAAAAATGATTGGAATTAAGGTTGTTTCCGAGGTCACACGCCGTAGTCGATTCAGGATGCTGGTCGGGATGATTCTCGCGGCCCAGGCAGCATTATTCGCGTTTGCTGTGTTGCCGCCATCGCTGAAGGTGATGGCTATATTCTTTAACGGACTCCCTTTAGGCATGGTATGGGGGTTGGTGGTATGGTATCTCGAGGGCCGCAAGACATCGGAGATGCTATTAGCAGGGTTGAGTTGTTCTTTTATTCTGGCCAGCGGTGTGGTCAAGGACATTGGTCGGTGGTTAATGAGTGCGCATGAGATAGACCAGTTCTGGATGCCGTTTGTCACGGGGTGCCTGTTTCTGATGCCATTTCTCCTGTCGGCCTACCTGTTAAATCGACTACCGGAGCCTTCCCGCGACGACCGGTTGGCGAGAATGGAGCGTTCGACGATGGATGGGAGTCAGCGTTGGGCATTTATCCGCCAGTTTCTGCCGGGCATGGTGATGTTGATGATTGCCTATTTCTTTTTGACGGCGTATCGCGATTTTCGTGATAATTTTGGGGTCGAGATATTTGACCAGTTGGGATATGGCATAAACGAAGATGCGATTTTCACTCGCAGCGAATTGTGGGTGGCCTTTGGCGTGGTAGGGGCGTTGGCCATGCTCAACCTGATTAAAAACAACTTATGGGGACTGATCGGTGCGTTTGGTGTAATGACGTCCGGTGTCATGTTGATGGGTGTCGGTACGCTGTTATTTGATAATGGCATGATCGATGGTCTGACGTGGATGATTCTGTGCGGACTAGGGTCGTATCTGGCATACGTACCCTATGGCTCAGTCCTGTTTGAACGGTTGATTGCGTCAACAAGGGCGATGGGCACAGCCGTATTCGTGATTTATGTGGCAGATTCAATCGGATATGTCGGTGCGATCGGCGTCATGGGGGTCAAAGACCAATTCGCGGCAGATGTTTCCCGACTGGAGTTCTTTCGCTACCTGACATACGGGATGTCGGTTTTAGGCGTGGTGATGCTGGTGTCAAGTTTGATTTACTTTATGGTTTTCCACGAGCATAAAACGGGTAATATAGAAAGTTTGAACCATGGCATGGAGTAGGATCGCATAGTGGCTGCGGACTTTAGGAAGACCAAGAAAATGGTACTGCTGAAATAATTCAATCCTTTTCACAACATCAAGCCCCACATTCGTGGGGTTTTTTGTTTGTGGGATGATGGGTAGATTCATACAAGGCAGGGCGTTGCAGTGGGCGTGGATAAAGCACACTGCATGAGCTTTAATGTTAAGTGATAATCGAGGCATTTTGCATGAAAAACGACGAAATTCGATCTCCCCAGATAAATCATCTTTCTTGGGGTCGCATGGAAGTCGACGGTATCGGTATTGGTAAGGATTTCAAGCTTTGGCCTAGCGGTGGTCATGAATGGGACTGGAGAGAAACCGATACACATCATGTGCCCGGCATACAGCCGGCAGACGTCAAGGAATTGCTAACAAATGGAAGCCAGACGATTATTCTAAGTCGGGGAATGTTACTGGCACTTCGCACCTGCCGGGAGACACTCGATCTTCTTGAAGAGCAGCATACTACGGTGCATATCGTCGAAACAAAAGATGCAGTTAAGCTTTATAACTGCATAGCCTTCGCCGGAAAGGCTGTAGGTGGCTTGTTCCATTCCACATGTTGAGATTCTCTAACTTAATCGGTTAATTCCCCTAAGGTATAATATTTTAGCAGATAACCCATCACAATTGTTTCGTCCACAAAAACCACTGATGGTCTGGGACGGGGAGTGCAACTTCTGCCGCATGTGTGCGGAGCGCTTCAGTTCTTATCAGCAGCAAAAAGTGGACTTGGTTCCGTACCAGGAATTAATTAAAAAGTATCCCCAGGCCCCGGAAAAAGATTATGCTGCCGCCGTAGTCCTTTTTACGCCGGCAGGGAATTCATACCGGGCTGCTGCTGCGGTGTACCGCTTCTATGCGGAATATCCCTGGCAGGGATGGGCTTTTTGGGCTTATCAGAGATTTCGCTGGTTTTCTGTACTCTCTGAATGGGGATATCAGTTGGTAGCCAATCACCGGCGGATTTTCAGATGGCTGGTGACCCTTTTCTGGGGCAAGAGTTTTGCCCTGTCAACCTATCGGGCCAGTGGCTGGTTTTTTGGCCGCATGTTAGGTGTTACTATACTCATTGCTTTTCTTTCCCTTTGGGTCCAGTCAGCAGGACTGATTGGGCCGGAAGGCATCGTTCCCTTTCAGGAGAATCTTGATCAGGTGCGTAATAATAGTGCAAACAGCACAGCTGGCACATCTCCATGGCTGTTACGGCCAACCCTGTTATGGCTAATCTCCGGTACTGACGGGTTAACCTTCCTGTTTACGTTTGGTACCTTGGCGGCCTTGCTATTGATCGTTGGTTTTGGTCCGCACATTGCAGTATTGATAAGTTGGATATGTTACCTTTCATTAGTGGTTGTTGCACAACCTTTTCTCAATTTTCAGTGGGATATACTGCTTCTTGAAACGATGTTCCTTTCAGTTTTCTTTTTACCTTGGTTGGTAAGAGAAAAAATCAGTGCACTCAGGGAACCTAATTCTGTCGGGCGGTGGCTATTGTGGCTCTTACTATTCAAACTTATGTTTGAATCAGGTTTGGTGAAATTCACTTACTTTGGGGCAGGTGGATCAAATACCTGGTCTGATTTCACTGCACTAATTTATCACTACTGGACCCAGCCAATCCCTTCCTGGTTGAGCTGGTATTTTCATTGGCTGCCAAGCTGGTTTCACAAAATGTCCCTGATGATTACATATGTTACGGAGCTTATTCTGCCATTTTTCATTTTCTTTCCACGCCGCTTTCGAAATATTGCCTGCCTGGGTATTGTTTTTTTACAACTCATGATTATTATCACTGGCAATTACGGGTTTTTTAATCTGCTGACATTACTCCTTTGTTTAACGCTATTGGATGACCAGACAATTCCCAACCAGATCAAACGATTTTTTGATCGGTCCCAACAAGAACGTCCAAAGTTCGTTTGGCTGATGCGCTGGAAATCTGTCTTGGGAACCATAGTGCTGGTCATATTTGTTATTACTGGAAGTTATTATTTGAGTTTGGATTTTCGAGGGAATCGCCCGGAAGTTGCAGGGCAAACTTTGTCTCCATCACCGATTACCAATACACTGGTGCGCACAGCACAGTTTTCCCGATCCATGAATTCCTATGGTTTGTTCCGTGTTATGACGACCACCCGTCCGGAGATAATCATATCCTACAGTATGGATGGAAAAATGTGGACCCCTTATCAGTTTAACTATAAACCGGTTAATCTCCAGGCACCGCCGCCGTTCTTTTTCCCCCATATGCCGCGGCTGGACTGGCAAATGTGGTTTGAAGCGCTCTATATCGAACGGATCATGGATGCCCCATTTTCATTATTTCTATACAAACGTTTTCTGGAAGTGATGACTACGGGTGATATGAAAAAGGGTGAAATACGTATTGAGCAGTTTTTTACTCCTCAGGATTTACAGGACCTAAATACTATGGATGCCGGGGAACGACAGCAAGTTATCCGGAATTTTCGGGTGCATATAAACAGTTATCTGGATCATTCCTACTGGTTTGCGATGTTTTTACGTTCCCTGCGTCAGGGAAATCCAACTGTGTTAGACCTTCTTGCTGATAACAGAAATTTTCAGGAGAAACCAAAAAATATACGTGTTACTTTTTATTATTACAATTTTTCCACTCCAGAGAAGCACAAGGACGGATACTGGTGGACTCGGAAACTTCTGGAACAATTCTCACTGGATCTTTCCTTCGCAGGCAATAGCGGATTATAAAGAATATGGATAATTAATACCGTCCAATTGAGTTCTCTTATTTGAGTAAACATCAAAATCCACGGTCCGGTTAATTTAACTTTTCTGGGATAGGTGCCCATGAATTTCACCGTTCCCAGGATATGACCCGAATGGGCCTTTTCCAATTGAAACCATGTAGCGTTGGGCGGCAGGAAAAGGGATTCTGTGTCCAAAGCTTAGAGACAAAAATAGTAGCGGTGGTCTGTGGCCCGGTGGCGGGGTTTTTTGTTTGTGGGATGATGGAAAAATAAATAATCATCTAATATATTTTATACATAATCCTATTAATTTTATGCATGTTACAAAATAGAAAAAGGAGAATAGAGTTATGATTCAAAGATTAATATTAATGATAGTATCAATGTCTTTTATCTTTGGTACAGACACAGATGATGTGGTCGCTACTGTTGAAGCAATTGATAAAGCTTGGGTAGAAGAAAAACCGAATGATGTTTTTGAAAATGTGCATAAAGATAATACAATATTTTGGGGAAATAATGGTTGGCTGGGTAATCTTGGTAGTGCAGAAGGCTGGGTAAGTTGGTTTTCGAGAAACGATTTTACTTGGAAAGTTAGAGACAGGGATGTGAAGGTATATGGCAATACTGCAGTTGTTGCTACAATTGCAACATCTACAACAACTAAAGATGGTTCTGAAACAAAGGTTACTCAAGTTAGAGAAACCAATGTTTTATCAAAAATCAATAATAAATGGGTATTAGTTCATACCCATAGCTCAAAATTTGAGCCAAAAAATGATGATTAATTCCTATTCCCAATAAGTGCTAAAAGCCCCACACCCGTGGGGGGTTTTGTTTGTGGGATGATAGGTAGATTTCAGACCGGGACTAATCGGGAGGAATTAATAAATGAAAGTAAAAGTTTTCGAGATCGTAAAAAGCGGTCTTACTTCCCTAAGCCAGGAAATAGAAGAAATTATTCAACAATGGCTGGATGAGAATTCTGCTATAGAAATTGTAAGTACGTCCCAATCCCAGCATTTAAGGGAAAACACGGTATTTGTGACCGTATTCTACAATGAAATAAATCCATGATTTCTCATAGACTGCAATACTATTCATGTGTGGGTCAATGAATGATTCCTGACAATTATTAAATAAATCCAGCATAAATTTGATATACAAATCCAACCCATTAAGGAATAAAATAATGAAAAAATTCATAACAATTGGATTCTGGTCCATTCTCTCCCTAAACCTGATCCATGCGAGCTGTGGTTCCTGCAACGTATCAAGTAAAAAAGCGGCTGTCCCTGCCGGCGAATTTGTAACTTCGATTTCAGATGATGGTACCGTTAAGGGTCTTGTTCTCGCATCCTGCGGCATGTGCAATTTTGGCATGAAGAACCAGAATTCCTGCAGCCTTGCCATCCAGATCAGCGAACAGTCTTATTCTGTAAAAGGGACAGGAATGGAAGATCAGGGTGATCCCCATGCCAAGGATGGTTTATGCAATGCGGTCCGGGTCGCTTCTGTGGCTGGAACGGTGAAAGATGGACTATTCTTGGCTGAATCCTTTGAACTTCAAAAGAACTGAACCAATTAAAACTCATAAAAACCCCGCTTTTCAGCGGGGTTTTTTATTAAAAAAATTATAAAAACTATTTTATTCTTTTAAATAATGCGGTTCTTTCTTTGCACACTTTATCTCTCTTTCCTCGGCTGTACAAAACTGGATCACCAGGATCTGTTATTACAAAACCTGATAGCCGAAAAATCCGAGTATGATGGTTACCTGATTGATCGTCCCAATGGATTACACCGCATGCAGGGATACACTCAGACCGATTCCAGTTTTGGAATCATTGCAGTACACGGCTATTACCCTCCAGCCTGGCCCACCAAAGGATTTGAATGGGTCGCACCTATGAAAGACTTAGCACGGCTCAAACATCCAGTCTGGTGGTTCCGGCATAACTGGTTTAACTGCCCGGACAGTTCCATTGCATATTTAAAGTCCCAGATTGAAACCCTTATACATACTAATCCACATTTAGACTCTTTATGGGTTATTGGCCACAGTCTCGGTGGATTAATAGTCTCAAACTTGGCAGAACTCTGGGACAATGAATTCCCAGTTGCAGTTCACGCGATTGCAGCGCCCCTTAAAGGAATTAGCAGACAACTTCAGGAGTGTAAATCGAAGGGGAAAAACTTATATTTAATTAACGAATCCGTCCGCTATATCCAGTGGCGTACAGATTATAAAGAGGATGGTGCCTTTAAACATTTAGAGCAGGATCCGCAGGATGTAATCCTTAAGAACGGTAAATATGTCCTGCTTCCCAAAACCTGGAATGAAAGACGATTAGGGCATACTCTATCCATTCAATGGGTAGTGGATCAACTGCAATAAAGTACTAGCTACGCTGGGACTGGAAAAATTCCTGCAGGATCGCAGTGCATTGCTGCTCTTCTACCCCGCCTTTCACCGCTGTACGGCTGTCTAAGCGCTTATCTCCGCACAATTGATACAAGGATCCACAACAGCCTTTTTTATCGTCATAGGCACCAAAAATGAGTTCAGATATCCGCGAGTTAATGACGGCGCCAGCGCACATGGAACAGGGTTCCTTCGTTACATATAAGCTGCACCCATCTAATCGCCAATCGTCAAGGGTTCCGGAAGCAGCGGTGATGGCAATAATTTCCGCGTGGGCAGTAGGATCGTTTAATCTCTCTCGCTGGTTATACCCTCGGCCAATGATTCTACCCTCCTTAACAACAATGGCCCCAACAGGAACTTCGCCCTCGGAAAATGCGTTTTCCGCAAGGCGAAGGGCATATTTCATCCAGTCGCTATGGGAGTTCCTGGATGAGAATGAGAGCTTCTGCTCTTTAGCTGCAATATCCGCCTCCTGATCCATCATCTTCACTGCAATTTAGCCCATTTTCCCCGCTTTTAATTGATTTCTGCAGGGACGAAATATGACCCACAAGAACTGTCCTGCCCTGTACTGTGGTCAGGTCTTCATTCAAAACAGTGGAAAGTCCCATGTCCTTGTAGATCTGGTTTACAGATGACTGGCAGTTATCAAACAATGCCATCCGAAATTCTGAAATGGCAAGAATTAACCGCACATCCAGCTGATTAATATCAGTATTGTGGCAGAAACACCAGTCAGCATCCAGATCGGAATTCTGATTACCAAAGAAATAGGTCTCTGCATATCTCCGTGCTAATGTATCATTGCCTATTGCATTATAGGCAAAACTAAGCCCTGCATAAAAGTCAAGCACGTCAACAAAGGATGAATCCTGGCTAAGGTATTTTTGAAAATAGTACACCGATGAATCAACCTGCCGCAAATGGCCCATGGTCCAACCCATACCGTTATAGGCGTCAAAGTGAGATGAATCCTTTTTGATCGCATCCCCAAACCATACCAGTGCATCCATATAATCTTTGTTTTCATACATGGACCAGCCATAGGTGGAATAATCTTCATCCGTTGCAATGATATCCCCCCTGCAATTGGGAAAAAAGATGACCACAAGAGTGATCGCCAAAAGTATGAGAGTTGATTTAAGATGATTTATCATTTGAGTAACATCATTTTCTTGTTCTTAACAATGCCAGTCTGAGTGGTTAACTGGATAAAATAAACCCCTGATGCCATGTGCTGGCCAAATTTATCTCTCCCATTCCATTGAACCTTGAACTGGCCGATCTGGTCCTTATTTTCCACGAGCGCTCTTACGTGCTGCCCCAGAAGGTTATAGATATGGATCGAAACATTCTGGCTCAGTCCGTCCATCAGGCCGATATCATACATGATTGTTGTTGTCGGGTTAAATGGGTTCGGATAATTCTGATGAATGTTAGTCTCTTCAGGCACAATGATTGTTTTAGGACCTAACTTGAAATACCCTGATTGGGTAGATAAGGTAAATATCTCACTTTCAATAGTTAGAGATGGCAGTTCTTCCCAGGTAACACCGTTCTTCCGCCTGTAGATGGCCAAATCTTCCCGCTGACTGCCAATCCTCACTTCGATTGGTTTCCCAAATGTAAAATTCTCATCCCCCAAGACATAGGATGCCTGGTCATTAAAATCGTGGGCGAACAATGTTGAATCTACGATCAGGAAAGGCTGGTCAAAGGATATGGCACCTGGCTCTCCAACAATAGAGAATCTGCCATCATTGCTGCTGCCGTACCACCGGGTTGCGGATCTACCCGCTGACAGTGCAAACGCTTCACTGATTGTCGTGTCTCCAACAACCCCAAAAGCTATAACATCTATGGAATAAGTACCTGAATTTGCAAAACTGAAATCACCGGAATAGGTATAGGCTGCGATTGTATCGAGGGCTATACCTTCATTTTGTATATCCAGGGAAATACTAACGGTCTTAGACACTGTATCCGTAACAACCACCTGGAGAAACTGGTTGAACGCGTTGTTCTGGACAACGGCCACAGATAAATGCGGTCGCGCCACTCTCAGCACATCCAGTGTAAAGGTGGACGTATCCGTCGCTTCTTCATCAGCTACCACCACCTGTATCGTGGCTTCATTGGACCAGAGCTGCTGCGGGATGAATAATACTGAATCGCCCGTATTATGGGATACAAAGTTCGCAGGACTGATGGTTACGTTCTCTTCGTTTGTGATTGCGGACACTGTAAACGTGAGTGATGTATCATCCACATCAGAAGCGTAAGATCCAAATTCCAGCCTGATTGAATCATTTTCTATCACTTCAACCAGTGGCAGTTCTGAGATCACAGGCGGATCATTCTCGGGCAGTACAGTGGCCTTAATAGTGTCCCTGGTTTCTGCCCCTTCTGGATCCTGCGCAATAAAGATAATACGATGGTCTGCACCATGGTAGTTTGAATCACTATCGAAAATAGCCCATGTAGAGTCGGTTGAAGCTGTATCAATTGTCACGGTTAATAAGGGGTTTGACCTGGAATTATTTAGATAATTTATAGATCGGGGTGAAATGACCGGTGCTTTTGTATTCATAGTATTTGGATTAAAACCAAGATATTCACGGGTCAGCATTGCATGGACCTTTCTCGGTGTACCAGGACCCACAATAACCTGCCCTAATGGGAAGTCTTCATCCAGCTCGGTTGTATCCAGTACTACAGCCTGCCAGGTCATTTCTGTTGTAACATTATGATCCACATCAACAATATAACTTGTTAAATTAATTTTAACTATGTCCGTATGGTCTTCGATCCATTCCAGATCATCATCCGGCTGCAATATGGCTAATGATGGAGTATCATTGACAGCAACCACTGTCAAGGGAAACGTCATTGTATCTGTAAATGTGTAGGCATCCGTGGCTACAACTCCCATCTCGTAGGAGCCTGTATCATCCTGGGTGGGAACCCATGACATACTCCCTGCAGTGTCTATGGTTGCTACGTTGGCTGTTGCCGGGTCCCCTACAATCCGGGTTGTTATAATCTCATAGGTGAATGAATCTCCCTGTACCGTGTTGAGGTCCAGGTCCGAAACCGTAACAGATTCAACATTATTCCATTCTATGTCCTCATAAATAGTGATCTGTGATAACTGGGACACAACCGGGTTCGAGTTGAATCGCAAAAGGGTATCCGCATGTAAGGTGTCCGAGATATTACCCGCAACGTCAATTGCCCGAACGTGGGCTGCATAAGATTCATTATGCATGAGAGCTAACACCAATTCATAGGGCTCAGATGGTAAAGGTACCGTATCCCAGCCCTGCAGGTTATTTAAGGAATCAGCAGGGTCTATGATCTTCTCAATTGCCAGTTCATAGCGGTCCGTTCCGGAGTGGGTCTCTGGATTTCCGTAGTCTTCAAATTCCGTCCATTGAATAGATAATGTATCACTTGAGAACAAGGTATCAAGCAATACAAAGTTCCCGCCATTTGCTATTCCCATAACCGGCGCAGTGGGATCATAAACAAATTTTGATGTACTCTCGGTTCCAATCGTCTCATTACCGTTCCGGTCCGTTACCTTGCCTCGTACCTTGATTGAATCCCCAAGAACCAGATCCGTACCATCAGGGAGCTGGGTCAAGATACTATCAAAGATCCGGAAAAAGCTTATAGAATCACCTGGGTCTATAATACTATCAGACTCTGCAACCGTGACCCATTGTGTGCCCCGGGTTATATTATACAATTGGACATCAACCGACCCGCCTAGGTAAAGCGTTGAATCTGTGGATGGATTCACTATGGGTATTTTTACTTCAATACTATCCGTATTACCGTTGAACCATCCTTCTACTGTAATCTCACCATGGGTAACAACAGTCCCTGTTCCGAATGCTGGAGGATGAATATTATCAACCTGGAATATATCCGCTCCAACAAAGTTCTCAACAGGGTTTCCCGACCTGTCCTGCGCTGTAAATATAGCATGAAAAGCGGCATCATTTGTATCACCATCTGCCAAGGTGATATCATAATACCATTCTATGCTATCGGCATCACTTGAATCAGAAATAACATTCAGTACAGTATCACCTCCAACCACACCATAGTTATAGATATAGGACAACGTGGGTGCAGGCGTTCTTTTCAGGGGTTCATTCATTTCCACAAAAATCGTGATATTTTGGCCTCCCCTACCAAAATAAACAATATCAGGCGGTGTTTCTCCTTCATCTTCATAATCTCCATCTCCATTACCGTCTACTGCATTAGCCATGTCCATAAAAATAAATTCCGCTTGTGGCACTAGATTGTCTACAATGAGCGTGTCACTATAAACCACTGATTCGCCTTCTTCAGCTCCAGGATGGGAGACTAATAGATTGCCAGCAAAGTCCATAGTAGAATTAATATCAAATTCTGCATGAACCATTCCATCATTCTCCATATCCGTTGAATCCCCTGGCACTGAAAAATCATGGATCCAAACCGTACTATCTTCCGTTGCAGTCATGGCACTTTGGATACTAGAATTATATTCTTCTTCTTCTTCGTCATACTCACCAAAATACAATAGAATTTCCGGGATAATATCAAGTTCATTGTCGGCCATGCCTTCTGAAAAGGTTGCGGTCACTGTAACAAGCATATCACCACTTGCATAAGGTTGACTGAATGACAAGGATGCATACGGTGCAGTTGTATCATAGGTAACATTTTCCACAGTATTGGTACCTGTATTCCCGGCAAAATCAACCATTGTAAATACTATGTTATACTCCGTACCATCTACCAATGCATCAGTGATATCACCCTGGTTGGTAATACTTTCAAGTGGTCCTGATATTAAATCATCTCCTTCTAGATTAACTTCAAAAGATTCGCCCGGACCTGAAATTGCTTCAAACTGCACTGTCCCCGATTCAATTGGACCATTTACTTCAGTTAGGGTATACCCTAGCTGCATGCCGCCTTCCTTTTCGTAGGAGTTGGCCCCAGGTGATACATCGGAAATTTCTGGTGCAGTATTATCAAGAATGAAAACATAATTATCAACATAAGTAAAATCACTGTTTTGGGCAGCATCAGAGCCGGTTGATGTAAACGTAATCAACCCATCTGCATCAGGATCTCCAGGAAGAGTAAATTCGTAATTCCATACAGTTTCAGATACGTAACCTGTATTATCCTGCTCATCATCAAAAGAGTCATCTACCTGGACTCCGTCAACAATTGTATATTCAGCAGTGACCTGAGGAATATTGTCATCGGTGAGATTTTCTTCGATATTTTCGTCAACCCAGGTTGCTGTCACTAAAATGACATCATCTTCTTTTCCTAAATTTTCTGGATCATTACCTGTTGTTATATTTTCATACGTGAATGTGATCTCAGGATCTACCATATCAATGACCAGACCAGTTGTATTCTCTTGCACTTCTGTGTCCGGATCACCAGTAATCCCAGTAATTGGATTTCCGGCCTGGTCTGTACCCACAACCCAAAACAGTGGGGAACTGGATTCATCTTCAGCATCCGGGATATCAAACGTGTAAGTCCATACAGTGCTATCACCTGCATCCCAGACATCATCACCATCCAAGTCTGTAAACTCTTCACCATCATCCCAGACCCCATCATCATCTTCGTCTGTAAACTCTTCAAATCCCAGGGGAACCATGGGGGCATCTACATCAGGTGTAATTTCGCCAGCATAATCAATATTAATGTGTAATATATCATCTAATTTTTGCTCGTCCTCTAGATCAAGTTCATTCGTGTTATTCCACCCATGCGTGGGTTCAAGCATTGTTGCTGTTACTATAACACCCGTGGCGGCTTCATTGACAAATGCCGGCTCATAAGAAAGTACAACTTCGGATATAAGAACCTCATCCACGAGCATTGTATGCTCACTAATCTCTTGTTCAGTCATGTTTCCTGCAAGATCTGTGACCCGGGCCAAGAAGTTCACTTTTACCTTTTCAGTCGCGATATTCTCAAAACCAGGATCATTTCCATCACCACCAGCATCAAACAGGACTGTTTTTTGTATGGAAAATTCTTTTTTATTAGCATCCTTATCTGTGGTTGAGATGTCCTGGGCTCCACCTGATATACCAACCCAGATTATCTGTCCTTCCGGACGAGCAAAAACTTCTATGGTTCCACCCTCGACTGTTGCTGTATTGTATAGGGAATTATCTGTGCCATCAAATAACACGTCAATTAGAATTATATCATTTGTAGTATTTATATAGCCCGGTACTGCAACAGTTTGACCGAGTATTATCCTTACTCCTATTGTATCAATTCCCAGGTCTACCGGTTTAAACTGATCAACAACAAGAATAGCATCTCCAGCAGTGCCCGATGTACTGTTTCCAGCTTTATCCGTAACGTCCGCAGAAAAGGTTATCGAAGCATCTTCTACAAAGGAATCGTTTCCTTCAATATCAGCAGCATCAACGGTCATGGTCACGTCCGTATTAAGATTATCAGCCAAGATCGTATATGCTGAGCCAATGTTATATGTTTGATCACCAATAGTCCCTGTAATCTGAATGGTGCCACCATCAAGGAGGGATGCATCATCTTCCAATGTAACCTGCATAGTAGCACTCGTATTTGATTCATTCCAGTAATCAGCTGCATCCCAGGCCCCATCATCATCTTCGTCTGTAAACTCTTCACCATCATCCCAGAACCCATCACCATCCAAGTCTGTAAACTCTTCAGCATATACAGTACCCCCAACCGGTGTAACAACATTCAATGTAAATGCGGCGGGAGAGTTACCGTCAATCTGAATTTCCCTACCCGCAAAATTCTCATCTGTAATTACATTCCATTCAGGAGCGTCATCAGGGTCATCAGGGTCATCAGGAGGATGTGTCGGTTCAATAGAGTTGCCAGCATTATCCATAACAGAGCCAAAGTTGAGCTCAATTTTTTCAATCTCAAGGCCAGTGCATTCACCACAATCTGAATTAGGAACATCTGTATCACCTTCCTGCACTGTATAACCATTAACTGCAGGGTCAAAGGTATAGGATGTCATAGCATCCGTGTCAAAAGAACCTGTTATACTGCTACCCGTATTTAATGTGAGGGTCCAACTGTTATCTACTGATGCCGTTACTTCATCATCAAAGTCTACAGTGAACTCTATTGGGTCACCGACTTTGTATAAACCATCATCAGCCGTAGATGTTGCAGAAGCATAATACGGGTTATCAATATCAATTAATATTTCTGTTTCGCTCAGAGTAAAAAGTACATCATTGCCCGCAGCATCGGTCACTATTGCGTTGTGATATAGTATATTTCCAGACTCGTAACCTGTTAATGATTCATAACCCACTGTTATCACATCACCATCATCATTTTCCACATCTACTTTAACAACGGGTACCACGGCACCATCTGTAATGTCAGGGCCTTCAATTGTATAGAGTGCGCCTAAAGATGCAAGAGCGTTTGATTCGGTAATCTTTGCCTGTATCTGAATAGTGCCCCCAAGCAGTGTCGCATCATCTGCTTCTAAAGGAACGGTAACATTGAGTATAGTATTTGTTCCATTTAGATACCCAGCCCTTATCTCTTCATCGGCAGCTACAATTGTGCCAACGGTCTTTATTGTGGAAGCCGTTTCATCAATGGTAAGTGTAGTGGCACTAATGGGGGAATCCGTGGGGTTCAAATATTTATCTGTGATCCGCGCCTTGATGGCAACAATATTCCCTTCTGCCCAGGCATCGTGCGCTTCAAACACTGTACCAGTGATAGTAACAGTTTCAGATTTACCATGCATATTTTCCCAATCAATGTGAATCGGATCACCCAGGTCGGTAAAGACATTATCTTCTGTGTTTGCTGCCAGCAACTGAATCGTACCACCATCCAGATTCGGCTCCTCATCATTATCCAGATCAACTTCTACATTCACAGAGAAAGCATTATTGTATGAGTTCCAGTACCCGGTTACAGATTTACCTTCCGTTTCTGAAGCAGTTGTTATAACACTGATTTCAAAATCATCCGGTGGAGCGTCGTCATCCAAGATAGTGACCGTAGTGGTCTGAAAAAGATTAGGGTTCGCATAATCGCCTAGATCATCAATTTCAAAAACGATGTACTCGCTATCTTCAACCACATTGTCGTTAACCATGGTGAAAGAAATGTTTTCTACCCATTTTTCAAGCTCCGTATCATAATTATCCGCATTTGCTTCGATGGTTATGATACTTGGGAAAATGCCATAATCATCTGGATTTTCAGCGGTGCTTTCATCATCACTGATAATGTACTCGATATCAGTGTCATAACCAGACTCCCTGCTCTGAACTAACTGGACAATCCATGAATCCTCCCCTTCAGACTTCGGGTACCCAGCACTTATAAATCCTACATTTGGTTTTGGATCATCACTGGTCAATGTTACGGTAGCACTAGCTGTGCCTACGGTTACGTTAGCATCATCAGCGGTGATTGTAATTGTAAATGTTTCGTCTCCTTCATAGATATCATCACCTAATCCTTCAACGGTGAACGTCTGTTCTGTTTCTCCCTCATCGAAGGTATAGGGTGTTAAATCTGTTTCTTCTCCATCGATAACCCTGTCCTCTAAATCGAACTTGAAATCTGCCTTTGGCTGATCTCCCGGTAAAGTTTCAACATCAGTGGGATCATGAGTGTCATCAGTAAGCCCGGTCGCCGAACCATCTGTAACGGCAAAATTTACTTTGACAGGTTTTTCAGACGCTTCATCAATGGTGAGAGTTACATCCTGGCTCTCTGCTTCACCTGCGCTTGCTTCAGATGCAATGCTGATCTCAGGTGCATCATCATCATTTGTAATGGTATACTCCCAGGTGGATGGATAACTGTCCTCATCATAAGCATCATCGTCATCGTCCCCTGCTCTGCTTACAGTTGCATCCGTATCATCAATTTCAACGTTAATTGTTTGATCATACTCATATGAATTATCGCCCTGTACGGTAAAAGTGAGCTCTGCAGTTGTGTTTGCTGTTCCCGCTAAGATTGATGCGCCCGTTGATGCAGGGATAATGATTGGCGAATCTGTATCCAGCTCATAGTCTGAGTCTACCGTTGCATACAAATAGGACTCATTGATATCTGCCGTTCCAACATCATCATCTTCTGTAGTGATAATAAATGGGATTGTAATTGTTCTCTCGCTCGCTTTGGTAAGTTCCAGGGTCAGGGTCTTTTGTGAATTATTATCTGGTGCCCCTTCATCTGCAGCGTCATCTGAATCATCATTAAAATAAACCACTGGAGCAAGATCATCATCTATGATTGCAATGGTATGGGCGGTCTCTATTCCTAAAATAACATTCGAAAAATTATCAGAGTCCTCCGCTTCGGATTGGAGTTCAAATACAATATCCTGTTCGTCTTCATCTATTAAATCATTTATTATTGGGATTGAAAGATTTACTATAGTTTCACCAGCGGCGAACGTAATAGGACCCGTAGCAGCTAGACCGCTATAGTCCTGGTTTAATGTTGCCGTGCTTGAAACAGCATTTACTGCATACCCGATTTTGCATTCCTTACCGCTCTCTGCACTAAGCTGAATTTGAATTATTGCAGTTCCAGCTTCATCCTCCTGCATTGCGGCATCACTCTCTCCAGGAACAATATCTACTGTTGGTGGATCATCATTATCTGTGATTGTAACTGTCTGGACAATTGGCTCTGTTCCTGAGAGTGATACATGGGAGAGAGCAGTACTTGAGAGTGTCACCGTAAATTCTTCATCGATTTCATCCATCTCATCTCCCTTGATTGTAACCGGAATAACTCCAGCGGTCACCCCTGCAGCAATCGTTATTGCAACATCTTCCGATACCTCATAATCATCTGAAGTAGCAGTTACATCTGCCGCTGTAACGTAAAAACTTGCAACTACTCCAGACTTGGCAGAAAGCGTTACGTTCAATGCCCCCGCAAAACTAACTTCTGTTTCCGTCACTCCATCTGCAGCAAGAGTAAAATAAACTGTTGGCGCAGCGTCTAAACTCTGGATCGTAAAAGTATGTCGAAAATCATCCGCAGATCTTGTTGCGTTTCCTATATCATCTTGAGCACCTAATTCTATAACCATGAGTTCATCTATTTCATAGGTACCATCCTCTACCATATCAAAAGTAATATCTACATGAGGATCTCCTGCATCTATAGTAACAGTGCCTGCTTCAAGGTCATGGTCAATATCCGCGCCTTCGTTTTCAGTGGTTGAACTAGCATGGAACACAAAAGGGACTGTAACATCCTTCCCACTTGTGGCACCGTCAAGATCTACCCGTATACTTTGTGATGCTTCTCCTTCTGTTCCGGAATCTTCAGCATTAGTAAAGCGTACAGTAGGCGCTTCATTGTTATCTTCAATGGATATTGTAAGGGTATTGTTTGCGCCAATAGAACAATTAGACGGAGTCGCAAGATTGATAATTACTTCTTCAGTGTGTTCATCGAGAGCATCCACAGCAATTACAAAATCTTTAGTTTCAACTGTACTACCTGCGAGAAACGTTACAGTTCCGGCTGCAAACGTGTAATCGTCAGCTCCGGCACTGCTGGATCCATTAACAGAATAATTAATTGTAGATGTTTGGTATGATTTATAATTCAGGCTAAATGAAACTGAATAAGTAGCATCACCTTCAGTAACATCGTCCGCGCCATCTGCATCCGTAAAACTAACAGTAGGGACAGGATCAGAATCTGCAAGAGTGATCGTGTGTGTATCCCTACCACCAAGAGTTGCACTAACCGCTCCTGATAGGGTAAGCTCAATAGTCTCATCATCTTCATCTTCATTATCAGCGTTAAGGGTCACATCAAAAGTAACCGATTCAGCATCAGCAGAGATTGTTTTTACTTCTTCCGTAACCGTATAGTCCAAGTCTACACCAGGTTTGGCAGATCCACCTTCATTATCTGAGAGAGTTATACTAACGTCTTTTTCTGAAACAGCAGAAAGTGATATCTCAACAGATTTTGTTCCTGCAGCTTCTGTTGCATCACTTTCTGTAACTGCAAACTGGACGGTTGGCACAGGATCATCATCTAATATTGTATATATTACCTGGGTTATGGCACCTGCTGTTGCATTTGTAAGGTTATCAGTTTCAAGATCAATTATTATTGTCTGATCTTCTTCATCCTTGGTATCAGGATTAACCTGAAAAGTAATTTCACCCGTTTCGTCTCCAGCTTCGATTGTAACGCTACTATTAGTGAAAGTATAATCAACTCCACCATCTGAAGCATTGGCGTCCGTGTTCGCATCATTATTATAAGGAATAATAACATCCCGCCCTGAGACATCAGAAAGCCTAATAGTTAAATCGGGGCTGGCATCATCATCTTCATTTTCTTCTGGAGCACCATCATCAAACGTAATTGATGGAGTCTGATCCTCATCATTTATGGTGTAGGTCAATGTTGAGTTATTACCTAACGTTGATAATGATGGCGATGATAAAGCTATCTGAAGTGACTCTGGATCTTCATCCAAGTCATCATTTATAATTGTTAGATTAAACGTCTCACTAACATCAAAAGCAGTAAAAGTGACATCATCAGGCGCAAGTGTATAATCATTAGTAACCTCTGCCGTCTGAGCGGTGGCAGCGTAACTCACTGTTACTTCATTCCCTGATTCCGCACTCAATGTAACCGTGATTGGCACAGTTGTTTCTGTTTCCGAATCATTGTGTGTCCCATCTGTATATAAAGTTGTTGAAAATTCTACTGTTGGAGGAGCATCATCATCCGCAATTGTAGCAGTATGCCCCAGTGTACCATCGCTAGCATTGGTAATACCTGATAGCGTAATGGTGAAAGTCTCTGATGCTGTTTCATCAAAAGCATCACCGATAATGATTGCATCAATTGTTGTTGATCCCGATAATGCATCTATAGTCCCGGTACTATTAGCAAGTGTATAATCTGCGCGAATCCCAGAAGCAGTGGCGGTACCAGCGGAAACAGTGTAAATAAATGTAGTAGCTCTTGAAGATAAGTATTCGTCCCCAGTGACAGGATGGGTTAATGATACCTCGATCTCGTGAGTATTATCAGTATTCCCTTCGGCAGCAGTAGTCTCATCAGTGGCGGGTACACCAGGGAAAGTAAACCCGCATAGAGGTACGGGGTCATCATTCGTTTCATCATTGAGTATAGTGTATGTCTGCTCACTATTACCCATCGATGCATTCAACGCGTCTCCTATCTTGAATTTAATGGTCTCATCTTCTTCATAAATATCATCATCAACAATTGTAATATCAAATGTTTCGCTTTCTTGACCAGCGGGGATGATTAATTGAGTATTAGTGAATGTGTAGTCTGTCCCACCCCCTGTCGCAGTTCCGGGATCATCCTGAAGCGAATGAACTACAGAAACATTCCGCCCAGACTCTGCGTCCAAGGAAACTGTAACCGAGTATGTGGTAGTGTTCTCATTATTTTCTTCCGTTGCAGCAATAGAAACCGTTGGCTGGTCAGTTTGATCAGCAATGTTAATTGTGAGCTCGTTTTTGTCCGTATCGATACGCAGGCCCGAAACACTTGTAATTTCAATAATGAGAGTTTCAATATCTTCTTCATCAATATCATCTGCTAAGAGCGTAAACGTAAATTGCCCACTTGTGGCAAGTGCAGAAAAATTCACACTACTTGCACTGAGATTATGGTCCGGATCATCACCCTCAGATGTTGCAGTTGTTCCTTCAGATTTAATGGCGTAACTGACCGATGTTGCACTCGTAGTCTGACCTTCCAATGAAAATGTGACCGTGACCGAACCGTGATCTTCATCTTTATTCATTTCCGTTACAGAAAACCCTACTGTGGGCACGTCATCATCATCATTGATAGTGTGTGTATGAGCTGTTTGGGAGCCTGAAGAACCTGTAGTACCGTAACCGGTTAGATTCAATACAAAACTTTCATCACCTTCATGCAATTCATCTTCTTCTGATAGGTATGTAATGGTCTTACTGTCTTCGCCTTCAGTAAAACTCAGTGTCCCTTCTTCGTCAGATGCATGATCTGCCGTTGATGTTTCAGTATCTACGAGACTCCAAGTCACATCAACATCACGTCCAACATCACCTCCGGTCGCTTCGACAACAACATCTATTTCTTTTGCGGTACCTTCTTCTTCATTGGATGTAGGTGTTGAAAAAGCAAACTTTGGCAGGGCATCATCATTGGTTAGTGTGAACGTCGCTGCTGTTATTGGAGAACCAGTAAGATTTACCGATCCCGTCGCGTTCGTCAATGTGATAGTAAATTCCTCATCATGCTCATAACGCTGATCAGCGACAACACCAATAGTTAGTGTAGAAGATGTAACCATATTGGGGCTTATGGTATAAGCACCTACTCCATACTCATCTCCTTCTTCTGTGATATCTGCGTAGTCTCCAGTAGCTGTTATTGGGTTGTTGGTACCGACGGCGATAGTAAAATAAACTGTACCCTGTGCTAATGCAAGATCACCTGCGTCATCCAAGTAATTTATCGTAATAGTACAATTCTCGTTTTCAGCACCGGTAGGTGTTGCGGTAGAAAGGCTTGCTCTTCTGTCCGGCATGGCAAAAAGCAATGATCCCATTAAAAATATTAAAATGGACAGGCTGTGTATAATTGATCTGATCCGCATAATCATTGGTTTGTGAAAAGGGTTAGAGATTGATTCCTAAAACAATTTGGCCGTCCATCCAACCGGCACGGCCCAGTGTTATACCACCAGCAGATTCCGCACTCAGCGCTTCGGTAGAACGAATTCCGCCCCGGATGTCCAGGATCCCTCCGACACGAAAGCCGTAAGATGCTTCCATCATAAAGCCTGCGGCTGAACCAACAATACCGGCACCAATCTTTATCTT
>ERZ651768.918-NODE-918-length-21855-cov-9.508449_pt1 | contig 21855 bp, 17 predicted proteins | sample MGYA00514754_ERZ651768 | MGnify/ENA metagenome assembly ERZ651768
CTTGTGCACACATAGCGGAAGTTTCATCAACCAACGCAAGCACCGCTTGGCTCAATGTAGGTGTTGGGGGGCACAAGTCTTTACCAATAGGTACCATATTAGCTGCACATAAAATCACAGACGATACCAGCGGACGAACGTGGTACCCACCCATGATTTTTACTCTACCATGCAACTCATCAGAGGTCAGGACATTGAAAAGTGAATCTCACAACTATCCTCATGATGAAATCATCGAAATGGAAGCGGCTGGTTTCTATGAAGCAGCCTCGCGCTATACATCCCATGAGCTGATTCACTGCCTGAAAGTGATATCAGACAATGAAATAAGTCCTAGGTTAAAATACAATGCTGTCCCTGAACTATTGTCAGAATGCCTTGACAAGATAGAGAATATCTCATCCCAATTGATGCAATTATCTCGCGAACAAGGTCAGCTTAAAAAACCTCATCCTGAAATGGATTCATTCCTTGAAAAATGGGATTTCACGGTAACCCAAACCCATCAGTTAAGGAATTTACTGCAACGATGGTCTGTAATTAACAGGCATGAAAAGGGTTTCGAAACAGCTGTTAATTCTTGCCACAACGCAAAAGAAGTGTTGGTTTTACTCTCCCATAGACTCGACATCTCACAGGTTAAAGCAGAAACCCTGTGATTGATACCATCTATCTGGAAGAAGCGGTACGCACTCACCCTCGGACAGATGAGATTCTCGATTTATTCCCCCGGGCTCGGTTGATTTCGTGTGAACGTTACGGGGAAGTATTTAATCCCCGGAGTCAAAATTTTCGAATCCAGAAACGGCAACCAGCTCTCATCCTGGCTGAAAAATTCAAGGGTCATGTGCTACCAACCCCGGAAGGGTTCGGTATTGGAGACGAACAAAATTTCTATTTCTCTCACATGCTTAACTGCCTCTACGACTGTCGATACTGTTTCCTTCAGGGAATGTACCGGTCGGCACATTATACATTGTTCGTGAACTATGAAGTTTTTCAGGAAGCTATTGATACAACTCTAAGCAGTTTGCCGGATGATCAAAAAGCCACCTTTTTTTCGGGCTATGACTGCGACTCTCTCGCCATGGAATCGGTGACCGGTTTCGTTAAAGTATTCCTACCTTTTTTCAAAGAACGGCCTCGCGCACTTTTGGAACTGAGAACAAAAAGCATAAGAATTAAAGAACTGGTGGAATTTGAGCCATTCGAAAATTGCGTCATAGCATTCAGTTTTACGCCCGCAGTAATCGCAAAAAGAGTAGAGCATGGCGTCCCGCCTGTAGAGAGTCGCATCAAGGCCATGGCAAAACTGGCTGAGTCGGGATGGAATCTAGGACTGAGACTAGATCCCCTCATTTACCATAATGGCTTTGAAAACAGCTATGAAAAACTTGTGACGGACATCTTCCAATCGGTGCCTTCAAAAGCCATTCATTCCGTCTCTTTGGGGCCTATGCGCTTCCCGAAAGCAATGTTCGCCCGCATTTCACAACTCTATTCTGATGACCGCCTATTGGCGGGGCCGCTTTCACCCTCTAACGGAATGGTAAGTTACAAGCGGACACTAGAAGAAGAGATGACTGAAATATGCAGCTCCCTAATGGAGAAATATGTTCCTAAGGAGAAATTTTTTCATTGCACACCATGGACTTCAGATGTGGTGTAACTGGATTTTATTTTTCGTAAATGACAGTACCGTTCACAATGGTCATCAGAACTTCCCCATCAAATAGCTTAGCCGGATCAGTTAATCCCACATTCAGAGGATCGATGTTCAGTACTGTGATATCAGCCCATTTCCCTTTTTCGATAGTACCCGTTTTCTTCTCAAGAAAACCGGCGTAGGCGGCCCATACTGTATAGCCCCGTAACGCTTCTTCGGGAGACATCTTCTGATCAGGATACCATCCCTCCGGTGGTTGAATAAACTTATCGCGACGGGTCATGGCTGCATGTAATCCATAAAAAATGTCGTGATCTGATCCGGCCAGATCGGAGTCAAAGACTAGCTTGACGCCCATTTTCCGAAGTGTTCTCCAGGCGTAACCACCTTTAACTCTATCGGGACCGAGACGTTCTTCCGCCCAAAGTTTATCCTCTACAGCATGAGGAGGTTGCATAGAAGCGATGATATCCATATCGATGAATCTTTCGAAATCATCTGGATGGATGATCTGTGCGTGTTCTATGCGGTGGCGACCGCGGCGGGTTTTTGGTGACTCACTAAAAACAGACTGGAAAAAATCAAGTGTCTCTCTGTTACCCGCATCTCCGATCGCATGAATTCCAACCTGAAATCCAACCTTCATAGCCTCTTCCACGATTGATTCATCAAACCCATATCCCTCACCACTTACACCTCTATGTCCGGGCTTATCAGAATAATCTTCTAACAAGCGAGCTCCCCGGGATCCGAGAGCTCCATCGTAATAACCTTTTACCGAACGGGTCATTAGCATTCCATCCAAGTCTTTATCAGGACCTCGGTCAATCCAGTGTCGCATAAGTGTTTCATCTCTGGCTGAGAGCATGGCGTAAACCCTTACAAAAAGATCACCATCTCTTTCCATTTCTTCCATTGCGGTCATCTGATCTGTACCGCAGCCAGCTTCGTGAACCATCACAAATCCTGAACGGGCCATTTCCTGTAATCCTGCCTTTAACAGATCCCTGGTCTGTTGAATGGTAGGCGGGGGGACAGCATTATTGAGTAACGCTGTGGCCCGATTAAGAACAACACCTGAAGGATTTCCCTGCTCATCCTTTAAAATTATCCCTCCGACAGATGGTTCAGTCTCAGAGGTGATCTCTGACTTTTCGAATGCCAGTTGGTTTCCCCAAGAGGCAAAACCGTGCAAACTCTTCAGGATTACAGGATGGCTTGGAATTGCTTTGGATAGCAGCTCCGAGGTAGGATAGTTTGAAGCCCAGGCACCTTCATTCCATCCCCAACCAATAATCCATTCACCGGCTGGAGTTTCAGCCGCCCGTTCAGCCACTAAACGGATAGCCTCCTCTTCCGTTTCAACACCAAATAAGTCAACTCGCGTGAGACGAGCCCCCAATCCAGCTACATGGGTGTGAGAATCAACAAGACCGGGAAGCAGTGTGGCACCTTGGAGGTCAATTAAACGTGTGTTCACACCTGTGAATTTTTTCATCTGGTCAGCTGACCCAATAGATTGAATGTCGCCATCTTTTATTGCAACAGCTTCAGCATCCGCATACCAACGACCGTTTTCAAAGGGAGCACTGCGGGCGGGGTTACCATCCCTGTCAGGATCGGGCCAAGAGAAAGTGTAGACATTACCGTTTAGGAGAATCAAGTCAGCGTAGCGACTGTCTTTCTCACATGAGAACGTCGTTCCGACAAACACAATCGTCCAAATCAAAAGGGAAAGTTTTCTGATTCTCATTCGTATTAATTATTGGGAGTAATCAAAAACCTAATACTTAATCTACGGAAGGAATTCACTATTTATCCCCTAGTTGAGAAATCTTGAAGCGATCCAAACTGGATGGATCATGCTCCCGCTTCATGATCATTTTAATCTTTTCCAAAACATCGTGATGCCTGGCTGCCATGTTGAACTGTTCTTGAATATCAGTTTCTAAATTATATAGTTCAATTTCCAGGTTACCGTCAAAAATATTCTTTCGCATTCCTTTCCATTTTCCCATACGAACCGCCTGCTGCCCATTATATTCAGGAAACTCCCAATAAAGATATTCATGTTCCTCCGCCTGAGGCTTGTTCAGCAATGTTGGTAAAAAGCTGATGCCATCAGATTGGCCGGGTATGGGCTGGCCAACTACCTCACATAAAGTTGGCATTACATCATAAAAGGCTGATAGGTGGTTTGAGGTGGTTCCAGGGGTGATGCGGCCTGGCCAACTGGCTATCATTGGAACTCGGATCCCGCCTTCGTGCAAAAACCCTTTAGCCCAACCCCGTTCTGTCTTAAAAGGCTTGGCACTATCAAAATAAGGTGTGTCGGCACCTCCGGTATAAGTGGGGCCATTGTCACTGGAAAAAATAATTAAAGTGTTGTCATAAATTCCCAAATCCTTCAGTTGAGCTACAATATCTCCTACCTGTTCATCCAGATAAGATATCATGGCTGCATAGGTAGCCCGTGGAGTCAAATTCGGAAAATAACTTTTTCCAGTAAAAGGTTCTTCCGGACCCAATTTTTTCTGATAATAGTCTACCCATCGTTGAGGTGCTTGGAGTGGAAGGTGTGGAATAGGCGAAGCATAATAGAGGAAGAAGGGGCGATCTTTATTTTCCTCAATAAATTTGAGCGCTTCTTCATGCATCAGTTCTGGTGCATAATCATTTAATGTAAAATCAGCGTAGCTGTTAGGGTTATTGGGATCAACTCCCTCTGAGAGGTTAGAATGAGGTGGCACCATTTTATTGTTTAACAGATCCTTTTCTTCATTCCTCCATAGGTGCATGGGATAGTACGTGTGTGCCTGACGCTGACAGTTGTACCCGTAAAAAAAATCAAAACCCTGTTTGTTTGGAACACCCTCAGTGGTGGGAGCCCCCAAGCCCCATTTCCCTACGCTTCCTGTTTTATACCCCGCATCCTTAAGTATCTCCGCGATGGTCACTATACTGTCCAATAGGGGGCGTTGCCCTTCCAAGAAGGGGTTTTCAAACATGGCCGCGTAATCCCAAACCTCTCCCCTAGCCTTCCATTCATCGTTACCACGGATATGGGTATGTCCAGTGTGCTGGCCGGTCATTAGGACAGAACGGGAAGGGGCACAAACTGGAGAACCGGAATAGTGCTGTGTAAAACGCATCCCAGTTTTTGCTAAGGCGTCAATATGAGGCGTTTCAATTATTTCTTGCCCATACGCACCTAATTCTCCGTAGCCCAAGTCATCAGCAAGTATATATATAATGTTGGGTTCAGCCTGTTTTCTTACACAGGAAGAAAATCCAATTACAGCCAGTATTAATGCTATAAGACGGTATAAAGGCTTCAAAAAGTTATGCCTTCAGCTCTAATTATTGATTGGATTTGTATCGCCAACTTCTTGGCGGAGTTTCATGAGCTCTTGTTTGGTTTTTTCAATGACATCTTTATAAGCTGGATCATTATAAACATTATTGATCTCACCGGGATCCTTTTGTAAATCAAAAAACTCCCACGCATCGATATCATCATAAAAGTGAATGAGTTTATAGCGTTTCGTCCGAATACCGTAATGCCTCTTCACAAAATGCCAGCCTTGCGGATATTCATAATAGTGATAATACATGGATGTCCGCCAATCTTTTGGTCGTTGGCCCCGAGTCAGTGATCGGAGGGATTTGCCCTGCATTCCTATGGGATTGTGAATACCAGCATAATCCAAAAAAGTAGGGGCAAAATCGAGGTTTAGAACAATATCATTCGAAATCTGACCTGCCTCGATCTCCTTTGGATAACGCATCACCAGAGGCATACTAAGTGATTCTTCATACATGAAGCGTTTGTCAAACCAGCCATGTTCACCAAGGTAAAAACCCTGGTCCGATGTATAGACGATAATTGTGTTTTCAGTCAGACCTTCTTGATCCAAATAATCCAATACTCTCCCAACACTCTCATCCACAGATAAAATCACACCCAAATAATCTTCCATATACCTCTGAAACTTCCATTCCAGTAACGCTTTTCCTGAAAGATTTGCTTTACGAAAATCTGCACTCATTGAATCATAATAGGCTTCCCAGACCTGTCGCTGTTCATCATTCATCCACTCTCGGTAAGAATCTCTTATCATTCCTGTCTTTTCTCCGCTACCTCCACTGCCTGTTTCCCGCTCAATATCTTCAGGGTTCAATTTCATATCCCATGTCAAAAACATATCGTCAATCCTCATATCCGACTCTTCAGCAGCGACAGATCGGTTTGAATAGTCATCATAAAACGTATCCGGAAGAGGGAATTTTCTGCCTTTGAAATAACCCAGATACTTGAGATTTGGCATCCAGTTTCTGTGAGGAGCTTTGTGATGGAGCAACATAGCAAAAGGTTTGTTTCTATCTCTGTTTTCAAGCGTCTCAATTGCCAGGTTGGTAATTATATCGGTCACATATCCATTTATATTTCTTTCTCCCGATTCATCTATAATTAATGGATTATAATATTCACCCTGACCTTTGAGGATCTTCCAATGGTCAAATCCAGTAGGTTCGCTCTTAAGGTGCCACTTACCAATCATGGAAGTTTCGTATCCGGCTGATCGTAAATACTTGGGAAATGTTGCCTGAGAGCCATCAAACACTTGATTGTTATCTAAGACACTATTCAGGTGACTGTACTTTCCCGTAAGCAAAACAGCCCGGCTTGGAGCACAAATAGAATTTGTTACAAAACTGTTATTAAAGCGGATCCCTTCCTTTGCAATTCGATCTATGTGTGGTGTCTCAATCAACTTGCTTCCATAGGCACTTATCGCGCTTTCGGAATGATCGTCACTCATAATGAAAATGATATTGGGAGGAGTTAACTCTTTACTACAGGACAATAAACATAAGCCAATGGAGGTAACAACAATTCTATTAAATATGAATTTCATGTTATTATTTTACGTATAAATCAATAAAACAGAGTATGATTTGATAACATGGGTACCCATGACCAAGACTTGTTCAATACCTGTCTTTTCAGTGACTGAGATAAAAGTGTTCTAGCGCGTTCGATTTTAATCTATTTATTAAATGCTCCGTGCATATCTGAAAAGACGGACCAGTGATCCATTTGCTCTGCCCTAATCAAATCGTCTCATTTTCCTCATTTTATCCCCCTAATACAGAAAGAGAACGATCCAAATGAACATATCCGCCATCGACAAAAATATGCTGACCCGTAATATGGGAAGCACGTTCAGAAATTAGGAATAAGGCCATATCAGCAATTTCTTCTGCGGTTGTCATACGGTTACCCAAGGGAATATTTTTTTCTATCTCCCTTCGCTTTGTGTCAGGATCATCAAATGTGCCTAGCCATTTTTTATATAGCGGGGTCATCACTTCTGCCGGGACGATTGCATTTACACGGATATTATATTTTAGTAGTTCGACTGCCCATTCCCTGGTCAATGCTAAATGGGCACCTTTAGAAGCGGCATACCCAGCCGTATTCCCTTGACCGGTAACAGCTGTTTTGGAACTCACATTAAGAATGCTTCCCTGAGATTTTTTAAGTGCCGGAAGGCAATAATGGGCCATATAATAATAGTGAAAAAGATTATTGCTCATGGAACCCAAGAATTTTTCGGGATTTCCATTCTCTAAACCAACCCCATCGTTTTCACCGGCATTATTAACTAAAGCATCAATTTGTCCATATTTATCCACCACCTGGGAAACGGCAGCTTCACAATTTTCAGCCGGCCCCAGTTCGTAAAATAAAGCCAAAACTTCATGACCCTCATTACTCAATTCTTTTTGTAGGTCTTCCCCTGCTTGTTTGGACCGTCCGATAATAACCGGGATGCCACCTTCGGCGGCCACGCACCGGGTAATTGCTTTACCAATACCTTCGGCACCACCGGTAATGATAATGATTTTATTTTCTATTTTTAGATTAATTGAATTACTCTCATTTTAATTTATAGAAATTACAGGCATTCAAACCCAAAATTTCCTGATCTGCATCTAGCTCAAGAGTAGAAATATAATCAGTTACAATATCTATCACCTCATTATAACTAGCAGCTAAGAGGCAAACTGGCCAATCGGAGCCTATCATAATCTTATCGACACCAAAACTTTCAAACACCACATCCAGATAAGGCAAAAAATCAGAAGGATGCCAACTATCCCATGAAGCTTCAGTGACCATGCCTGAAACTTTGCAATATACATTGGGTAATTGGGCCATTCGTTGAATATCAGCTGACCAAGAATCAATCTTTCTTTCTTTGATGAATGGTTTTGCAATATGGTCAATGACAAAACGCTGGTTTGGGAAATCGTGCACTAATTTCCAGGCTGGTTCAAGGTGTTTAGGATAAATCAAAATATCGTAAGCCAGATCAAAAGTAGCCAAAGTACTTACTCCCTGCTGGAAATCATCTCTAAACATGAAAAGGTCATCCTGTTCATCCTGGATAGCGTGTCGGATCCCACACAGTTTTTTTGATTGGGAAAAACGAGCCAACGTCTCTTTCACATTCGAGCTACATAAGTCAACCCATCCGACCACACCCTTAATAAAATCATACTGATCAGCCAGGTTTAACAAAAACCTTGTTTCATCTTCTGATTGTCTCGCTTGGACAGCAATACACCCATCAAACGCGTTGTTTCCCAGTAAGTTTTCTAATTGCGGTGGAAGAAAATCATTTTTTAGCTGCGCCATACGTCCATCAATCCAATCATATTGAACTGGATCATAATGCCAAAAATGCTGATGGGAATCAATTTTCATGAGGTACACATCTGCCAGCATCGCTAAATCTTATCAATTTCATTATGTATTTAGGTTAATAGATCCACCATCAATAGGATAATCAACGCCTGTAATGAAAGCTGCTTCGTCTGAACAAAGAAAAAGTGCGAGGCTGGCGACTTCTTCCGGTCGACCCATACGGCCAATGGGCTGAGTCTTTTCTAGCTTTTTAAACATCTCTTCCTCTTTTCCTGGATAATTCTTTTTCAGGAACCCATCAACAAAAGGGGTATGAATTCTCGCCGGTGAAATACTATTACATCGGATATTATCGGAAAGATAATCCTTTGCCACCGATAATGTCATGCTCACCACAGCGCCCTTACTCATGGAATAAGCAAAGCGGTCAGGAAGCCCCACCGAAGCCGCAATCGATGCCAGATTGAGGATTACACCACCGCCATTCGATTTCATGATGGGTATACAGGCATGCAAACAATTATAAATACCTTTCACATTCACAGCGTAAACTTGGTCAAAGTCTTCTTCTGAAGTATTCTCCGCATTGCCGATATTGGCAATACCCGCATTATTCACCAGAACATCAATTGGGTGATCTTTGGCGATAATCTGAAACACTGTCATTACATTTTTCTGTTTACTTACATCGCAGATATGAAAGGTCGCTTTGTACTTTTCTGCTTCAAATGCTTGGATGACCGATTTCCCTTGCTCTTCTACCAGATCCAAAATATGAACACAGGCACCATTTTCGGCGAAGGTTCTTGCAATACTGTTTCCAATACCACTGTTTCCACCGGTAATTACCGCATGTTTTCCTGAAAAGTCAAATTGACGCAATGAAAGCCCCTTCAATCATTAGTTCACCAAAAATGTGACACCACTGTTTTCCTGCCTGTCCTTCCAGACCGATCCATTTGGATAAATATGATTCTCAATGAATTCATGATCCATTTCCAAACCCCAACCTGGGTTTGATGGTAATACATAGGCACCGTTAGATATTTCAACCGGATTTTCAAAAACACCATCCTGTAAAAAATCAATATATTCAACTAACTGGGTGTTAGAATGACCAGCGACACAAATTTGGTCCCAAATTGCAAAATGCCGGATCATATTACATAAGCCAAGCCCACCGCCATGGGGACAAACAGGCACATTATACTTTGCGGCCAAGAGAATGACTGCCATCACATCGTTTACACCTCCAATTCGACAGGCATCAATTTGTGCATATTGTATTGCACGGCTGCTGAGCATCTGCTTGAAAATGACGGGAGATTGAATTTGTTCTCCCGCTGCGACGTGAATCCCCAGTGGATTGAGCGCTTTTGAAATTTTATCAAAACCCAATACATCATCCCGACTGGTGGGTTCTTCGATCCAGGTAATATCAAAATGAGCCAGTTCACGCATATAAGCAATAGTTTCATCTACACCCCAGAATTGATTGGCATCCAGCATCAGGTTTGAATCGGGTCCAATCGCTTCTCTAATAAATTGGAATCTGGCTTTATCAAATTCTAAATCCTGGCCAATTTTGAGTTTAAAAGAATCAAAACCATCGCCTTTCATTTGATTTATTTTCTCGAGGATTTGTTGATCGGAAAGCCCCAACCATCCGGCAGTCGAATATGCTTTAACACCAGTCTCTAAAAGTTTTTTTTCAGCGACGGTCTTCTGCGATTGATTAGTTTCCAGTATTTCCAGGGCTTCCTGTTTGGATAATGCATCTTCCAAGTGTCGCCAATCAATGCAATCGATCACCTTATCAGGCGACAATTCAACAAGCAATTTCCATAAGGGTTTCTCCTCATCCTTGGCCCATAGATCCCACATGGCATTTAACACACCACCCATCGCCATCCTGTACACACCGTCCCCCAGCCACCGGAGTTGGTGGTGATTAAGGATTGTTTGATATAGTTCTCCCGGATTCTCCTTAAAGCTATCGAGGGTTATATTTTGGACCAGAGGGGTTAACTGTTTTATGCCATAAGTGATCCAATCATTGCCGGCACCAATGGTAAACACGACCGATACGCCACTCTTACCCGAACTACTATTTATGGTGGTTAAAACGGCTGAATAATCTGGTTTTTTATGAAAAGGATCCGAACCAAGTAATTCATCGGAGGTTGGAACGCGAAGATCTTGGGGGTTTATAGCAGTAATGTGAGTAACACTCATAAATTCCTTATACCGGTGTTACCCCTTTCTTGAGAATAATATTGCCGTATTTCGCCAATTCTCCCGTGACAACAATGACAAATGCATTTTGGGCTCGCTCATAAAAGGTAAAACGGTCAATGCGTTTTATGGCAGGTGCTCCGGAGGCATACTTTTTAATCGGGATTAAATAAGCTTCCTCCACAGTCGGATCCAGTGTATCACCTGAAACCGCATCCATCATGACAATTGGGTCATCCACATAATCATCAATCTCTAACAATGGCAGGATGCCCGTTAATAAGTCCTGAATTTTCACGCCATCGGCCCTCAGGGTATTGTCATTTAATGAATCGCCCGGGAAATGTGCGTCAGCCAAAACGATTTCATCTCCATGGCCCATCCGGTGAAGGGTATGAAGCAAATCCGGTGAAATGAGTGGTGATATACCTTTTAACATATTATTGCCGTTAAAGTTTACGTTTGTTTCCTCGCTGTATTCCAGCCGAAAAATCCTATAACTAGAAAACAAATAACGGGTAAACAAAAGCTGACCCGGGTACTGGACAACATAAATTCCCCCATAGAAAAGGATGACATATCCATAATAGCCCCTTGCAAAGGCGGCATAAGAGAACCGCCGCCGATGGCCAGAATTAACCCTGCAGAACCAATTTTAGCATCCTCCCCTAATCCTTTGAGCGCGATGCCGTATATAGTTGGAAACATTAAGGACATGCAGGCTGAAACAGCCACCAATGAATATAACCCCATTATGCCAGAGATAAATATGGTGCCTAAAGTGAACAACCCGCCGCCCAAGGCCAGAGCCATTAATAATTGTCCGGGATTGATGTATTTTAAAAGGTAAGTGCAAATAAACCGGCTGCTGACAAAAATGACCATGGCAACCATATTATACGATTGCGCCTCTGCCTTGGTCATTTCAAGTTCATTCACACCGTAATGAATTATAAATGTCCAACACATAATTTGAGCCCCGACGTAAAAAGCCTGGGCAACTACCCCTTCTAAATAAAGCCTGTTAGAAAATAAGCGTTTCAGCGTTGGTCTGAGATTGAGTTTGTCCACATTCTCATTTCTTGAACCTGGCAATTTTGTAATAGCAAAAATGACAAAGACAAAAGCGACAACAATCCCCAACATCAAGTAAGGTCTAATAATCACGTTCAGGTCATTTTGTTGAATTTGGGTAAATAAACCGGGATCATTTTGCGCTAATTCCCACCTCCCCGCTTCCGAGGTAGAATTCAATCGAGCCAAAATAAATTCTTTGGCAATAAACATTCCCATCAAAGATCCCAAAGGATTAAAGGCCTGGGCAAGGTTCAATCTTTGTGTAGCAGTGGCTTCGTTGCCCATAGACAAGATGTAGGGGTTTGCGCTCGTTTCTAAAAATGATAAGCCACAAGTCATGACAAAATATGAAAAGAGGAAAGCCTCGAAAACCATCATTTTTCCTGAGGGTATAAACATAAGACACCCTATTGAATAAAGGGCCAAACCCATTAGAATTGCCTGCTTATAATTAAATCGCCAGATGAAAATCGCGGCAGGGATTGCCATAAAACAATATCCACCATAGAAGGCACATTGTACCAAGGCACTTTCAAAATTACTTACTAACAATATGTTTTTAAATGCCGCTACCATAGGATTGGTAATATCATTGGCAAATCCCCAAAGGGGGAAAAGTAACCCTACAAGAACAAATGGGATTAAATACGGTTTTGCTATGACCTGCGTTGAATCAGTTAAAGACTTGTTCATATAGTTTTATAGTATATTCCTTCCCTGCCCCGCCAACCTATTTCATTTTATTTTACAACAATTTCATCCGCAAACAGCCATGCTTTGCCACCAGCACCCGGGTGCCAATCTGGACAAATCGTGATATTTTTTGCTTTAACCTTGACGAAACGTGCTTTTTCTTGAGAAAAAACATGTGAGAAATCTATTACCTCATGGCCAGGACTAATTTCTGTTTTGTGTTGAAACCGCTTCACCGAACTGTAATCAAATCCATCTGTTGAAATCTCAAACTCCACCTCAGTTGGAAAAAATATCCAGGCTGACTGATTTTGCAGAAAACTACAGTTGATTTCACTTATTACTGTGATTTCGCCAAGATCAATATTTGCCTCAAAATCGACACCTTCATAACCCTGCCAGTTACCATCATGGAAATCAATTGTTCCTCTTATACCATTCACAACACCATTATCCCCACCAGCTGAATATTTTTCACTATAGTGATTTTTTATATTAACAGGTTTATTAACAGCCTGATGAGATACTTCCAGAGAAGATGGGGGTCTTTCAGGATCCAATCGTCCTATTGACCGTACACCTCTACCAATTGTTCCGGTAAGCCTATCCCCCAGTTCTTCACGAGCTTTCTCACCCAATGCCTTTAATGTTTTAACAACATCGGGATACATTTCCGAAACATCTTTTGACTCAGTCATATCATTATCCAGGTCATATAACGCAAGTTCGCTCTTCCCCACTCCATATTTTCCTAAAACACCTTTGTAAATGCCGGGGTAGCCACCCTGTCCTGGTTCAACACCCTCATAAGAACGATATGAATGGGGAAAAAAGAGTTTCATTTTTCCCTTTCTTACAGCAATGAGTTCACCACCATAATAGTAATAATATTCCTTTCGGGGAGTGGCACGAGTATCACCTTCGAGAATCGATTGAATATTCACTCCATCTATCGGATTTGCAGGTAGAGCTGCACCGGTAATGGATGCAATTGTAGGCAAAATATCAATTGTTGCAGCCATTTGATGAGAAACAGAGCCCGCTGGAATACGACCGGGCCAACGCATGATACATGGCACCCTTGACCCACCCTCCCACATGGTCCCTTTACCTTCACGAAGCGGGAATGCGGATCCGGCATGATTACCATAATTGAGCCAGGGTCCATTATCACTGGTAAAAATGACCAGTGTATTGTCATCCAGATCATTGTCTGACAGTGCATTAAGAATTTCACCTAATGACCAATCAATTTCCATGATCACATCCCCATACATGCCCTGCTCGCTTTTACTTCTAAATTTATTTGAAACGCCCAAAGGAACGTGGGGCATGGAATGCGGTAAATAGAGAAAGAAAGGGGTATCTCTATTTCTTTTAATAAAATCAACCGCCCGCTCCGTATAACGGGTAGTTAACTGGTCTTGGTCGTCTAATGTTCGAATCTCCTCAATCTTTTCATTACCTTCAATAAGTGGTAACTGGGGGTAAAAGCTTTTAAAATGATCGGTACCGCTCACAGATGAACCGTCATAGTCTACAGGCCACATATCGTTGGAATAAGGGAGACCGAAATATTCATCAAACCCCTGTTGCAGTGGCAGAAATTTCTTATGATGACCCAGGTGCCATTTGCCAAATATCCCTGTAACATATCCTATGGATTTGAGCATTTCAGCAATGGTCTCTTCATCAGGGTTCAGGCCGACACGGGCAGTATGATTGAAGGCACCCTGAACTCCTACCCGTTCGGAATAACATCCAGTTAAGAGCGCGGCACGGGAAGCACTACAGACAGCCTGTGAAACCTGAAAATCCGTAAAACGAATTCCCTCATTTGCTAGACGATCTAAATTGGGCGTTTGAAAGCCTTGTGCTCCATATACGCCTATGTCTGCATAACCCTGATCATCGGTAAAAATGATGACAATATTTGGAGGCCGATCCTTCTCTTTTTCGCATGATGCGAAAAAGAGTAATCCAATGAAAAGAAGAGTAAGTCTGGAGTGGGATTTCAGTTTGAGCTTAAGTTATCTTTTCTTTTCGTAAATCAAGATTTTTTCAGAAATCACCTGTTTTTTCATGTTTGTCCCTTTATAGGAAACTTTTAGTTGATTTGCGCCAGTTTTTTCAAAAAAAGTGACACGAATGGGATGATATCCCGCACTTAAAGCAATTGATCCTGCTTGCTCGTTTGTTCCATGTAGACCGTCATTTTCCACAACCAAAGTGCCACCGATATACAACCTACTGCCATCATCAGAATCTGTGAAAAATGAATAAACACCATCTTTCGGCAAGAGAACAAATCCCTCGAACTGGAATCCAAAGTAATCATTTTGTTTTCTGGGGGTTATATCAAAATTTGGAATAACACCAGTTGCTACAACATCAAGCTTATTAAAATCAGGAAGCTGATCCCAAGACCCCTCATAATATCCATACTGTAATCCCTGGGCAATGTCCTGCAAATCCACACCAGGACGGGGAACAACTTTTGTATATTTCGCTTGAATGCTTCCACTAACCGGTGTCCCGTTCCGAAACAGTCGGGCTGAAACCTGTGCTGTTTTAGTCAAACGAATGGGTCCATTAACGATTGTGGATTTCGTATCTGGTGTGCTACCATCTAATGTATAGCGAATTGTAATATTCTCCCTCGGTGACACTATAGAAACATCCATTTCATCTATGAAAATATCATATTCGGCAGAAATGACAGGCGGATCATTCACATCTGGTTTGCCAACAATATCTATGGCAACAACACTATTTATTGGATCGGGCACTTTTGGGGGCACGTTGATTACAATTGCATCCTCTTTGCGAAAAGCATCCAATTTTATGGTTGGATCGGATAGTAGAAAGGCCTGACCAGGTTGATTATATATGCCGGGAATTACCAAGCGGCCACTCTCCGGCCAGGAAAACACGTGAAGGTACAAACGCGTACCTCCTTTAACTACCTTCTGGGTGCATCGCCCCCAGGACAAATGTTTGAAAGGGCTGGCCTGGGTTCCATAAATCGATTCGCCGTTGGTTTTCATCCATTGGCCCATGTCCGCAAGACGGTCAATACTGGCTTGAGGAAAAAGACCTTCAGAAGTGGGCCCAACGTTGAGTAAAAAGTTGCCCCCTTTCGAAGCGATATCAGCCAATTTTTGGATCAGATCTTTGGTGGACTTCCAATTATTGTTGTGTTTGTTGTAGCCCCAGTGGTCATTCATCGTCATGCAGGTTTCCCAATCAATGCCAGGAAGACCTGTGGGTGGAATTTCCTGTTCTGGGGTACCGAAATCACCGGCATAATTACCCTCTTTGGTTAACCCTTGCATACCAGAACGGCCAGCATCAACTCTGTTGTTGATAATAATGGAAGGTTGAAGATTTCGCACATAATCATAGAGATCCTGACCGTACTCATGATTCCATGTCTCCTCCCATTCACCATCAAACCAAAGTACTCCAATATCACCATAATTTTGGATCAACTCCTTAAGCTGTTTTTTCATGTGAGAGATATATCGGTCAATATCAGCCCCTTCTGTTGTACGACTTTCCCATCCACGGCGGGGGAGGTAATCGGGATGATGCCAGTCCATGATGGAATGGTACCAGCATATTTTTAACCCATACTTGCGACAGGCATTAGCCAGTTCGTCCATGATGTCCCGTTTAAAGGGTGTAGACATAATATCGAAATCTGTGTAGCGGGAATTGAACAGACTAAACCCATCATGATGCTTAGACGTGATAACAATGTATTTCATTCCAGCTTCCTTAGCCATGCGAACCCATTCATCCGCATCGAATTTGATGGGGTTAAACTCTTGAACGAACTTGTCGTATTCATCAATAGGTATTTGAGCGGTTGTCCGGATCCACTCGGCATGATTGGTCTCGCCGTTCCACTCCCCAGCTGGAATAGAGTAAAGTCCCCAGTGAATGAACATGCCAAAGCGGGCTTCCCGCCACCATGCCATCCTCGCGTCATCAGGTGAGTAACCCTTATTTCCTTCAGCAGCCCCTAATAGTGCAGTCAAAGCCAGTAGAAGGATTAATGATCGGAGAGCTTTCTTCATATTAACCAGCTGATTTAACACATCTAAATCCAGTATGGTTTAGTCCTGTATCCTGACTGGAATTCATACGCCGGGAGACCCGATAACCACTACAGTAGCTGTCATTACATAAAAAAGAGCCGCCCCTCATCACACGTTTTGTCGCAAATGGCTCTCTGGGGTCAAGTGATGTTTCTGGTCCTTTTGGATTAATACACACATCATTTCTTGAATCCATTAGATAGGACTCATAATGATAAAGATCGGCACACCACTCCCATACGTTGCCGGCCATATCATACAATCCATAACCGTTAGGCATGTAAGACATGACCGGTGCACTACCATTATAACCATCTCTAGAGGAGTTCTTATAGGGAAACTGCCCCTGCCAGAAATTGGCTTTAGATGCAGATCTAGAAGCTGGTGTGTTTCCCCATGGATAAGTGGGATTGTCCAACCCGCCCCGGGCAGCCCATTCCCACTCGGCTTCTGTAGGAAGTCTCTTTCCGGACCACTGGGCATATGCCATAGCATCATCCCAAGCTATATGTACTACTGGGTGATCCATTTTATCTTTTATACTACTGCCAGGTCCATCAGGCTGTTGCCAATTAGCACCAATTTTCCATTCCCACCATTGCATCTCATCACTAAGTGGCACGGGTCCATTTGTGGCTTTAAAAACAACAGATCCAGGTTTAAAAACATCATCTGATGGTTTTGGGGTCCCATCTGGAAGATCTTTCTTCATATCTTCCCAATCAATTTCTTTTTCGGCAATCGTGATGTAGCCTGTTTTTTCAATGAATTTATTGAACTGCCTATTTGTTACTTCATGTACATCCATATAAAAACTGTCCACTCTTACTTTATGACGTGGAAATTCATTCGGACTGGACTGGTTACTGTTTCCACCCATTACGAAAGTGCCAGCCGGTATTAGAACCATCTTATCATTTTGAGAATATTGAATACCTTCATTGGAACAAGCATGTATTAGAAAAATAAAGATGGAAAAAATGAGAAAAGGCCTGGTTGTGAAAGCCCGAAAAAATGAGAATAATTGAATTTGTTTCATCCTTTTCAACTAATTATCAAAGGCAATCATATTATGACCGAAACAGCGTCTCTTCCCGATTGAACCACTTTGCACAGCCATAAATAGAGACACCCGCCAGAAAAAACAGGGAAAGATAAACTTCAGCAATAAGTATGGGATCTGCACTGCCGCCTAAAATGGCTTTTGTGGCAAGTGAAAGGTTAAGAATGGGTATTGCGGCCGTTACAGCGCTCAACTTGAAACCAGGAAGCATACCGATCATAGCGGGTAAAATTATGATGATGTTGAGCGGTGCCATCATGCTCTGAGCTTCTTTAAATGATCTGGCAAAGATGGAAATAGCTAGAGCCACAGCGGCAAAGAAAGCTGATACCGGCAGAACCATACTCATAATAATAAAAATCCTTCTGGGCCCGAGCATATCCATTACTGTCTGAGTAATATTTGTTTCAATAGTCGGAAGAAATTGATAAACCATAATCAAAACACCCAGCATTGCGAGAAAAGCTGTAGCAATGCTAAAAAGAACAACAACAAGAAACTTCCCCATGACAATATCAAATCTGCTGGCCGGTGAAGATAGAATAGTTTCAAGAGTACCCCTCTCTTTTTCACCAGCGCCCAAATCCAATGCGGGATATATAGATCCCATAAAACCAAAAATGATGAAAATGTAAGGCAGGAATCCCCCGGCGTTTTCTGCAAACTTCTCCTCTGTGGATGCCACATCTTCCCTTTCTATGGCAATTGCATCAAAAAGGGTCTCATCGAGTTGCAACCGACCGATTCTTTCATTAACAATCTCTCTGTCGTACTGATCAATGATAGCTTCAATCCTACGGCGTGCAGCATTGAGTGACTCCGATGACTTGAAGATAAGCCGAATCGTAGCCTGCTTGTCTCCTTCTACAAACTCAGAGAAATCCTGTGGAATGATGACAACGCCATCCAGTGTCTGTTCGGCCGTCATTGCACGGGCACTGTCCGCATTTGTCATGGTGACAAGAAAGAAATTTTCCTCTTTAGATAATCTTTTAAACAACTCGGGCGCAGCTGTTTCACCAATGACAGCGACCCTCAACTCCTTGTCCTTCGCTTTTTCTATTTGTGACTGAGTCAGCTTTATAGCTGTTATTGCAAGGAGCGGAATCACTACCAGCGGCATGACCACCATCATGAACATTGTACGGCGATCTCGAATCATGTCTGTCAGCTCCTTAATGAGAATGATGAGCCAACCCATGCTATGCCTCCTCTACCAGACGGACAAACTCGTCTTCGTATGTGGGTTCTGTCATTTGGTTCTCAAACTGATCCCGGCTTCCGTTGAAATAAAGTCTGCCTTCATGAATAATAGCAAGATCATCGCAAAGAAGTTTCACCTCTGACATCTGATGGGTGGAAAAAATGACTGTCTTACCCTCCTCACGGCAGGCACGGATCAGTTCGATTATTCGACGTGCGGTCATGACATCCAGGCCGGTTGTAGGCTCATCAAAAACAACCACATCAGGATCATGAATGATGGTTCGTGCAATAGAGGTTTTCTGTTTCATGCCTGAACTGAGGCGGGCGATCCTTCGGTCTGAAAAGTTTTGCATATCAAGCATTGAAAAAATCTTTTCTCTCCGCTCCTCGAAATGATTCATCTCCATACCGTAAAGGTCAGCGATATATTGAACCATTTCTGTTGGTGTCAGTCGATCATATAGTGCTGTCTGTGCTGTCATAAAACCAATGTGCCGGCGGACTTCCTGGGGTTGCTTCAGTGTATCGTAACCAGCTACAGTCACTGAACCGTGGGATGGTTTCAACATGGTAGAAACGATTCGTAGAGTGGTTGTTTTTCCTGCTCCATTTGGACCTATGAGCCCGAATACACGTCCTGCTTTACACTCAAAGCTAACATCATCAACGGCGCGGATAGTTTTGGCATTTTTGTACTGCGGACCATGTTCACGACGCTGCCTTCTCGTCAAACGAAAATCTTTTGAGAGATGACCTACCTGAATCATGCTGTCGAGATTGATATAGTATAAAAAGTCATATGTCGAAACTTTGTTTGTATCTGACTGCTTAGTTGAGTGAGATTCGGCAGTTAGACCTAATGAATTGATGAAAGCTAACCTTAGGATTCTGAATGAAACAAGTACCCAATCTGGATGATATCCTTGCCGCTACCAAGCGGATTTCACCTTACGCTCATAAAACACCGGTTCTCACCTGTTCCGCTATCGATGAAATGGCCGATACGAATATCTATTTCAAATGTGAGAATTTTCAGAAAGTTGGCGCCTTCAAATTCCGTGGTGCGTGTAATACCGTGTTCTCGTTGTCTGATGAAAAAGCAGAACGCGGTGTAGGTACCCATTCATCAGGAAACCATGCCGCTGCTGTTGCATTGGCGGCTAAACTTCGTGGGATAAAAGCTCACGTGGTTATGCCTAAGAATGCACCGGAGATAAAAAAGAAAGCAGTGATGGGGTACGGAGCTGAGATCACCTTTTGCGAACCGACTCTTAAAGCACGGGAAACGACTCTGGAGTCGGTTATTAAACAAACCGGAGCAGTTGAGATCCACCCATTTGATGATCCTCGCGTCATTTCCGGGCAGGGAACGGCGGCTTTGGAGCTCATGGATGAGATAGATGATCTGGATGCCATTCTCGCCCCCGTGGGCGGAGGAGGACTCATTTGCGGTACCGCTATCGCGGTGGCTGGCATGGACAATTCAGTTTCAGTTTTCGCAGCTGAGCCAAAAAATGCCGATGACGCCTATCAGTCTTTTAAATCAGGAAAGTTTGTTCCGCAAACCAATCCTGACACCATGGCCGACGGCCTCCTCACTTCACTGAGCGAATTGACTCTTTCCATCATCCTAGAGCACGTGAGCGATATTTTCACAGTGACAGAGGAGGAGATTATTACAGCCATGCGAACTGTATGGGAGAGAATGAAGATCATTATCGAACCCTCCTCAGCTGTACCTGTAGCGGCGGTACTTAATCAGGCGAACGGTCTAGCAGGCAAAAAGGTGGGTGTCATCCTTACAGGCGGGAACGTAGATTTGGAGAAGTTGCGGTGGTCTTGAGCTGGGAACAGCAGACCCTTTTCCCAAACAATATACCTAAGTAAGAACGTCCTCCACCAACTGCACCCAGATAGAACTCCCCACCAGCAACGCCCGTTCTTCGATGTCGAAATGGGAACAGTGGTGCGGGACGCTCATGGGTTCCCTGCCCGCGGGCGCTGAGCCAACAAAGAAAAAACAGCCGGGTACTTTCTGCAGGTAGTAAGACATGTCCTCGCCGCCCATGGTGAGATAGGGCGGTTGCACGCCTTCACCCACTACTTTTTCAGCTGCCAAAAGCACCTTTTTGCTTTCTGCTTTCGTGTTCACCGTGGGAGGATAACCGTCGCTATAGTTCACCTCGATGCGAGCGCCGTAGGTAGTACCAATACCGTCACAAATTTCATGAAGGCGATCGTGAATCATTTTCCGGTTTTCTTCTGTATAGGCTCTAGCCGTTCCCTTCAGCACCACTTCATCGGCGATGATATTGTAGTTGTAACCACCCTCTATCATACCCACAGTCAGCGCTGTAGATTCCAGAGGATTGGTATTCCTGCTCACAATGGTTTGTAGCGCTGTAACCAGGTATGAAGCAACAACCACTGCATCCACAGTCCCGTGCGGGGCTGCACCGTGACCCCCTTTTCCCTTTACTGTAATGATAAATTCATCCGCAGCAGCCAAGACAGGTCCTGGTTGTACGCCCACCGTCCCAAAAGGCTGATAGTTCCACAGATGAATACCGTACACTTCATCAACTTTGGGATTCTCAAGGACGCCATCTTCGATCATGTACCGTGCTCCGCCGAGACCTTCTTCAGCTGGCTGGAAGATAAACTTTACAGTTCCCTTTATACGGTCTCGCTTCTCCGAAAGCACTTTCGCCGCCCCAAGCAACATCACCATATGGCCATCATGACCGCAGGCATGCATGACACCGTCATTCACCGATTTGTATGCCACATCACCGGTCTCCTGTATAGGTAGAGCGTCCATGTCCGCCCTTAGACCGATACAAGGCCCGTCACCACCCTTCAAGAGCGCCACCACGCCAGTTTGGCCAATGCCAGTGGAAACCTCTAAACCCAGTTCATTCAGTTTTTCAGTGATGAATTTGGCTGTCTCGTGCTCCTGGAGCCCCAATTCAGGATATTTATGAAGGTGTCTCCTGTTTTCAATGATCTCCTCACTGATAGCTTCAATCTCTGGTCTCAATTCGATGCTCATTCTGTCTCTCCAATATGTTCAATGATAGAGGTGAGTAGTGTACCA